>OGXI01001365.1_pt1 | contig 20452 bp, 17 predicted proteins | sample 1576221 | NCBI WGS metagenome assembly OGXI01 (sample SAMEA3541523, study PRJEB24748) | human gut metagenome | biome: human gut; feature: human-associated habitat; material: faeces | place: China | collected 2012
GCAAGGATATGTGCATTCAACTCCTCAGCAAGAAAGCCAATTAGACCAAAATATTTTTACGATATTTAATTTATTTGATACGGCTTGACATTATAGCATAAAGAAAAAATTTATGTAAGTCTTTTTTTATTTTTTTATTTTGTACATAATAATATCTCATTGACATTTTGGTATGTAAATTACCTATTTCTTATTGACCTGTATTGACTTTACTCGATGATACCTCCACATCGTTCGCTGAGTCATCTTGTTATGAAAAATATTCTGCATTATTTAGCTGAAAGTCAATGAAGAAGTACGCAAAAAAAGTTAATTCCACTAATTTTACAGCCATTTTCTACTACTTTATAGTTATTATTTATACCTAATAAGTTCTATAAACCACAAAAAAAGTACATTTTTTTACCTTTATTTCATTTTGTATAAATGTTATAATAAGTTCTATGTTTTTGTAAGGAAATTGTAAAAAAGAAAGGATAAACGTAATGAAGGAAAACAAAAACGATTTTAAACCGTATATTCCTGCGGACCAGGTAGTTCCGGAATTTACAGTCACAGCCTTAATTCTTGGTATTTTACTTGCAGTTATTTTTGGTGCTGCTAACGCATATCTCGGACTTCGAGTTGGTATGACCGTTTCCGCATCTATTCCTGCAGCCGTACTTTCCATGGGTATTATTCGTATCATTCTTCGTAAGAATTCTATCTTGGAAAACAACCTTGTTCAGACAATCGGTTCAGCCGGTGAGTCTGTTGCTGCCGGAGCAATCTTTACGCTCCCTGCTTTATTCTTATGGGCAAAAGAAGGTAAGATTGATTCTCCTAGTATTTTAACTATCTTTTTAGTTGCACTTGTTGGTGGTATCCTTGGTATCTGTTTCATGGTTCCACTTCGTCAGGCTCTTATCGTTGAGGAACATGGTGTTCTTCCTTTCCCTGAAGGAACTGCCTGTGCAGAGGTTCTCCTTGCCGGAGAAGAAGGTGGTAACAAAGCTGGTATCGTATTCTCCGGTCTTGGTATCGCTGCCATTTACAAATTCATCGCTGATGGAGTTAAACTTTTCCCTAGTGAAATTGGTTATGATATTCAGGCATATGCCGGCTCTTCCGTAGGTATTCAGGTTCTTCCTGCTCTTGCCGGTGTTGGTTACATCTGTGGACCTCAGATTTCAAAATACATGTTCGCAGGTGGTACTTTAAGCTGGTTTGTACTCATGCCTATGATCGCATTATTTGGTAAAGATGCTACCATCTTCCCTGGAAGTGAAGTAATTTCTACTCTTGCTCCAGGATCATTATGGGGAACTTATATCAAGTACATTGGTGCCGGTGCCGTTGCAGCTGGTGGTATCATGAGCTTAATCAAGACTTCACCACTCATTGTCCGTACATTTAAACAGGCAATGGGCAGCATGGCTAAAAACCGCGCTGCTGCTGCTGATGCTTCTCGTACACAGCGCGACTTACCAATGCCGATCATTCTTGGTATTATCGCTGTTATCGCTGTTGCCATCTGGTTACTTCCAATTTTCCCTGTAAGTTTCCTTGGTGCAGTTCTTGTTGTTATATTCGGATTCTTCTTTGCAACTGTTTCCGCCCGTATGGTTGGATTAATCGGTTCTTCTAACAACCCAGTTTCCGGTATGGCAATTGCTACTTTAATTATTTCTACTTTAATTTTAAAAGCTACCGGAACTACAGGAACTGCAGGTATGATCGGTTCCATCTGTATCGGTAGTATTATCTGTATCGTTGCTGCTATTGCCGGCGATACTTCACAGGATTTAAAGACAGGTTTCATCGTAGGTGCTACACCTAAACTTCAGCAGATTGGTGAAATGGTTGGTGTTATCGCTTCCTCCGCTGCAATCGGATATGTTTTATATTTGTTAAATGCTGCATGGGGATTCGGTTCTAACGAGATTCCTGCTCCACAGGCTACTATGATGAAGATGCTCGTTGAAGGTATCATGAATGCAGAACTTCCATGGGCACTGATTCTTGTTGGTGTATTCATCGCTATCGTTGTTGAGATTCTTGGTATTCCAGTACTTCCATTTGCCGTTGGTATGTACCTTCCATTCTCACTGAGTGCCGGTATTATGGCAGGTGGTGTAGTTCGTTGGATTCTTGAACACCGTAAAGCAGCAAATGAAAGCGAAGAAAAAGAAAAGAAAGCTTGCATCGAACGTGGAACATTATTTACTTCCGGTCTGATTGCCGGAGAGGGACTCATGGGAGTTATCCTTGCTATCTGTGCGGTAGCAAAAGTTGACTCTAAGTTTGTTTCCCCTGTTGCCCTTCCACAGATTGCCAGCTTAGTTATTTTCATCATCTTACTTGCTTATTTATACTTCTTATGTGTAAAAAAGAACAACAAAACTAATTAACAATTAAATTACAAAACATATTTAATTTCTGGCAGTGAGAGAGCTTCTTTCACTGCCAGAAATTATTTATACACTTTACGAACTATATTCTAACCGTTATAATCATGTTTACAAATATATGAAAGGAGTCCCTATGGCAAAACAGAAAATAGATAAAAACTACCTCGATTTTATCCCAGTAAAAAATCCAGAAATAAAATATGAAACAAACGACAAGGGAAACATTACCGTCTTCATTCGCTGGGAAGGTTTCTTTAACAAAATCGCCCAGAAATTCTTCCACCGTCCAAAAGTAAGTTCCATCGACCTTGACGATTACGGCAGCTTCGTCTGGAACACTATTGATGATAAAAAAGACATTTACACACTCTCCCAGGAACTCGATGCTCATTTCCCTAAAATGGAAAAATCACTCTCCCGCCTTATTAAATTTCTCGAAATTTTGAAAGACCATCATTTAATTACTTATTCAGGAAAGGGAAACATAACGAAATAATAAAACATATACGAACACTAAATATTAAAAATAATAATAGGCTTAATGAAGCATTACTAAACAAAATCAATCAAAATCAAAAATGACGCGATTCAGCACGATGCAACATCATTTAATATTAAAATAAAAAAGATATAAACTAAAAATAAAATCGCTAGAGCGTGTTTGAAAAATGCTCTAACAAAAATCACATAAAAAATTAAGATAAGAAGGGAGTCCCCATGGAATTACTGAAAAATCTGATACATTATCTCCCCTATATCCTGCTCTTTGCCGTAGCCACTATGTTAATCTACGGCTGGGGGTTGTGGCGTTCCATGCACCAGCATCAGGATTTAAACAACCTCCTGACCTCTAAGGGAATCAGCCGGATAAAAAAAGAATTAAAACGCGAAAATATATTCTGTAATCAATTGAATAGTTTTTACACATAGAACCTCTTTCTGGTTGGCTTGTTCGCTTTGTTTCTTCAAATTATAAAATACAGGTGTTTTATTATTCGAGTTTATTTTGTTGCTGTTTATTTTTCACAATTCTATCCACCCCCTCATCCACCACCTTATCAGCCCAGCGAATCGATTACCCTGGCAACGGGATCGGCTATCGTCTGATAATCTGCGGGCAGCTTTTTTGAAAACATTCCCCACGGTTCCAGATCGGAAGCAAGGGTCGCCATGGCTCCCCATCCCATCGCCTGCGCAAATTCCTCGTCGCCTGTTTTGTCCGCTTTCATCTGGTTCACGATGGAATTTGCAAAACCGTTATAAAACCCGTATGCATATGGATGTGCCTGCTGCGGGTTCTGCTCGTCATAATCCAGATTGCCAACCGCTTTATCCGTCTCCTCCACCGCTTTCAGGCCGGACACCGGTTTCCCGTTTCCACGTACTGCCCTGAAAAACGGCGACGTGGGTTGATTGTCGAGACTGTATTGCCCTTCGACGGTTTTTCCGGCCACGTCGTGGTTCGCGCCCTGAAAGAGGCGGGTGGATGCTGCATTGGCCGGGTCGTGTTCGTTTTGCCGGGTGGACGAGACGGCATCGTGGTTCCCGGCCTGAAAGAGTCGGGTCGAGGGGGCGTTGTCCGGGCTGGCTATGGCTTCGTTAGTGTCTCCGACCGCTTTCATGCCGGTACCCATCTGGCGGGAAAAAGTGTTGGTTCGTCCTGCGTTCGGAACATCGGGTGCTCTCCGGTTTGCGGCACCGGTATAATCCGGTATCTGGAAATCGTTCCCGGCGTTGTTGAGGTTTTCCTCGTATTCGTCCCCGTAAACGCCCGTCAGTCCCCTGTTCTTTTTTCTTCCGTAATAATCGTATTCGTCTGCCATGTGAGGTCCATATCAATGTTAAATGGCTCACTTATCTTGTAACATGGCTTTTCGCATGCTCCGGACATTTGTGGCACATTTGTGCAGGTTCGGGGCTTTTACGGTCTGTTTCTGGACAATTTATGGCCGGGTTTGTTGGAAGAGGGCAACACGTTGTTTGAGGTGTTCTACCGTCAGGTTTGAAAAATCAGGAACTCACCCTGTTTTCGATTGTGATTGTCATTCCAGCCAGTCGCGGTCGTTGGGATTGAAATCCTTTGTGACGGGCTTGACCGGTTCGGTTTTGGCGGGTCTGGCCGCTTCGGTTCTGGGCAGCGGAGTGATGGTCTGTGCTCTTTTGCGTTTTTCTTCGGCGGCATCGGCTTTCTGTTTCCAGCTGGCGGCCAGTTTCCGGTTGGGTCTCTGTCCCAGTTTGCCGTAGGTATAGACGTCAGCCAGATAGGCCATCGCGGCAGGGTGACCGGCAGCCGCGCTTTTTTTGAACCATTGCAGGGCCAAAGCGTCGGTTTTGCTTCGCTTGTCTTTTGTCAGTGCGTCTGGATGCTGGACGTACAGGGTAGCCAGATTGTACTGGGCATGGGCGTTGCCGAGCAGGGCGGCTTTCCGGAAGTATTCTCCGGCCTTGACGCGATCCATCGGAACGCCCATGCCGTCAAGACTGGCCATGCCGAGATTGTTCAGGGCTTTCGGGTGGCCTTTGGCAGCGGCTTTTTCGAGCCATTCGGCGGCCTTGCCGTAGTCCTGAACGGTGCCGTGGCCAAGGGTGTAGAGCTGGCCGAGGTTGAACTGGGCTTCCACATTCCCCTGTTTTGCGGCGGCTTCGTACCATTTTCTGGCGGTGGTGTAGTCACGCAGGACGCCGATGCCGTTGTCGTACAGGTAACCCAGATTGTTCTGGGCAGGAGCGAAACCCTTTTCGGCCGCTTTGGAGTACCAGCTGATAGCGAAGGCGTCATCCTGCTGGACGCCAAGCCCGTTTTCAAAGAGGAAGGCAAGGGCAGTCTGTGCCATGACGTCCCCTTTTTCGGCTGCAGGGTAGAACCAGCGGGCGGCTTCGGTATAGTCGCGTTTGACGCCGATGCCTTCGCTGTACAGGCGGCCCAGTTTGACTTGCGCTCCCGACAGGCCTCCTTCGGCGGCTTTCCGGTACCAGTTCAGGGCTTCTTTCAGATTGATTCGGGTGCCGATGCCTTTTTCGTAAAGAGTGCCGAGTTTGTATTGTGCGTTCGGTACGTTCTGTTCGGCTGCTTTTTTGTACCAGTTGAAGGCTTCCCTGTCGTTTTTGCGGACGCCAAGTCCTTTTTCAAGCATATAGGCGACGTAGAGCTGGGCCATCGCGTTATTCTGTTTGGCGGCTTTCAGGTACCAGTCGAAGGCTTTTTCCTGATTGACGTCGACGCCCAGCCCCATTGAAAACATATTGCCGAGCGCGCTCTGGACAAGCGGGTCTTTTTGGGCATCGGGCGCATTGAGGTAGGGAAGGGCTTCGATGTATTTTTTTTCCTGATACAGCCTGATGCCTTCGGTTTTCGCATCGGCGTCGGTTTGTCCCGCTGCCGGATTCGACAGGGAAGCCATGAATGAGAAGAGCAGGACGGGAATCGCCCGTTTGCAGATTGAAATAAAGCCGGTTTTCATGAAATGGGATTTCACTGTTTGAAAAGACGTCGATTCATTCATTATGACAGGCCGCCGGTTTCGGGAAAAGCGGGGAAGGATGGTTTTTACAAAATGATGGAGACGGCAGCCGGTCAATGCAGGAGGGTATCAGCTATGGCTTCTTATTTTTTCCTGCAGGATTTTCGCTTTTTCCCCACCGGTCTGGACCGATTGTTCAATCCATGACTGGATTTTTGCCGGTTTAAATGAGCCGGATTGACTGTCGAATAGAATGGAAAAGCGTTCTTTTGCTTCTGTCATTCCCTGTGCTGCCGCTTTTTGCATCCATTCACCTGCCTTGCCGATGTTTTGTGACGTGCCTTTGCCTGTCAGGTAAAGCCTGGCAAGGTTGTACTGGGCGTGAGCGTTGCCCTGTGCTGCCGCTTTTTCATACCAGGTTCTGGCTGTGGCGGCATTCTTTTCTGTGCCGAGTCCCTGCTCCAGCATGGCTCCCATATTGTATTGGGCTTCGCCGAGCCCTTGCATGGCCGCTTTTTCAAACCAGACGCGCGCCTGTCGATAATCCTGAGGGACACCTTCTCCCCTGAAGTACATGAGGCCGATATTGAACCGGGCAGCCGCGTCGCCTTTATCGGCTTTGGCAAATTCCTGCGCGATTTCCGCTTTCAGTGGAGTGGTGTCCAAAATGGTTTTTGGTTTGCAGGCCGAAAGGAAAATGAAACAAAGGGTCGCTGCCATCAGGGTACGGCCTGTTTTTTTCAGGCTCAAGCGCTCCATTGACGTGCCGACGGATAATAATCGGAGAATCATTTGGCTGGAGAAGGTATTTTGCTGTTTGCCATCCATTTTTTCATGATGTCGGCGAGACGGCCAATGTTTATGGGTTTGGGAAGATGATCGTTCATGCCGGACGTTTTGGCAAGCCGGATGTCATCCGGGAAGGTGTTTGCGGACATGGAAATGATGGGAATGGTTTTTGCATCGTGTCTGTCGGGTTTGTGGATGGCGACTGTCGCTTCCGGGGACGACTTCCCTGACACAATCGTTGAAATATAAAATCTTGTGGCTTTCCCGATCGATGATGTAAATCGCCGTTCCATTCGGATTGTTTAAAATCGTTTCAGGATAGTTTGCCCGGCTCATGGTGTCAGTCCTTGCGAGGGATATTTTCAGATTCAATCCATCCGGTCACGACAGGTCGGGGTTTGAAGGTTAAAACGATCGTCGGCAATTCGTTTCATGGATGTCAGGAACGTTAAATTACTCTGTTTTTCAATAAATTACTATTTATTTGTTGCTTTGTGGTAATTATGGAAAATCCCGTCCTCCCGTTTTTTTCAGACGTTCTTCTGTTGAATGTTTTCTATCGGAAGAGGAGGTTTTTTTAAAGGTCTGGTTTTCAAACAGACTTTAAACGTAATGAAATTGCCGGAACATTTTTGAGCTGAAACAGGTTGGCTCTCGGCAAACAGTCTGGATACAAAGACGGGACTCCGGAAAAGGATTTTCAGGGAGCGGCTCAGGCCTTGTAAAAATGAAGGAAAAAACGCTTGAAACGCTTTTTTATTTCGTGAGTAACACAAGACTGCCTCCCGCGATCATCATGCCGCCGACAATCGAGCGCCAGTTGAGTGGTTCTTTCAGGATAACGAATGACAGGATGATGGTGATGACGACACTCAGTTTGTCGATGGGGGCGACAAAGGAAACGTCTCCTGCCTGAAGGGCCTTGAAATAGAAGAGCCATGACAGGCCCGTGGCAATGCCGGAAAGAACGAGAAAGATCCAGGTATTGCGTCCGATGCCGCGTATTTCACCGAAGTGATTGCCGGCAAGGACGATGCCCCATGTAATGAAGAGGATGATGAGCGTCCGGATGGCTGTGGCCAGGTCGGAATTGATGTCTTTTACCCCCAGCTTGGCGAAAATGGCTGTCAGGGCGGCGAAAAAGGCGGATAACAGGGCGTAGGTTTTCCACATGTCATTCTCCGGACGGTCGGACTGGATGCCAGAAACAGGGAGCGCTCGAAAAAGGCGCTTTTCAAGTAATAGTATGGCGTAAACCCAAGATTTGCACCATATCTCATGATCATTTGAAACGGATAAACGGCCCGGTTTTGACGCAGGCCAACAGGACAATATTTCAGGGACGACCCTTGCGGCCAGCTTTCAGGTGGAAAATGAAACGGCAAGATTCAGTCATGATGAGGAGTGAACCTGCGCGAGCCGTGTATCGGCTATGTCGATTTCGGAACCGAGCCGTTTTTCGATCCATGCACGAATGATCGCAAGGTTTTCGGGATGGTTTTTCAGTTTTGTGTTCATCATGTTCTTGTCAGCCTGTGAGACCAGTTTGTTGACTGACGTGTTATTTTCATTGGCGCAGACAAGGCCGAATGAGATGAATACAGGCAGGACATCAGGCGTCGTATTGTAGATGTCGATGGCAGCCTGGATACGTTCCAGTATCCGGTTTGCCGCATTCCCGGAGCAATTCAACAGCAACAGGGTGAATTCGTCCCCACCTGTGCGGGCAACGATGTCGCTGCCCCTTGTTCCCTGAAGGATCAGGGATGCGGCTGTCTTCAATAGAGTGTCGCCGGTGGCATGTCCCAGATTGTCGTTGATGAGTTTCAGGCCATCCATATCCCCGTAAATGATGGAAAGCGGGTAATGCTTCTCTTTTAGCTGCCTTGATTTCTCGTCGAAATAGAAGCGGCTGTAAAGGCCGGTCAGCGTGTCGTGATTGATGAGATGGGCCAGTGATTCCTGCGTATTGCGCAGTTCGGTAATGTCGGTGTGCAGTCCGACGATCCGGATGGCTTTTCCTTCGGCATCGCGACGGGTCACTTTTCCACGGCCGAGAATCCATTTATAGCTGCCGTCCGCCGCCAGAAAACGGTAGACGCATTCGAAGGTGTCGCCCATCTCCGGATTGTTGACGAATTCGAGTTGTTTCGTGACGGTCGCTTCGATATCCTCCGGATGGACGCGTTCGATCCACGATTCGACACGCTGGGGAAATTCTTCAGGCTGGTAGCCGCACATTTCGACATAGCGGGGGCTGAAGTAAACTTCGCCTGTGGCCGGTGACCAGTCCCACAGGCCATCTCTGGCCGTGTCGAGGGCAAAGCGCATGCGTTCGTGCTGAATGGCCAGTTTGTTGACGATGGCTTCGGAGGTATCCGTATCGATGTGAATGCCCGCCAGCCGGATGGCTTTTCCGTGTTCGTCGCGGCAGACGACGAAACCGCGCGAGAGAACCCACATGTAGTCCCCGTTTTTCGTTTTCATGCGGAAGCGGGTGTCAAACGATTCACCGTATTCGGCTGAGCCGATGATTTTGAATTGCATGGGAACGATATTGTTGGCATCGTCCGGATGCAAGAGGGCTTTCCATGTGGCGATGTTATATGGAAATTCGGCATTGCTGTAGCCGAGCATGGTCAGGTAATGACTGTTGAAATACAACTGTTCCGTGTAGGGTTCCCAGAGCCAGATACCGTAATCGGCTTTCAACAAATCGTTGAAAATTGAAAAGATATTTCCATGCTGGTCAGTGACTGACATATTCGGTTTTTCCTGCAAATGTTCTGTTTTTCAAAATGTCAGTATCGTGATCCGGACTGTCATGCATTCAGGTTTTCCTGCCAATGTCATTATAAAAATGAACCATCAGGCTTGCCAAGCAATATTTCATTTTGGGATATGAAGTGTTTGATTCAGGTAATCAACATGTTTAAATCATTGTTTTTAAATGATTTGTATTTTCTAATGAAGAGGTGGCGAAAAGAATTTTTTTGCAGGAATACAGAAAAAACGGTTTGGCTGGACACTATGTACAGAGAGAACGAACGGCCAAAAACGCGCAAGAAGCAAAAGAAAAATGGAGACAATATGATTTGTCTGCCCGTTTTTTTGTTTTGACGACGTTTTTGTCCTGTACAGGATAGAGGGAATAATGCATGCACAGGCTGTTGAAAACCTGTCTGCAAAATGTTCACAGGGAAAAAATCACTGGAAAGTATAGCTTCCGTCCGGAGAATAGACGGGACGTCCTTCCAGATACCACAATTGCTGGGCCGGACGTTCGTCGTGTATCAGGTGATAGGCATGGTGTGCACGACGGCCGGTTCTGCAAACCAGCAAAACGGGCCCTGTCGGGATGGCATTCATGTTCTGGGGAAGCGACTGGATCGGTACGGAAATGGCGCCGGGGATATGACCCTTTTCAAATTCTTCCCGGGTACGGACGTCAACGACGGTCAGGTTTTTATGTTCCCGGATCATTTTCATCGCTTCCGACGGCGACAGGGTGCCGGTGTGCGGGTAAGCATTCGGTGTGGAGTAGGTATTGCTTGCCTGCACGCCCAGGGCCAGCGTCAGAAAAAGGAAACCGAAGAGGATTTGAAACCACTGCCTGACAGGATTCGTTTTCATGGTCGTTTTGGACACGGCAGGAAGTTGCCATGAAGCATGTTGTGTGAAGTTTTTATTTTACCGTATTTCCGGAAAGTACCAAAAGCCGGAAAAGACGGTTTTCTGACGTTTTTCAATCTTCAGCCTTGTCGATTGACGGTTCCGGTGAGGCGGATGGATAGACGATGTAGGCGATCATGTGCCAGGTTTCCTGAAAAAGAAACTGGATTTTGGCCTGCCAGCTGGCATATTTGGTCGAAGGGGTAGGGGATGACCATGCCTTGATGCCGAGGTCATTTGCAATTTGCATAGCTCTTCTCATATGCATGGGGTCACTGACGATAATTGCGCTGGAAAGATGGTTTTCTTCCATCAGTTTTTTGGCATTCTGAAGGTTTTCACGCGTGGTCAGCGATTCTTCCTCGATCAGGATGTCTTCTTCCGGTATCTGGTTTTTCATGGCATAACGCCGCGCGACGAACGCTTCGGAGAAGGGGGCGTTTTTCGATTTGCCTCCGGTGGCGATCAGTTTTTTGACGTAACCGTTTTTGTACAGCCAGATGCCGTGATTGATCCGTTCCTCAAAGACAGGCGAGGGTCGTTTGTACCATGCGGCTGCCCCCAGAATGATGGCGGCATCCGCAGTCTTTTTTTCATCGACGGTTGAAAACCAGGCGATGGAACAAAAGATATAGATGAGAAATACGCAAAACGAAACGAGCGCAACTTTAATCCATTTAGTCATGGCGATATTGTACCGCGAGCCGGTGTTTTGTTTGTGACAGGAAAGAAACCGTCTGCCGAAAACACAAAAAAATCCGGTTTTCCTGTGCTCGCCCCTCCCGTCAGATTGCCTGAAGTGAGGTGTGAGAGAGGCCAAAGCCTGTCTTGAAAAAGTCAGGTTTTTTTATTTTAAACGTGCGTTGCGGGATTTCGGATGAAACAGGGAATAAATAACCGCCAGCGAATCCTGTCGCTGGCGGCATAGAGGGAGGGCAGATACGTCAGAACTTCATTTTTCCGCCAATGATGGCATTCCAGCCGGAACGGCCACCGTCACGGCGCAGGATCTGGAAGTAACCGGAATATTTGTCGTGGGGCGTGTTCTTTTCAAGACCGATGCCGTATTCGACGTAAGGCTTGATGCCGGCGTCAGGCATGACAATGCTGTCGTTCAAAACGACGTTCTGGCTGCTGCTGGTATTCGTCCAGACGTAACGGGTCTGGATGTAGCCTTTTACCTTGTTGTCGTATTCCTTGAAGAGCTTGAAACCCGGCGCTATTTCATACACGTTCATATTGCCGAATTTTACATTCACATTCGATTTGCTGGTGTAATCGTCCGACTTGATATGGGTGAATGAGGCGTACAGGTTCGGCTGGAACGTGACGTTGTCGTTCAGTCGCAGGTCGTACCCGGTTTTGAGACCAAACCCCGCCAGATAGCTGTTGAAGGTGTCGTGGCCGAGCGATTCGGACGTCTTGTTGTGGGCGATGGCGACGTTGCCGGTCAGTCCGGCGAAGAAGTCGCCCTTGTAGGTGAAGACGCTGCCGCCCAGATAGGCGATGTCCTGCCGGATCGTGCCCCGGTTGATGTTCTGTTCGCCGTGCGCATAGGCAGCGTAGGCGTTGAAAACGCGGCTCCAGTTATCCTTGCCCCCGATTTTTCCACTGCTGACGCCACCGATGACGCCGGAGAAATTCGCATTGACGTGGTAATCGTTTTTCATGTGCACGTTGTCGCGCGAACCGAAGGCCTTCACCCATGTATCGGCATTTTTCTGAGCAGGGAGGGTTTTATAGGTATCGGCGTCGGAAAGGACACGGGAATAGATTTCATCGTTTAACATCGCAGCCAACAGGACGTTGGCGATGCCCGGAACGGTGACTTCCGGATTGAAGTCTTCTCCACCCGGGTTGGCCGGACGGACGAAGGTAAAGTCACCGGGCGTAGGATCGTAACCGACCTTGTACCGGTAAATCGGCGCATAGGTATAAGGCGACTGGTTGACGACCTGTCCGGCAATTTGCGGATCGACGAAATGGACAGTGGTTGTCAGGCCGACGGTGTCAATGGTGGGCGAGAATGAGTGGACGTTGATGACGGTGTTTCCCGTGACGTATTCGGTTGCCGAAATAGTGCCCATCGTGTTGTTGACCAGATCGACCTTGACGTTGTTGACGTTGAGATTGCCAGCGGTTAAGGTCAGCTTGTTCAGTTTGAGGTTGTCGAAATTCAGGTTCCGGATATTGAAGTCGCCTGAATTGACCGTCAGGTTATTGTTCATGTCGCTTAACACGCCGGCATTGGCGATGTTGGCGATATGATTGCTGCCGTCAACGGTTTCGCCGCTGTATATATCGGCGTTGTGGATCTTGCCGCTGATATTGGACGATCCGGTATGGTCGCCACCGAAGATGAGCTTGTAGCCGGGCGCACCATCCTTGCCCAGATCGCCGTCGATATCGTCATAAATGGCGATGGTGCCATTGTTTCTGGCGGTCAGGTACAGCTTGTTGGGGGGTGGCGGGTTTACCAGCTCGTCAGGGTAAGTGCCTCCTCCTCCGATGGAACGGGTGGATTTGATGATGTCCTTGAACGCATCGCCTGTTTTTTTGGCGATGTAAATGGCGCTGCTTTGCCCGTTGGCCGTATTGCCTTTGAAAACGGAGACGCCGTTATCGGCGACGACTTCCATATGGTTATTACTGTAGATGGCACCGCCCTGTGCCGTAACACCGTTTGCCTTGTTGTCGATGAAGCTGCTGTTGGTGACTTTGAGCCGGAATTCTTCCAGCAGGCGGCTCTCCTCAAAAGAAACCTGGGGTTGGGTCGCGCCGACGTAACGGTCATTTGCGTTATAGGTGACGTAATTGTTGATGGCACCCCCTGATGCCTTGCCATTGGCGGACGATGCCACATTGTCCTGAAAGAGGCTATTGGTGACGTGCTGGTCTTTGGCGTGTTCCAGTTGTCCCCATTTATCGCTTTCCCTGATACTGGTCCGGGTTGTCATCAGGTAGATGGCGCCACCCCGTGCATATGATGATGTCGTCGCTCCTGACGCTTCGGCCTTGTTGCCGGTGAAATTACCGCTGATGTTGGCAATATTGGCAGACGTGTAGATCGCACCGCCCATTGATGCGGAACCGGTACTGATGGCCGAGTTGTTATAGAAATTGCCGCTGATACTGGTTATGCCTTCAAAGCTGCTGTAAAGGACACCGCCGAAAGCCTTGTAGGTGGATTGGGCCGTGTTCTGGCTGAAGTTGCCTGAAATGCTTCCGATCGTTCCGGTTCCGAGATTGGCGATGACCCCGCCATAGACTGTATTGGCGGTAGCTTCTTCGGCTTTGGCGTAGTTGTTGGTGAAGTCGCCGGTAATCCGGTCGATGTTTCCGTAATTGGCGATGACTCCGCCGTAAGTCGATGAGACGGATGAAGCGTAATTGCCGTCGAATTTCCCGGAAACGGAGTGAATGGTACCTCCCACGTCATTATAGAAAGCTCCGCCGCTCGCACTATAGGCAAAAGCATGGTTGGCATGAACGTTGCCAGAAATGCTGTTGATGGCGCCCTTATTGTAGATGGCACCACCGATGGCGCTGGCAGAACCGTCAGTTTCGCTGTCCAGAGCGGCCATGTTGCCGATAAAGCTGGCGTTGATGTCGCCGACCGTGCCGAGATTGTAAATCGCGCCGCCCCAGTTGTAGTACGAACCTCCGGAAATATTGGCCATGAAATTGCCGCTGATTTTTCCGATGTTGCCGTCCGTATCATTGAACAGGGCGCCCCCGCGGGTTTCATATCCTGTTCCGAAATTGCCGATGAAGTCGCTGTTGAGGGAGCCGATTTGTTTTTTGTTTGAGACGGCCGCTCCTGCGCCGATACCGCTTGTTCCACCGTCGGCCTGATTGGCGACGAATTGGCCGCTGAGGCTATTGATGTTACCTTCGTTATGCAAGGCTCCACCCTCTGCATATTGGCCCCATTGGTCATAATGAACGGTATTTTCAAGGAAATTGCCGCTGACGGTACCGAGGCTGTCTGTATTGACCAGGGCACCGCCCTTGGCACCGGTTGCATTGGGATCGGCATTGGTAAAGTCGCTGCCTTTGAAGTCACCGGATACGTTTCCTGTCAGGGAATCCTGACGGCCGGTAAAAGAGGGCGTTCCTGTGTAGTTGTACTGGTAATAACGCGTTCCATCCGGATATTGTATATGGATCGTCCGGTCACCATCGGCGGTGGTGGCTTGCCACTGGATGACGGAGTTTGACGCAGGACCGCTGACTGACTGGGCATTCAAAAGGGACGGGCTGGCAATAACGACAAGGGCAGAACTGACAGCAAGAACAAGCGTCTTTTTACAGAAGGTGCGCTTTCCTTTTCCTCCGCCGGTTTTGGTCAAATGGCTGGAGGAGTGCGAATGGTTTTTCATGGAATCTCTCATTTTCAGGCTATAAAAGTATCGTGAAAAACAATATCTTGCGAAGTTTTTTAAACGAGGCAATGTAAGTGTTTAAACATATTGTTTATGCAGCATACCTACAGGATGTTTTGTTGTCTATTGGAAATAGTTGATAAAGGGAAAACTGTTGTGAAAGAGGCAATACTGGAGGCAAAGAAGGGGTATGAGGCGGGACGATTGGCGAGCCGGATAATCGGGAGATAAATCCGGTTCAGGGCTTGAGAGCGGGATTGAAAAAGCCTGCTGGCCAGACGGCACAGCAGGCTTTTGATGTCATGTTGAAAAGCCGGATGAACCTGACCGGCTTTTGGCTGGCATTACTTTTTCTTCTTGTTTTTTTTCGCTTCTTCAGCCAGTTCTTCCGGCGTCATTTTCCGGTAATGCTGGTTTCTCAGTTTCCGGAAGAGGAAATACTGGACGATCCACAAGAGAAAAACGAGTACCGCGGTACCGAGGAAGAATGCCTTGCGCATGAAAGAGCGGTCTTCGGCGTCCTGTTTGTCTTCAGTGACGGTGGCCCGTTCGAACTGGGCTTTCCCTTCGGCTTCTTCAGCCTGTGGTTTGGCCGTTTCCTGTGCTTTTGCCTTTTCCTTTATATCAGCTGTTTTGCCCGTTTGGGCTTTGGCGGCAGCCTTGTCGCCAGCCGGGACTGCCGGCGCGTCAGCGGCATAGATGACATCCAGGGCGGCAATGGCTTCTTCATGGCCTTCCTGTGCCGCTTTTTCAAGATAGGGAGTAGCTTCCCTGAATTTTTTTTGCTGGTAGAGTTCCAGGCCTTGCGAGAGGTTGTCTGCACGGGCCGGATTGACCGGGGCGGCGACGGCAATGGCAAGAAGGAGGAAAAGGGCGAAGAAAAAAGCCAGAGGCTGTTTTCGGGTTGTCGTACGGTTTGTCATATACATGATCGGTTACGGGAACAAATTCCCAACGGTTTCGGCAAAACCGTATTTTAACAAGTTGGGTGCCGGTAAACAATTGAAAAAGCATCCCTTTCCGTTACGGGCAACGGAAAGGGCGCGGATACGGGACGGATTATTCCGGGAAGCTGGTATCGATGGCGACTGGGGCGATGGAATCCATGTCGGCCTGTACTTTCTTGATTTTGCGGGCGGCGACTTTATAGGCGTCGGCACCAAGGAAGAGGTGCAGGGGCGGTTTTTCCATGTTGGCGACGGAGAGGATGATTTCAACGCCCTTGACCGGATCGCCGCCCTGTTTGTGGTTCATGCCTTTTAACAGGACATGGAAAGCTTCGCGTTTTTCGGTGTAGTCCTCAATGGAAGAGTCTTCGAACTGCATGGAGTCGGCCAGAAAATCGGTGCGGAAATTGCCGGGTTTGACGCAGGTGACGGCAATGCCGAAGTCGGCGACTTCATCACGCAGGGATTCAGACAGGCCATCGACGGCGAATTTGGAGGCACAGTAGATGCCGCTGCCGGGAAAACCGGTATAACCGGCCATCGATGAGATGTTGAAGATATGTCCCGAGCGTTGTTTTCTCAAAACAGGCAGGGCGGCGCGAATGACGTTGACGGTACCGAATACGTTGATGTCGAACTGTTTGCGCAACAATGAATCGCTGATTTCCTCGATGTAGCCGAACTGTCCGTATCCGGCATTGTTGACGACGACGTCGACGGTGCCGAATTTCCGGACGGCTTTTGAAACGGCATTTTTGACTGAAACCTCATTGATCAGGTCGACTTCCAGCGGCAGGAAGTTGTCGTTTTCACGGCCGAGCGCGCCTTCAAGATTGGCGAGGCGGCGGGTGGTGGCGGTAACCTGATGCCCGGTGGCGAGAAGCTGTTTGGTCAATTCCAGTCCGAATCCTTTTGATGCGCCGGTGATGAACCAGACTTTCCTGTTTTTCGGGCTGTTGTTTTCCATGTCTTCTCTCCTGTGATTTGTCGGTTAAGGGTGCCTGTTGATGTACCTGTAAAAGCGCTTGTCGGGAAAGTGTAACGGATTTGAATAGTGAATTGAGTGAAAAACGGACGTTTTTACAAAAAAAATGCCGTGCAACCCGGCATTTTTTTGAAGATATTTTTCAAACCGCAATCGGGGCAGCTATGGCCGGATGCGGATCGTATCCAATGACCTCGAAATCCTCGAAACGGTAATCGAAGATGGACGGTTTTTTGTCCAGTTTCAGGGTCGGCAAGGCACGCGGTTCGCGGGACAGTTGCAGTTTTGCCTGATCGAAATGGTTTGTGTACAGGTGCAAGTCGCCGATGGAATGGATGATTTCGCCGGGTTCCAGATCGCACTGCTGCGCGATCATGTGGGTCAGGAAAGCCGTGGAAGCCGTGTTATACGGGATACCTAAAAAGATGTCGCCGGAACGCTGGGTCATCATGCACGACAGGCGTCCTGCGGCGACCTGGAACTGGTACATGACATGGCAGGGAGCAAGAGCCATTTTGCCCGCCCTGACGTTTTCCTGCGGAGACATTTTTTCACTCGGCAACAGGGCGACGTTCCATGCGCTGATGATGTGGCGGCGGCTGTCGGGATTGGTGCGGATGGAGTCGATGACACCGGCGACCTGATCGATTATCCTGCCGTCGGAGCCTTCCCATGCACGCCACTGAGCGCCGTAAATGGGGCCCAGCTCGCCGTTTTCGGTGGCCCACTCGTCCCAGATGGTGACCTTGTTCTCGTTCAGGTATTGGACGTTGGTGCCTCCCTGCAAAAACCAGAGCAGTTCATGGATGATGGAACGGATGTGCAGGCGCTTGGTTGTCAGAAGCGGCAGGCCGTTTTTCAGGTCGTGTCGCATCATGCGTCCGAATACGGCACGGGTGCCGGTTCCGGTACGGTCGCCCTTGTCAATGCCACAGTCCAGTATTTCCTGCAAGAGGTTCAGATATTGTCGTTCCATGTTTTTTGCGTTTTATTTTTGCATGTGGGTTCAAATTGCCATGACCTTGATTGTAGCGCAATCGGTTACCCGGGGGTATTGCGGTATTTCCTGTTACCAGCTTACCGGCGATGCGTGATCCTGTAGTTTGGGTTACTGCAAAATGTGTTGACTGAATGGGTTAACATATAAGAATAGAAACACTTGTCCGGCGTTGCTTTCAAGACGGATAGTGATTGCCGGTGTCGGTCTTTTCAGGTGTTGCACGGCCTTTGCCTTCCATTTCATCCAGTTTTTCCAGTGCGGCTTTTGCATCGGGGTGTCCGTTCTTTTCCGCTTTTTCAAACCAGCTTCGGGCCGTTTTCAGGTTCGTTAAAACGCCATTTCCCTTGACGTAGATGGTTCCCAGCAAGAACTGGGATTCGGCGTGACCGCCCTCGGCCGCTTCGGTAAAATACCCGATGGCCCTGGGAATGTCCTGTTTGATACCGTAACCGAGGTAAAGCAGGCTGGCATAGAAATTCTGTGCATCGACGTTGCCGTGAGAGGCCGCTTTTTCAAGCCATTTGACGGCCTTTTCGGGATTTTTTTCTGTTCCGGAGCCCGTCAGGTACATCATCGCCATATGGTATTCGGCCGTTGAATATTGCTGTTGTGCGGCCTTTTCAATCCACAGGAACGCTTTTTCTGGCTCGGCTTTCATGCCGGTGCCTTGACCGAGCATCATGCCGAATTGATCCTGACTGTATGCGTCGCCCATATTGGCGGCTTTTTCAAACAGGACGGCTGCTTTTTTCTCATCGATGGGCGCGCCGATGCCTTTCAGGTAAAGAAAGGCCAGTGCAGCGGTTGCGCGCACATCGTTTTTTGCGGCAGCTTTTTCGAACCAGAACCGGGCTTCTCCGGGATTTTGCGGGATGCCGTCGCCTTTGAGGTTCAGATATCCGAGTGTGTATTGGGCGGGAGGATATCCTTCAGAAGCCAGTTTTTCGATTTGTTTGATTGCGGCACTGTTGTTTTCTTTTTCACCGCTTCCGGAAAAGTGCATCAGGGCGAGCTGGTATCGTGCGCCCTTGTCGTTTAGACGGGCGGCTTTTTCAAACCATTGGCGACCCTGATCGATGTCGATTGGCATGCCAAAACCGTTTTTTGCCATGATGCCGAGATGGAACATGGCTTTTGCATCATTTTGGGCAGCGGCTTTTTCAAACCATTGGCGTGCGATTGCCGGGTCGCGTTTCACGTTTTTACCCTGCAAAATCATGGCGCCGAGCTGGCTCATGGCGCCCGGATGCCCCAGAGTGGCGGCTTTTGAAAAACGGTCGAAGGCAGAAGATTGATCCTGTTTCAGACAAATGCCGTGCAGATACATCAGTCCCTGTTCATAAAGCCGGTCGGCTTCGTTCAGTTTTGTCTGTTGTGTATCGGATAAGGCTGCACATTCTTGTGCAGACATTTTTTTTGCATGCAGTTCAGGATGAACGTCGTTTTCATTGTCAACGTCAGAAAAGTCACCGCTTGCATTGGCCGACAACAATGGCAGCGCGCAAATAAAAATAAACAGAATTCTTGAAAACATGAAAAACCAGCTGAATAAATTATAAAATAATGGCTATTGTATTCATTCAAACGTACACGTCGTTAAAATAAAATGAGTGAGGGTTTGAAATTTTTCTGATCGATAAAATTATGCCCGGCTTTCCTGAACATTCCAAACTTTCCGATTCTCCCATGATTTCCGTTATCGTTCCCGTTTACAGGGTCGAGCCATATCTTGCGCGGTGTCTGGATTCCATCATCAACCAGTCTTACCGGCATCTGGAAATTATCCTTGTCGATGACGGGTCGCCGGATAATTGCGGTGCGATTTGCGATGATTATGCCTCCCGTGATGCCAGAATCCGTGTCATCCATCAAAAAAACGGCGGTCCCAGTGCAGCCAGAAATGCAGGGCTGGATATTGTAACGGGCGATTACATCGTTTTTATTGATTCGGATGATTATATTGCAGCGGGGATGATGGAGGGACTGGTAAACGAAATTCAAAAGGAATCGTCGGATATTGTCATTTTTGATTATTTTGTCGAGAAAAAAGATGAGGTTTATTCTGTCAAAACCATTGACAGCATCAAAAGCCTCGAAAAAATGCAGGAAATGATTTTGATGGACTCTTATACGAGTTTTGTATGGAACAAGATTTACCGGGCAAGCCTTTTTGACAATGTACGGATGTGTTTGCGCAAATTCGAGGATTTAATGGTCATGCCGCATCTCTTTTTGAAAGCCAGGAAAATCATTTATTTGCCGGTTCCTTATTATTACTATAACCATGCGAACGATACGGCATTGACTTCCACCGTCAACGCAGCCAATAACAAACTGAATGCCATCAGTAAATACGGTTTGTTCAGGGCATGGGCTGAACACGAGAAACTGGGAAGGCAATTTTTCAAGAGTGTTGTCGACCATAGTGAAAAGCGCGCGGTGAGCAGTGCTATCGGTGGTCTTGTCGCCAGTGTTTACCGGCCAGCCCTGTCAGGTGACGAGATTTCCGAAATCCGGACGTACCTGGACTCCAAACGGCATGACAGTACACTTGGGATCAGTAAAAAACACAAGATTCTTTGGTGGATGGTCGAGCATTCCCGTCTCTTGTGCTGGATTTATGGCGCAGTCGATTTCAATTTTTACAAATTGAAGGTTCAGCTGAAATTTGTAAAATGAAGTTCCTGTTTTCGCTTTTTCTTTACGATGCCGGTAAAAAGCATGCATAAACTTCGGGGTAGTCAATAAAACAGGTCATTGACCGCCCGGTTCAGACGGTTGGACCTGTATGGCAATTTACGTCATCGATTGGTATCGATATTT
>OGXI01001367.1_pt1 | contig 20444 bp, 17 predicted proteins | sample 1576221 | NCBI WGS metagenome assembly OGXI01 (sample SAMEA3541523, study PRJEB24748) | human gut metagenome | biome: human gut; feature: human-associated habitat; material: faeces | place: China | collected 2012
GTGCTCCGGCGCTGGTTCTGGGAAGGCGCGGCCCTGCACGGCCCGCTGCCGGACGAGCGCGCCCTCAGCCACGCCGACACGCTGGCCCTGGCAGCGCTGGCGCGCGCGGAGGCGGGCGAAACGTGCAACCTGCCCCTCGGACTCAAGGCGGTGGCGGGGCGGGCGTACCTCTATCTGCTCACTCAGCGGGACGAACCGCTTAGCCCCGCGCCCGCCGCGCGGCCCCTGCCGGTGACGGTGCATGAAAGCGCCTATGTCCTCGATTTTACGCACGTGACGCAGGCCCCCGCCGGGCCGGAAACCCTGGTGCCCTCCCATGAGGGCGAGGCGGTGCTGTCCCCGGAGGTGCTGGCGCTGGGTCCCGTCATGCGCCGCCCCCGCCCCGGCGACCGGCTCCGGCCAATGGGCGCGCCGGGAGCGAAGGCGCTTCGGCGCTTTCTGACCGGCCGGCGGGTGGACCCGCCGCTGAGACCCTATCTTGCCGTGCTGGCCGTGGAGAATGAAGTGCTCTGGATTCCGCGCCTGTGCGCGTCCGAACGGCTGCGCCTGAACGCCGTGCCCGCCGGCTCGGTCCGGCTGCAAGTGCCGTCCGGCGACCCCTACAGATGAACCGAAAAGGAGAGAGCATCCCATGGAAAACGAACGCAACCTGTATCATGACCTGGACAGCATTCTCTACAGCCGCGAGGAGATCGCCGCCGCGGTACGCGCGCTGGGCGAGCGCATCACCGCCGATTACCGGGGGAAAAACCCCGTGTTCATCTGCATCCTCAAGGGCGCGAGCGTGTTCTTTTCGGACCTGATCCGGCAGGTGGACCTGCCCCTGGAGATCGAATTCATGGCCGTATCCAGCTACGGAGCCAGCACCAAATCCAGCGGCGAGGTGCGGCTGGTCAAGGACCTGGACCGCAGCATCCTGGGGCGCGACGTGATCATCGTGGAGGATATCGTGGACAGCGGCATGACGCTCCATTTTCTCAAGAAGCTGCTCATCACCCGCGGGGCAGCCAGCCTGCGCATCGCGGCCCTCATGGACAAGCCCGCCCGCCGCGTGGCGCCCCTGACGGTGGATTATTCCTGCTTCCAGATTCCCGACGCCTTCGTGGTGGGCTACGGCCTGGATTACAACGAAGTCTACCGCAACCTGCCGGACGTGGGCGTGCTTTCCCCCCGCATCTATGGCCAGGAGGACGAATAAGGCCCGCGCTGCGCGGGTTTGCATTGTTTTTTCTTTGTTTTCCCAAAACCGGAAAACCGGAAGCAAAAAGGGAAACGCCTGAAAATACAAGGATTTTTCAGGAAATCGCAGCCGCGAGGCATGGAAATTACCATTTGCCTGTTTCGGCGGCTTTATGATATACTTCTTACATTCCATCTCACAAACTTGAGAACCCCCTTGAGCTGGATGACCCAAAATCTCTAAAAGTGGACAAGGAGGAACCCAACATGAAGAAACTGTTGAGCATCGTATTGGCGCTTGCCATGCTCCTCACCCTGACCACCGTGGCGGCTTCGGCTGAAACTGCGGATGAGGGTACTTGGAAGGTTGCCATTCTCACCGGCACCACCAGCCAGGGCGAGGAAGAATTCCGCGCCGCCGAAAAGGCGCTGGAAAAGTATGGCCCCGAGCACATCATCACCGATACGTACCCCGATAACTTCATGTCCGAGACGGAAACCACCATCTCCAAGCTGGTTGCTTTCGCCTCTGACCCCGACGTGAAGGCCATCGTGATGTGCCAGGCCGTGCCCGGCGCAACCCCCGGCATTCAGAAGATCCGTGAGATGGGCCGCGACGACATCCTCTTCATCGCCGGCACCCCGCAGGAAGACCCCGCCGTCATCTCCGAGGCCGCTGACATCATCATGTACGCCAACGAGGCCGGCCAGGGCGACACCATCATGGAAAAGTGCGCCGAGTGGGGCATCGACGTGTTCATGCACTATTCCTTCCCGCGCCACATGGCCATGGAGACCATCGTGGGCCGCTACAACATCCTCAAGGCCAACGCCGAGGCTCTGGGCATTGAGTTCGTGGACGTGACCGCTCCCGACCCCACCGGCGAGGCCGGCACCTCCGGCGCCCAGCAGTTCGTCCTGGAGGACGTGCCCCAGCAGGCTGCCAAGTATCCCGACAAGAAGGTTGCCTTCTTCACCACCAACTGCTCCATGCAGCCCGCCATGCAGGCCGCCGTGCTGGATATTGACAATGCCTACTATCCGCTGCCCTGCTGCCCCAGCCCCTACCATGGCTTCCCGGCCACCCTGGGCCTGGAGCTTGAGCTGGGCGACGACGAGGCCGCTCTGAAGGCCATCGCCGAGAAGCTGGCCGAGCATGACGCGGTGGACCGCTTCTCCACCTGGCCGACCCCCGTGGCCATGTCCATCATTGAGATCGGCGTGGAATACGGCAAGGGCTGGGCGCTGGGCGAGATCACCGACCGCAACAACTCCGAGATCCTGATGGAGCTGTTCAACGCGAGCGTTCCCGGCGCGAAGATCGAGAACTACACCAACGCCGAGGGCACCACGCTGGACAACTACTACACCATTCTGCTGTCTCAGGTTGACTTCAACGATTATCTGTAATCGTTCGTACAAAAGTCCGTAAGATGGGGTCCGCCCTCCCCACGGGGTGGGCCCCTTCTTCGTATCTGCAAGGAGGTTCTGTCGACTTGAGCGCCGAGTATGTATTGGAAATGAAAAACATCACCAAGCGCTATGGCGAGAACACTGTCCTGAGCGACGTTTCGCTGTCTGTGCGTCCGGGCGAAATCCATGCGCTGCTGGGCGAAAACGGCGCCGGAAAGAGCACGCTGATGAACGTGCTGTTTGGCATGCCCGTGATTCATACCACGGGCGGCTTCGAGGGCCAGGTGCTTTTGGAGGGCGAGCCGGCGAACGTGACCTCGCCGCATGACGCCATGGTGAAGGGCATCGGCATGGTGCACCAGGAATTCATGCTTTTGCCGGGCTTTACCGTCACGGAGAATATCAAGCTCAACCGTGAAATCACGCATCCCAATCTTATTAGCCGCATCTTTGGAAAAAATCTGGAAACCCTGGATATGAAGGCGATGGCTGCCGACGCCCGCAAGGCGCTGGACAGCGTGGGCATGAGCATTGACGAGTACACGCTGGTCGAGGGCATGCCTGTGGGCTATATGCAGTTTGTTGAAATTGCCCGCGAAATTGATAAGACCGGCGTAAAGCTGCTTGTGTTTGACGAGCCCACGGCGGTGCTGACCGAGAGCGAGGCCACGCAGCTGGTCTCCGTGATGAAAAAGATTGCTGCGAACGGCATCGCCATCATCTTTATCACTCACCGTCTGGACGAGGTGATGGCCGCCGCTGATTCGATCACGATACTGCGCGATGGCAAGCTGGCCGCCACGCGCGAAAAAGAGCAGACCAGCGTTGTGGAACTTGCGGAGCTGATGATCGGCCGCAAGGGAGAGAGCATGGTGCAGGCTGCGCCCCGCACGCCCCCGCAGGACAGGGTGGCCATGAGCATCCGCGACCTGCATGTGGATATGCCGGGCGAGGAGGTGCGCGGCGTATCTCTGGAGGTGTATGAGGGCGAGATCCTGGGAATCGGCGGACTGGCCGGACAGGGCAAGCTGGGCATTCCCAACGGCGTGATGAGCCTGTACGACACGCGGGGCAGCGTGACCCTGTTTGGGGAAGAACTCAAGCTGGGCAACGCCGGAGACGCTCTGCGCGCCGGCATCGCCATGGTGTCCGAGGACCGCAAGGGCGTGGGCCTGCTTCTGGACCAGTCCATTGAGGACAACATCGTCTTTAACGCCATGCAGATCAAGGGTGAGTATCTGCACAGGCTGGGCCTGTTCACCCTCAAGAACAGCAGCGCCGTGCGCAAAACCGCCGAGCGCATGATTCACGACCTGGATATCCGCTGCTTCGGGCCCATGCAGCACACGGGCACGCTGTCCGGCGGCAACCAGCAGAAGGTGTGCATCGCACGCGCGCTGGTGATGGACCCCCGGTTCCTGTTCGTCAGCGAACCCACCCGCGGCATTGATATCGGCGCCAAGAAGCTGGTGCTGGAAACGCTCGTGCGCCTCAACCGGGAGCAGGGCATGACCATCGTGATCGTCTCCAGCGAGCTTCAGGAGCTCAAGAGCATCTCCGACCGCATTGCCATCATCAGCGAGGGCAAGCTGGTGGATATTCTTTCTCCCGACGCCAGCGATGCGGACTTCGGTCTGGCCATGTCCGGCATCAAGCCCGACGACCAACTTGAGAAAGGAGATGGCGCGCAATGACAAAGAGCAAGACACAGCGCATCATCGCCATCCTGCTGGCCGTTGCGGCGGTCGCGCTGATTGTGCTGGGCATCATCCATATGCCGCAGCGCGAAGCGCAGGGCGGACGGGATATTCTCGATGCCCTCCGCATCCGCACCCTGCTCAACGCCACTGGCGAGGGCGTGGTGGAAAGCTACGTAGCCATTGCCAAGCAGGAAGCTTCCGACAAGGCCCGCGAGGAAGGGCTGGGCATGTCGGCCCTTCGTGAGGCGGTCGCCAAGGCGGAGGAAGAGGCCCGCGCGCAGCACACCGGCACCTCGGTGGACTACGATACGGTCAATACCGACGCGCTGGTGCCCGCGCTGGAAACCTACACCGCCACGCTGAGCGCCTATTACCGCGCTGCGGACGCGGCGCAGCAGGCCTATATCGAGGAGCATATGCCCGAGGCGGAAGCCGCTGCCGAGGCTGAGCGCGAAGCCAAGCTGGCGGCGGGCCAGGAGGTATCCGAGGACGAGGAAGTCACGGTGGATATGTCCGGCTTCGTGGCTACCGACGAGATGAACGCCCTCATGGCCGAGGCGGACGAGGCGTTCCTCGCCGTGGGCGAAGCGCTCAAGGGCATCTATCCGGTGCTGGACGACGCGGCGCTGGAGACGCTGCATGATACCATTCAGGCCATCGTCTACCAGAGCGGCGACGATTTTACCACGCAGTACGACCGCTACATGGACGCGGGCAGCGCAGCGGCTGTTTCCAATACGACCACCGCGTTTTTCATCCGCTATGCCGACGACCTGATCTACTGCGGCGTGGCGCTGGTTCTGGCCGCGCTGGCGCTTCTCTTCAGCCACACGCTGGTGGAGAAGCTCGGTATCCCGCGCATCATCATCAGCCTGTTCTTTATCCTTCTGTGCCTGCTGGCGCTGCTCTATGACCTCTCGCTGCCCACGCTGCTTTCCAACAGCGTGGTGCGCATGGGCATGAACGCCATCATGGTGCTGGCCATGGTGCCGGGCATCCAGTGCGGCATCAGCCTGAACCTGGGCCTGCCCATCGGCCTGGTGGCCGGCCTCATCGGCGGCCTGATGACCATCGAATACGGCATCCCCGGCTGGGGCGGCTTCCTGTTCGCCATCGCGGTTGGCTCGGTGATCGCGGCCGTGGCGGGCTGGCTGTACGGCCTGCTGCTCAACCGCCTCAAGGGCGAGGAAATGTCGGTGACGACGTATGTGGGCTTCTCCATCGTATCGGTGATGTGTATCGCCTGGCTGGTGCTGCCCTTTACGTCGCTCAAGCTGCGCTGGCCGCTGGGCACGGGCCTTCGCAACACCATCGGTCTGGACAGCAGCAACTTCAAGCATATCCTGGATGATCTGCTTTCCTTCAGCATCGGCGATTTTACCGTGCCGACGGGCCTGATCCTCTTCATGCTGCTGTGCTGCTTCCTGGTGTGGCTGTTCTCCCGCTCCAAGACGGGCGTGGCCATGCAGGCCGTGGGCAATAACCCGCGTTTTGCCGAGGCCACGGGCATCAACGTGGACCGCATGCGCATCGTGGGTACAATGCTTTCCACGGTGCTGGGCGCGGTAGGCATTCTGGTCTACTCGCAGAGCTACGGCTTCATGCAGCTGTATACGGCGCCGCGTCAAATGGGCTTCATCGCGGCCAGCGCCATCCTCATCGGCGGCGCTTCCACCAGCCGGTGCAAGATCAGCCACGTGATCATCGGTACCTTCCTGTTCCAGGGCGTGCTTACGCTGGGCATGCCGGTGGCCAATATGCTGGTGCCCGGCACCACCCTTTCCGAAACGCTGCGCATCCTCATTTCCAACGGTATCATCCTGTATGCGCTGACCAAGTCAGGAGGTGGCTCGCGTGCGTAAGCCTGGAGACGTCCGCGCATGGGTGCGCAACAACGCCGTTACGGTGATGTTCGTGCTCCTGTGCATCATCTGCATCATTTATTCCGGCCAGTCGATGTCCTACGTCATCTATGAGATGTTTGGCCGCCTCAGCCGCAACGCCTTTATCGTGCTGGCGCTGATTATTCCCATCGTGGCCGGTATGGGCATCAACTTCGCCATCACCATCGGCGCCATGGCCGCACAGATCGCCGCCCTGTGGGTGATCGAGTGGGGCGTGGGCGGCTTTGGCGGATTCCTGCTGGCCATGCTGCTGACCATGCCCATTGCGGCCCTGTTTGGCTTCCTGATCGGCAAGCTGCTCAATAAGATGAAGGGCCAGGAAATGATCGGCGGCCTGATCCTGGGCTACTTTGCCAACGGCCTGTATCAGCTGCTGTTCCTTTTCATCTTCGGAAACCTCATCCCGCTCAACACGCCCGGCCTGGTCATCAAGGGGTCTACCGGCGTGGCCAACACCATCGACCTGACCTATGGCTCCGGCGGAGGCATCAAGTACGCGCTGGACGGCCTGTGGAAGCTCAGCTTCGGTCCCGCGCTGTACATCTGCTGCGGCGTCATCGCGGCGCTGCTGGTGGTGCTGATGCTGACCAAGCGCCTGAACGCCAAAAAGGGTGGCATTTCCATCGGCATTCTGGCGGCGGCCTGCCTGCTGTATCAGATCCCCGCGGTGGCCTCGCTCTTCAGCATGGTCACGGTGCCCATGGTTACGTTCCTGGTGGTGGGGCTCCTGTGCCTGTTCAATGTGGGCATCATGAAAACGCGCATCGGCCAGCAGTTCCGCGCCGTGGGCCAGAACCGCACGGTGGCCAACGCTTCCGGCATCCATGTGGACCATGTGCGCGTGATCGCCATCATGATTTCCACCGTGCTCGCCGGCTGGGGCCAGCTCATCTTCGTACAGAACATGGGCACCTTCCAGACCTATGGCGCGCATGAGCAGGTCGGCCTGTACGCGGGCGCGGCCATCCTGGTGGGCGGCGCGAGCATCCGCCGCGCCACAAACGGTCAGGCGCTGCTGGGCTGCATCCTGTTCCACCTGCTGTTCATCGTGACGCCGCCGGCAGCCAAGAACCTCTTTGGCGACGCGGCCATCGGTGAGTACTTCCGCGTGTTTATCTCCTATGGCGTGATTGCGCTGGCGCTGGTCATGCATGCCTGGAGCAGCATCCAGAAGAAACGCCCCGAAAACGCCATTACCGAGGGAGCCGGGGCGGAGGACTGAACCGCCCGCCCTAAGCGGCCGCCCGCGCTTGCGCGGGCGGCTTTTGCACGGGAAAATGCAGCCCGCACATGAGGTTGACAAGCCCACGCGGGCATGATATGATGCAGGCACAAACGTTTGCACGGGGCGTGCCACGCCCATCATACAGCAGGAAGGAGCCGGGCATGAAGGCGACCATCAAGGATGTTGCGAGGGCGGCGGGGGTGTCGCCCTCTACGGTCAGCCGGGCGTTGCATGACAGCCCGCGCATTAGCGAAAAGGTGCGGGAGCGTGTGAAGCAGGCGGCGAAGGCGCTGGATTTCCATCCCAACCAGATGGCCAAAAGCCTGGTCAGCCGCAAGACGCGCATTGTGGGCATCGTCTTTCCGGGCGATGTGAGCAAAAGCCTGGGAAACCCCTTCTACCCGTCGCTTTTGCAGGGGCTGGGGCGTGCCGCCGGCGAACGCCGCTACCACCTGCTGCTGGTGACGGGCGGGGGCGAAGTCAGCGCGGAGGAGGCCAGCCGTCAGGCGGTGGACAGCGGGTATGTGAGCGGGCTGGTGCTGTTGGCGGCGGAGGACGTGCCCACGCGCGACCCCGGCGTACCGGTGGTGGTGATTGGCCACCCCAGGGACGAGGCGGGATGGCACTATGTGGACAATGACAACGTGGCGGCGGGCCGCGCGGCCACGCAGCACCTGCTGGCGCACGGGCACCGGCGCATCCTGCTGCTGGGCTATGACAGACGCTACATCTTCACCGTGGACCGCCGCTTGGGCTATGAGCAGGCGCTGGACGATGCGGGCATCAAAGTGCGCAAGGCGTGGATTGTCACCAGCCGTCCCATCCAGGAACCGGACGCCAGTGAAAAGCTGATCGCCATATTCCGGGCCAAGGACCGGCCCACGGCGGCCGTCTGCATGGACGACACGCTGGCGATCGGCCTGACCGGCCTGCTCAAGGGGATGGGACTGGATGTGCCGGGCGATGTGAGCATCGTCAGCTTCAACAATACCGATGCGGGCAAATATCACATCCCGGCGCTCACCTCCTTTGAGATTGATCCCTACCGGCTGGGAATGAGCGCCATGCACCTGATGGCGGACGTGCTCAAGGGAACGATGGATGCCCCGAGATCGATCGAGGTACCCTTTACATTGATCGAGCGCGACAGCGTGGGCGGCGCGCCCGCAAGCGAATAAGGAGAGGTTGGAGAGTATGCGCACCATCCAATTTGGGTCCATCTATCACATGCCCTGGCTGGAGTATCGTCATGCGCTGCCCGACGGGCGCGTGTGCCTGCGCCTCAAGACCGGCAGGGGAGAGTTTTCGCGCGTGGCCGTGCGGGTTACCAGCAATTACGCCATGCCCGATTATTTTAAAGGCGCGGACGAGTACGAAATGGCGGTGGCCTATCGCGATGAGTGGCATGATTTTTATGAGGTGATCTTTTCCCCCCGGGACCTGCGGATCAAGTATCTGTTCGTGCTTCAAAGCGATGAGCTGACGTTCAAGCTTGACGCCACGGGCCTGAAGGCGGGGGCGGATGCGGAGGAGGACGTGAGCCAGGCATTCGCCTTTGCCTATGTATATCCGGCGGCTCCCATGCCCGAATGGGCGCGGGGGTGCGTCGGGTATCAGATCTTCCCGGACCGCTTCCGCCGCGAACCCGTGGAAACCGATACGGAGCCTGTAGAGCCCTGGATCAGCACCCGGGTGCAAAACCAGTACCGCTTCGGCGGCAATCTGCGCGGCATTCTCAAGGCGGTGCCGTATCTCAAGGACCTGGGTGTAAAGATGATCTATACCACGCCCCTGTTCCTCAGCGACAGCTCGCACCGTTACAATACCTTCGACTACTTCAAGATCGATCCGCTGCTGGGCACGGAGGATGACCTGCGCGCGCTGTGCGACGAGCTGCATAAAAACGACATGCGCATCGTGCTGGATGGGGTGTTCAACCATTCTGGGCTCAAGTTCGCGCCCTTTGTGGATGCGATGGAAAAGGGCGAGGCCTCCCCTTACCGCGGCTGGTTCTGCTTTGACGACAAAATGCCCTATGGATACCACACCTTCGGCGACTGGCGCTACATGCCCAAGCTGAACCTGCAAAACGAGGACTGCGCGCAGTATTTCCTGTCCGTGGGACGCTACTGGCTCGAAAAATGCCGTGTGGACGGCTGGCGGCTGGATGTGAGCCCGGAGGTGTGGCCGGATTTCTGGCGCCAGTTCAAAACCATGATGCGCAAGGTCAACCCCGACAGCCTGATGGTGGCGGAATGCTGGGATGACAGCCGCGAGTGGCTCACCGTGGGCGACATGTTCGATTCGACCATGCACTATGTGCTCAGCCGCAACATCTGGAGCCGCTTTTGCCGTCATGAAATCAGCACGGCCCAGTTTGACTGCGCCCTCAACCGCGCCGCCATGCTCTATCCCCAGCGCACGCAGGAGGTGCTGTGGACGTTTCTGGGCAGCCACGACACGCAGCGCATCCGTACGCGTGCGGGCGGCGACCTGCGCATGGTGCACGCGGCAAGCTTCTTCCAGTTCACCTACCTGGGATCGCCCATCATCTACTATGGCGACGAGCTGGGCATGGAGGGCGGCGAGGACCCGGACTGCCGGCGCCCCATGCGCTGGGATGATGTGGAGGGCAACCCCACCCGTGCTCATTACCAGAAGCTGGCGCGCCTGCGCGCACAGTTGCCCGCGCTGCGCACAGGCCGGTTCCGCAGTCACGTGGCGCTGGAAAACGGCCTGTACGCCTTCCGGCGCGAAACCGATACACAGCAGCTGCTCTGCGTCGTCAACACGGGACTGGAACCGGTCAGCGTGCGGCTGGAACTGCCCGGGGGCATGGCGGGCATGGCGGCAGTGCATGACCACTACACCGGCCGCAGCCTGGCCGTTGCGGATGGCGGGGTGCATATTTCACTCAAGGTGGGCGAAGGCTTGATTTTGGAGTGAAATGCGGTACAATAGCAGAAGGAAAAGCGCGCGGCAGGCGCGGCGCAGAACGCCGGCTTTCCGCGCATTCCCATACGCAAAGGAGGAACACCCGGCATGAGGGAGCTGGTCGAGGCCATCCGCGCGAGGGGCGTGGGTGTGGGTACGGATATCGTCAAGGTGGATATGTTTCTCAATCACCGGCTGGACACGGACCTGTTTGTCAAGATGGGGCAGGCATTCGCGCAGGAGTTTGCGCAGGAAAAGCCGGATCTGGTGTTGACCGTGGAGGCCAGCGGGATTGCGGCGGCACTGACCACCGCCATGGCCTGCGGAAATATCCCCGTGGTATTCGCCAAGAAGAGCCGCACCCGGAATGTGACGGGCGACGTGTATGAAAGCCGGGTATTCAGCTTTACCCATGGCGTGGAAAACCACATCCGTGTGGACAAGGATTACCTTCCCAAGGGCGCGCGTGTGCTGATCGTAGACGATTTTCTGGCTAATGGCGAGGCCGCCGAGGGCCTGTGCGATCTGGTCCGGCAGGCGGGAGCCACGGTGGTGGGGATCGGCATCTGCGTGGAAAAAAGCTTTCAGCCGGGACATCAGAAACTGGCGCAAGAGGGATACCATGTGGTTTCACTGGCTCGCGTCACGGCGATTCGGGATGGAAAGCTGATCGTGGAGGACTGAGAAACCCAGCCGGACGCGCGGAGCTTTATTCATCCGCACAGAAGGTTAAAAATCCGGGCCCGGGCAAAGCCGCAGGGCTCGGAAGAGGGGGCTGTTTCGAGAGAAACAGCCCCTTTGCAATGCAGAAAACAGCAGGCCGGGCAGGAGGGGAACGGCGGGCCGGGAGAACCATCCCGGAAAGAAAGGCGGCAACAGAAACCGGGGTCTATGTCCGGCCTCTTGACCCCGCCTTTCGGATACCGGCCCCTGTTGCCCCATCAACCAGTCCCTAGGGCCGGGCCTCGGAAGCCCTGTCGGAGGAAACGTGCGCTTTCCGATAGGCCGTGGGCAACATCTGCGCAACGTCCTTGAATGCTTCGGAAAACTTCCCTTGCGTACCATACCCGACCTGAGATGCGATCTCGGCGATGGGGGCGTCGGTTTCCCTGAGCAGCTTCATGGCCTGACGAATGCGGTATTCCTTCATGTATGTGGCGATTGGCAGACCATAGACCGCCTTGAACACTTTCTTGAGCGTGGCGGTATTCATCAGATACTGCTTGGAAAGCGCTTCGATGGTAAAGCGCTGGTCAAGATGTTCCGTCAGCTGCTGATGAACCCGCTTGATCTGCTCCGTCTGCTGGGAACAATACTGGGTCAGGGCGTTCTGCTCCGGCTGAAAATCCAGAAGGAATAAGAGCAGTTCCTGAATCTTCAATGGCAGATACAGGCTGCGCCTCGCAGGACTTGCAGCATACAGGGGGGCAAAGATCCGCTCCAGATCCGGGCAGGAGGAGAGGATGACGGGCTTTCCGCAGCAAAAGACGCTTTGAATCTTCTCCCGTTCCCTTCCCACCTCCCGCAAGATGGCGGATTCATTGTCCGAAAGAGAGGCAAGGCGGATGGAAATCGCAATGCCCTCGGCGTAGCCCAGCGGGAACATCATCGCGGAATCCGCACAACAGGCGGCGCTATGCACCGTTAAATCCCCGGCGCCCAAATAAACCGCCGTGCCCTTCCGCATATTCCAGCCCACGCGTCCGCTATGGCAGTAGAACAGCTCCACAATGGCGGGAGAAGCCGCATGATGAAAGGTTGCTTCCACAGATAGAAAAGCGATATAGGATACGTCAATGCCGGGATAGACAGAATAGACCTCCATCCTGCCCTTTCCCTCCGTTTTGGCCAGGACGCGGTCGGTCACATGCGGATGGTCCTGCCCGAAAACCGAACGGTGGATCACTTCCAGCTCTCCCGCCGGGATCTTTTGCAACTGCTTTTCCAGATAGGCGGGTCTGCCCTGGTTCATTCCTGCCCACCCCCCTGCGCTTTTTCAGAGGGGCAGGTCACTTCCACCATATACTCGATCATCTTGTGAAGCGACTGGGCCTGCGGGGTTGACGATGCGGTATAGTAGACCTCCTTGCCTTCCCGCCGGTTCACGATCAGCCCGGCGGCTTTGAGCTGCCTGAGGTGGTGGGAGACGGCCGGGCTGCTCATATGCACCATGGCAGAGAGATTGATGACGCACTCCTCACAATGGCACAGCAGCCAGAAGATGCGGATGCGGCTTCCATCGCTCAGTTGCTTGAACACATCCGCCACCGTCTGGAAGTTTTCCGTGCTGGGCATATGCTCCAGCTCTTGTTCCATCGTCTGGCCATGGTCATGCGGTAAAGAGATGCCTTCCATAAGGGGTCCCTCCTGTTCTGAGCCTATCATACCACGGAACGGAAGGAATGAAAACCGGCTTGCGTCCCTGGGAGGCCGCGCGGAGAGCAAAGCCGCCCTGTAACCGGCCCATCCGGCAGGGCGCCCGAAATGCCGCAAGGGGGAACCATTCACCGGACGTTCCGGAAGTCCGGCTTATCCTGCCGTCTGCAACAGGCCATGGCTGCGGAGAGGAAAAACCGGCACGGGCTTGCCCGGGGAGCGTCAGCCCCTTGCGCAGCGCCAGCCAATCCTGGCTTCATCCGGCCATGCCCATGATGCAGGGGCTTCCCTTCAGGGAATGTACTTCATCCCCCACTGGCAAATGGCATAAAAGACCGGAAGCAGATCCCGGCCCTTTGGGGTCAGGGTGTATTCCACGCGAGGCGGAATCTCGCTGTATGGCTCCCGATGTACAAGGCCGTCGGCCTCCAGCTCCTTCAGCGCGTTGGTGAGCATCGCGTTGGTGATGGGCGTAAGCGCCTTCTTCAGTTCGCCAAACCGCATCGGTGACCGGATGCACAGCTCGTAGAGGATCTGGAGCTTCCATTTTCCCTGGAGCATCTGAACCACCGGCGTGACGGGACAGTTTCCCTTCGCCGTCAGGATGATGCCGCCTACCTTTTCCTGAAATTCTTCGTACGTCATGGCCTCGTCCACTGCAACCGCCTCTCCTGCACCGGTATGCCTTTTGATACCAGGTATCAAAGTTTTGCGTACTTGTAATCGTTTTGATTCTTGGTATACTTACTATATGAATGCTGCATCCGCGTGTCAAGCCCAAATGCGCGGGACTGGGTGGTTTCCGCTGCGGGTACCCATTCGTGGCGGACGCTGCCACGGGACCTTTGCGCCATGCTGAGCGGCGGGGGCAGGCGGACCGGCTTGGAATGAAAAGGACGTGATCGGAGCCGAAACCGGGCGCGAAATACGAAAGGCCGTGTTCAAACCGCGGGGAATCCGGCCGGCCGGGCCCACGCCCTGCTATCCCGGTTTTTATGCAGGGAAGAGCCGCTCCCGATCACGGGAGACGTCCGGAAGAGACACCGGCTTGTTGCCGGGTATGGGAGGAACAATGCAAATGGCAGAAATCACCGAAAACTGCCTCCTGATTCAGGAGGTAGAGACGCACAATATCATGACCAAATCCAGCCTGCCTGTAGGCGGCTACTCCGTCAATCCCTATGTGGGGTGTACGCACGGCTGCCGGTATTGCTACGCCTCCTTCATGAAGCGGTTCACCGGCCACAGGGAGCCGTGGGGCACGTTTCTGGATGTCAAGCACTGGCCGCCGATCCGCAACGCAAAGAAGTATGCGGGACAGCGTGTGGTCATCGGCTCGGTGACCGACGGCTATCTGCCCCAGGAAGCGCAGTTTTGCAACACCCGAAAGCTCCTGGAGCAGCTCCTGGGCAGCGGGGCGGAAATCCTGATCTGCACCAAGTCAGACCTTGTGCTCCGCGACCTTGACCTGCTCAGCCAGATGGAAAGGGTGACGGTCTCCTGGTCCATCAATACCCTGGACGAGGGCTTCCGGGCGGATATGGACAAGGCGGTCAGCATCGAGCGCAGAATTGCCGCCATGAAACAGGTCTATGATGCGGGAATCCGCACCGTCTGCTTCATTTCCCCCCTCTTTCCCGGCATCACGGATTTTGAGGCGATCTTTCAGCGGGTAAAGGATCAGTGCGATCTGGTATGGCTGGAAAATCTGAACCTGCGGGGCGGTTTCAAGCAGAACATTCTGGACTATATCGCAGAAAAATATCCCCATCTGCTTCCCCTGTATCATGCCATTTACAACAGAGGGGACCGGGGCTATTTCCGCGGTCTGGAAGCCCAGGCAAAACGGCTGGCCGGGGAAAACAACTGTCCCTTTGTGGATAACGAACTGCCCTATGGACGGGCGGAGCCGGGCCACCCCGTTCTTGTGGATTATTTCTACCACGAGGAGATTCGAGGCTCGGAAAACAGCGGACAAAGAAAGCAGGCAGCTGAATAATGAAAGGCCGGAGCCATGGCGGTTCCGGCCTTTTGCCCGGGCCGGCTGCGGGGGAGAAAACGCGCCGGTTTGCTTGGGGCCGGTTCCTTTGCTTTTTACCCAAATGGAAGCAACTTTTGCCCAAATGGGAGAATGTTGCCGGCAGCCATTGACGGCCGGGAGATTTTTGCGTATGATGGCATTACGATTAAACGATTGTTTAATCGTAATATTGAAAACCAGTCAGAGAGGAGCCCTGGGGATGAAAAAGACGTATAAAATCGAAGTGGACTGCGCGAACTGCGCCAACCTGATGGAAGACGCCGCCCGCAAGAGTTCCGGCGTTCGTACGGCCACCGTCAACTTTATGACCCAAAAAATGATTGTCGACTTTGACGAGGGCATGGAACCTGCAAGCGTCATGCAGAATGTCGTCAAGGCCTGCAAAAAGGTGGAGCCCGACTGCGAGATCTTTCTGTAAGGCTGCAGGCTCACGGGGGAATGCGCTCTTCATGCGGCCGTCCGCAGGGCGCTTCTTCTTCAGATGGAAAGGATCATCAATATGCAGGAATACATTGTCAATGCACTGCTGATCGTGGTTGCGCTTCTCGCTTTGGTGCTTCAGATCATCGGGAGACGTCCCTCCGCTGCGATGACCCGCAAGCAGAAGGTGATGCTGTGGCGCATTCTGGCGGCCACCGTGCTGCTGCTGGCGCTGCAGACGCTGGGCCCTGCCGCCTTTGAGCCGCTGGGTGCGGCAGGCCGCTGGGTTCGTCTGGCCCTCTTCCTGGCGGATTACCTGATTATCGGCTATGACATTCTGCGCAAGGCCTGCAAAGGCATTCGCAACGGTCAGGTTTTTGACGAAAACTTCCTGATGGCCGTGGCCACACTGGGCGCTCTGGTTCTGGCCGTGTATGAGAACGGAGAGTACCTGGAGGCCATTGCGGTCATGCTGTTCTATCAGGTGGGCGAATGGTTCCAGTCCTATGCCGTGGGCAAGAGCCGCCGGAACATCAGCGAGCTGATGGATATCCGTCCGGACTATGCCAACATCGAGCGGGACGGCCGGCTGGAGCAGGTGGACCCGGACGAGGTCAGCATTGGCACGGTGATCGTGGTGCAACCCGGCGAAAAGGTGCCCATCGACGGCACGGTGGTGGAGGGGTGCTCCACCCTGAACACCTCGGCCCTTACCGGCGAAAGCCTGCCCCGTGAGGTCAGGCCGGGGGAGGAGATCATCAGCGGCTGCATCAACATGACCGGCCTGCTGCGCATCAAGACCACCAAGGAGTTTGGCGATAGCACTGTGTCCAAAATCCTGGACCTGGTGGAAAACGCCTCCTCGCGCAAATCAAAATCCGAAGACTTTATCTCCCGGTTTGCCAGGATCTATACTCCGGCGGTTTGCTATGCCGCCCTGGCCCTGGCGGTCGTTCCGCCGCTTGTGAGGATGTTTGCGCTGGGAATGGAGGCCGGATGGGAAACCTGGATCTACCGCGCCCTGACGTTCCTGGTGGCCAGCTGCCCGTGCGCTCTGGTGATCTCCATTCCGCTGTCCTTCTTCGCCGGCATCGGCGGCGCCAGCAAGGCCGGCATTCTGGTCAAGGGTTCCAATTACCTGGAAATCCTGTCCCAGACCAGAACGGTTGTCTTTGACAAGACCGGCACCCTGACGCAGGGCGTGTTTGAGGTCAACGGCATCCATCACAACGAGATGGACGAGGCCAGGCTGGTGGAGTACGCCGCCCTGGCCGAGAGCGCTTCCTCCCATCCCATCAGCAAGAGTCTGAGGAAAGCCTACGGCAGGGAAATCGACCGCAGCCGGATTACCGACGTTCAGGAGATCAGCGGCAATGGCGTTATCGCCAAGGTGGACGGCGTGGAGGTGGCCGCGGGAAACGACAAGCTCATGGAACGGCTGGGGGTGGAGCATATCCCCTGCCACAGTGCGGGCACCATCATCCACATGGCCATCAATGGCGCTTATGCCGGCCACATCCTCATCTCCGACCGGGTGAAGCCCCATTCCGCAGAGGCGATTCAGGCCCTGAAGGCGATGGGCGTGCGCAAGACCGTCATGCTGACCGGCGACGCCCGGAAAGCTGCCGACCAAGTGGCCGAAACCCTGGGGATCGATCAGGTGTACAGCCAGCTGCTGCCCGCCGACAAGGTGGAAAAGGTGGAAGAGCTGCTGAAGGCCAAGACCGGCGAGAAGGCGAGGGTGGCCTTTGTAGGCGACGGCATCAACGACGCCCCGGTGCTGCGCCGGGCGGATATCGGCATTGCCATGGGCGCTATGGGCTCGGACGCCGCCATCGAGGCCGCGGACGTTGTGCTCATGGATGACGATCCGTTGCAGATTGCCAAAGCGATTCAAATCAGCCGCAAGTGCCTGCGCATCGTCTATCAAAACATCGCGTTGGCCATCGGCGTAAAGCTGGTCTGCCTTGTGCTGGTCGCGTTCGGTTTCGCCAACATGTGGCTGGCGGTCTTTGCCGATGTGGGCGTCATGATCCTGGCCGTCTTCAATGCCATCCGGGCGCTGTTTGTGAAAAAGGTCTGAGCGCGGCGCGGCACAAGCGGGCATGCGCCCACGCCGCCTGAACGGCGGCGGGCCGCCCGCTTACGGCGCACGGAACAGAAAGCGTATCGCCACGCCGTTTCATGCCTTCCCGGGGCCGTTTTTCAAAGGAAGCGCCTCCGAAACAGTTGAGAAAACCCTTTGGGGAGCTTGGGAGGACCACAGCCCTCCAAAGCTTCCCAAAGGGTTTTGACACTCAAAGACCGGCGCGACACGCCAACAGGGCGTGCCGCGCCGGTCATGCTGTTACGGGCGGTCAGGCCAGCTTGAGCCGGTAGCCGCATTTGTAGACGGTTTCGATATACTCGCCGCCCAGCTTCTTGCGCAGACGCTGTACATGCACGTCCACCGTGCGCGTTTCTCCCATGCTCTGGTAGCCCCAGGCCCGGCGCAAAAGCTGCTCCCGGCTTACGGGAATATCCGGCTTTTCCATCAGCGCCAGCAGCAGGGCGAACTCCTGCGCCGTCAGCTCCACACGGCGGCCGTCCAGCAGCGCTACGCGCTCCTTCTCGTCCACGCTCAATTCGCGAAGCGGCGCGCATTCGCCCAAGGCGTTGTGCACCTTGGCATGCAGTGCTTTCTGAGAAAAGGGCACGGTCAGCACGTCGCTGCGGCCGCCATAGAGCGCGCGCAAATGAGCGCTCATCTTGCGGTCGCCCGTTAAAAACAGAATCGGGCAGCCATGCTTCTGAAATGCCTCCAGCAGTGGGCGGCAGGTGGTCCAGCGCAGCTGCGCATCCATCATCACCAGGGGGATGCTGTCGTCCGAAAAGGAAGGAATCACGTTCTCGTCGCAGCGGATTGCGTTATATTTCTCCTTTTTCAGGGAGTCGCAAAGCTTCTGCGCGATGATTTCATTGGGTTCATAAATCATGATGGTTGCCATGCGATCACCTCACAGTTATTATGACGAACGAAGGTGTCCTTTTGTTGCATGTTTTGTGAACAAACTGTAACGTTTGGAAAGAGAATTGAAAGAAATGGAACCTTCCTGCCAGGAAGAGCAGGTGCATCTTGCATCCCCGCGCCGCACAGGCTATAATGGAAATCAGCGGCACAAAATCCATCAGGGCCGCAACAAATGCCCCGGCGCATCCGTTATGTAAGTGGGTAGAGCGCCGGGTCCCAAGGGAGACGCTATGCAAAGAGTCAAACCCAAAATGAGCCGGCGGAAGGCGTTTCTGGTCCTGTTTCTGATCCTGGCAGGGGTGGGCCTGCTGGTGTGGGGCGGCATTTCGCTGTTTTCCGTGCGGGTGGTCACCAATGTGACGGCTTCGCTGCTGCCCTGCCCCTACAGCGATACCATCATGCCTTTCGGACAGAACGTGCTGTATTACGACGGCGTGAGCATTCACTGCATGAGCGATACGGGGTCGGTCCGCTGGTCGTTCCAGATTGGCGCGGACGCGGGATATGACTGCAACGATTCCGTCGTGGTGGCCTGGGCGGGCAGCACGATCTATATCCTGGACCAGAACGGCAACTCGTCCTACAATGACAACCTGGGCGAGGAAATCCAGTTCGCACGGGTGGGCACGCAGTACGTGGCGGCTGTGATCGGCGAAACCACCAGCCCCCGTCTGGTGGTCAAGGACCATACCGGCGCGCACATGGACGAGGAGGCCGACGCCTTCGACACGCTGATTCTTTTGGACGTGGGCTTCTACGGCAAGAACGGCGAATACATGTGGACGCTGGCGCTGGACGTGTTCGGCACGGCGGCCAATACGATTCTCAACACCTTTGAGGTGGGCAAGATGAACACGGGCGAGGTGTCTTTGGGAGAGCCTATCGCCTATGCCGTGGTGTATGAAAACAGCCTGCTGCGCGTGATCAACACCCGCAGGATGCTCACCTTCAACGACCGCGGCACGGAGGATACCTCGGCCAGCGTGCTGGTGTACGGCTGGCGGCTTCTGGACGCAGAGGTGCCCGAGCGCGGCAATGCGCTGATGCTCTTTGCACCCACCTCCCAGACGGACAGCATTTTCGACATCCGCGAGCTGCGCCTGATCTCCGGCAGCACGGACAAGCGCTACAGCCTGCCCGATACCTGCATCGGTGCGGCGGTGTGGAACAGAACGGTCTATGCCCTCAGCGCCACCACGCTCTACCGCGCCGGTATCAACGACAGCCGCTTTACCACCTATGAGCTGCCCATGGCAAGCCAGGCTACGCGCCTGGTAGGCACGCTCACCAACGGTCGCGCCATTGTGGCCTGCGGCGACGAGGTCTACGTCATCACGCTTCCCCAGGCGGTGAACACATTCAGATGAGCGGCTAAAGGAGGGATGTTTCCTGAACGCGATTGACCTTATCGTGATCGGCATCATTGCCCTGTGCACGCTGTTTGGTCTGTATCGGGGCTTTATCCAGTCCGTGCTCAACCTGGCGGGCGGGCTTCTGGCCTTTGTGGGGTCCTTCCTGCTGTTTCCCAAATTGGCTGATGTGCTTAGCTCAAATACGGATATTACCCGCCTCATCAGCACCTACACGGATTCCGGCAGCCTGCTGGGAGATCTGGACCTGAGCAGCCGCGCCGTCAGCTCTCTTGGGGAGACGGGTGTGGCCGCCATCGTGGAAAAGGCCGCCCTGCCCGAACCGATTGGCACGCTGCTTCAGCATAACCTGGAACAGCAGGTATTCAGCCCCCTGGGCAACCTGGCCACCAATGTGGGCGATTATGTGAACCAGACCATTTTGTCGGTCAGCATCAATGTGCTGTGTTTTCTTCTGTGCTTTGTGGTGTGCTTCGTGGTGGCCACGATTGTGGTCAACCTGCTGCGCGCGGTGTTCCGCTTCCCGGTGCTCAAGCACCTGGACTGGCTGGCCGGCGGCGTGTTCGGGCTGTTGCTGGGCGTGGTGCTGTGCTTTGCGTTCTTTACGGTGCTGCCTCTTCTGGAAAGCGTGGTGCCCCTGACGGAGTTCCGCGAGCTGGTGGACCAGAGCGCGCTGGCCCAGGTGTTTGAAAACGGCAACCTGATTATCTCCATTATGAACCGAAGACTGTAGCCCGGCGGTGCCGGGATGTGCGCCCGCCCGAATGGACGGGCGTCAGACTGTCAAAAAACCCTTTCGAGAGGTTCGGAGGGCCGTAGCCCTCCGAGTGAAATCCGAATCCAGCGACATGTGCGGTGGATTCGGAAGCCTT
>OGXI01001368.1_pt1 | contig 20442 bp, 18 predicted proteins | sample 1576221 | NCBI WGS metagenome assembly OGXI01 (sample SAMEA3541523, study PRJEB24748) | human gut metagenome | biome: human gut; feature: human-associated habitat; material: faeces | place: China | collected 2012
TCTCCAAGACCTTTGTATCGCTGGATCTTATTATTTCCATCTCGTCCTACTTCAGCTAAAATATCATTCAATTCTTCATCGCTGTATGCATACCAGATTTTTTTATTTTTTTCCAGCTTATACAACGGAGGCTGTGCCAGATATACATATCCCTGTTTGATCAGTTCCGGCATAAAACGATACAGGAATGTCAACAGCAGTGTACTAATATGGGCACCATCCACATCGGCATCGGTCATGATAATAATTTTGTGATAACGCAGTTTGCTAATATCAAAATCATCATGGATACCTGTTCCAAATGCTGTGATCATCGCTTTGATCTCTGCATTTGCATAAATTTTATCCAGACGTGCTTTCTCTACGTTCAGAATCTTGCCTCGCAGTGGCAAAATAGCCTGCGTTGCACGATCTCTTGCCGTCTTTGCAGAACCGCCGGCGGAATCTCCCTCGACGATGTAAATTTCACAATTAACCGGATCTTTATCCGAACAGTCAGCCAGCTTTCCAGGAAGTGACATGCCTTCCAACGCGGATTTTCTTCTTGTCAGGTCCCTTGCCTTTCTGGCAGCTTCTCTTGCACGCTGTGCCATTACAGACTTCTCAACTGTCATTTTACCGACAGCCGGATTCTGCTCAAGGAAAATACCAAGCTGAGTACTAACGATATTATCTACCGCCCCCCTTGCCTCGCTATTTCCTAATTTCTGTTTTGTCTGTCCTTCAAACTGAGGGTCCTCAATCTTAACACTGATAATGGCTGTAAGACCCTCTCGTATATCCTCACCTGTCAGATTCGGTTCGCTGTCTTTAAGCAGCTTATTCTTTCTTGCATAATCATTGAATGTCTTTGTCAATGCATTACGGAATCCAACCACATGGGTTCCACCTTCCGGCGTTGTAATGTTATTAACAAATCCATACGTATTATCGCTATACGAATCATTGTGCTGCATTGCAACTTCTACATACACATTATCTTTCATGCCTTCGCAATAAATGATCTGGTCGTACAACGGTGTCTTACTTTTGTTCAGGTAAGTAACAAATTCCTTGATACCGCCTTCGTAATGGAATGTCCGCTCAACCAATTCCTCTTCACGTTCGTCACGAAGAATGATCTTCAGTCCTTTTGTCAAAAATGCCATCTCGCGGAAACGCTGTTTTAATGTGCCATAGTCAAATATTGTCTCCTCGAATATCTCTTTATCAGGCAAAAATGTAACTTTTGTTCCTGATAATTCCGGGTCACATTCTCCGATCACTTTTAATTTATAAATAACTTTACCACGCTCATATCTCTGTTTATAAATCTTTCCTTCGTGATAAATTTCTACTTCAAGCCATTCTGAAAGTGCATTTACAACAGATGCACCTACTCCATGCAGACCTCCGGATACCTTGTATCCTCCGCCACCGAATTTACCGCCGGCATGAAGGACTGTAAATACCACTTCTACTGCCGGAAGTCCTGTCTTATGGTTGATTCCAACCGGAATACCTCGACCATTATCAACAACCGTAATAGAGTTTTCTTTGTTGATCGTAACTGTGATTATATCACAATATCCTGCCAGTGCCTCGTCAACAGAGTTGTCGACAATCTCATATACCAGATGATGAAGTCCTCTCCCCGAGGTGCTGCCGATGTACATACCCGGTCTTTTTCGAACCGCTTCTAATCCTTCCAAAATCTGGATTTGATCCGCTCCATATTCAGCGTCAAATTCTGTACCTGTTGCACCCATCTAAAAACCTCCTAATTTTCTTTTGCTACAGTTCCATGCTCTACATGGAATATTTTGTTTATAGAAAACCTGTGATTTACAAACTCATCCAGCCCTGTACAGGTAATGACAGTCTGTATATCGTGGATACTATCCAATAAATAGTTTTGCCTATGTTTGTCAAGTTCAGACAACACATCATCCAATAATAAAATCGGCGTATCTTTTATCAGCATACGCACCAGCTCAATCTCTGACAATTTCAAAGATAATGCGGCTGTTCTTTGCTGCCCTTGAGAACCAAATTTGCGAATATCAATCCCATCTGTACGAAAACACACATCATCACGATGTGGTCCCGCAGAAGTGCTTTTAAACTTAATATCCCGATTTCGGTTTTTCTTTACAGCCTCCTCAAAAGACATGTCCCCAATAGAAGATTCATAGGACAAAACAAGCGTTTCTTTTCCACCCGTCAACTTGTAGTGAATGTCAGAAATAATATCATTCACCTGTTCTATAAATCTTTTCCTTGCTTCGATTACTTTCGTTCCGTATTCAACCAATTGCATATCCCATATATCCAATGTATCGATCAGATGCTCCTGATAAGCAATTTCCTTGAGCAAGGAATTCCGTTGATTAACCGCCCGGTTATAATTCGCCAGATTGTTCAGGTATACCCTGTCCAACTGAGATAATTCCAAGTCAACAAAACGTCTTCTTCCAGCCGGTCCCTCTTTGATAATATTCAAATCTTCCGGTGAAAAAAAGACAAAATGAATCAAGCCAAATAATTCACTGGCTTTTCGAATTGGTATTTTATTGACTGCAATTCCCTTTGGACTGTTTTTTTTCAAATGCATGTCGATTTGAAAATCCACTCCATTTTTTTCAACAATAGTCTCAATGTGAGATTCTTCCTCACCAAACCGGATCATATCCCGGTCTTTTGTCCCACGATGAGATTTTGTTGTTCCGGATAAATACAATGCCTCTAGGATATTGGTCTTTCCCTGGGCATTATCCCCATACAAAATATTGGTTCTGGAATCAAACGCCATATTCAACAATTCGTAGTTTCTATAATTTTTAAGCTTTAACGACTTAATTATCATAATTTTTTCCTAACGTTCCAAGCGTATAGGTACGTAATTATTCTACACGCTTTTGCATTATTTTTCAATTTTTATTTGAATACCATCAAATTCGACTAAATCTCCCTCGTATAACTTGCGTCCTCTTCTGGTATCAATCTCGCCATTCACTAAAACAAGCCCTTCTTGGATCACTTCTTTTGCTTCTACGCCGGACTCAACTGCTCCAACAGCCTTTAATGCCTGACCAAGTTTAATAAATTCTTCATTTTGTCTGATTTTTATATGTTCCATCTCTATTCCTTTCATGCAATTTTGTTAATAGTTCACTTTTTTAACACACTTTGTCGTTTTAGAATTATCTGACAATTTGCATTCTGCATATTATGCATATTTATGCATTTTAATTTTTTATGCGACAGCGTTAAAGTTAACCGGCAGGATCAAATAAATATATGATTGCTGTTCATCCTTGATAAAACAAGGTGCTTTTGCATTCATGAAATATAAATCAACCTGTTCATCCTCAATAACACGAAGTGCATCGATCAAAAATTTAGGATTAAATCCGATCAAAAGATCTCTTCCCTCTTTCGAGATAATGATTTCTTCATCCATTGATCCAATCTGCGATTTGATTTTTAGTTCCATTGAACCATCCGCAATGTTGATAATAATTGGTTTTTTATCACCTTCTTTTATCAACAAAGTTGCACGGTCGATACAATCTAAAAGTTCACGTTTATTTACAGTCACTTTTGTTTCATAATCACTGGATAACATCTGATCAATTCTGAAATATTCTCCTTCGATCAGTCTCGATACAACCAAAGTATTGCCAAATTCAAAGACGACATGATTTTGAGTAAATGAAATTTCAACTTCAGCCTCGGATTCGCCCCCAATAATTTTGCTTATTTCCTGAAGAGTCTTCCCAGGAACAATTACTTTTCGAGAACCATAAGAATTTTTCAATTCGATATTGCGAATTGAAATTCTATGGCCATCAAGTGATACAACTTTTAATAAATTATCATGGATTTCAAAAAGTTCACCACTCATCATCTTGTTTGTATCATTGTCAGCGATAGAAAAAATGGTCTGACGGATTACTTCTTTCAGTGTAAATTCAGAAATTGTGATGGAATCCTCTTTTTCAATTGCCGGTAAATAAGAAAAATCTTCACCTGATTGAGCTGCAATCGTAAACTTTGCTTTTTCACAAGTGATTAATGTCTGATTATCAGCACCGACTTCAATCACTACATCGTTGTCTGGAAGTTTTCGAACAATTTCTGAAAAAATCTTAGCATTCAAAGCTATAATTCCATGTTCAAGAATCTCACCTTCAATACGTGTTTCGATTCCAAGTTCCATATCATTAGCTGTTAATTTAATAACATTCATGGATGCATCAATCAGAATACATTCAAGAATAGGCATTGTTGTTTTTGAAGGAACTGCTTTAGATACAATACCAACTCCTTTAACGAGATTTGATTTACTGCATATAATTTTCATGTCGAGATCTCCTTTCGTGAAAGTGTGGATAAAACTTTCAGCGTGTGCATTTATGTATTTAAAAAGAAAACTTTTCCGCCGTAATCGTCGTAGGGGCTGTGGAAAAGTGGATAACTATCCGCAAGCCTTGAAACACAAGGGCTGAGCCACTTTGATAACTATGTTGAATTCCATGGGATAAGGTGGAAAGTAAATGGGGATAAAAATTTTGCGTTATCCACAGAAATGAAGCTTTCCACTGCTTATCCACAGAGTTTTAACATAGTTATTCACATTTATACGGGATTTATCTTCTTTTTTATAATATTGATAGTATTATTTAACGCTTCATCGGTAGTAATATCGTGTTCTATTTTTTTAACTCCATGGCTAATAGAAGCATGATCTTTCCCTCCAAGGATAGCGCCGATTGCTTTCAATGGCGTATCTGTCATACAACGGCAGAGGTACATGACAATCTGACGTGGAAGTACAATTTCAGCGTTTCGTTTTTTACCTTTGATTTCTGTTACCGGTACATTAAAGTGCTCGGAAACAACATCAATGATCAATTCAGGTGTGATTTCTCTATTATTATCAGGAGATACGATATCTTTAAGAGCTTCAGCTGCAAGAGGAATATCGATTTCTTTTTTCTCAAGATTAGCCAGAGCAATCAGTTTATTTAAAGAACCTTCCAGTTCTCGAATATTGGATTTTACGTTATTGGCAATATATTGCATAACATCATCCGGAATATGATAACGCTCTAATCCGTCCAATTCCTCTTTCTTGCGAAGAATCGCCATTCTGGTTTCGTAGTCGGGAGACGAAATATCTGCGATTAGTCCCCATTCAAAACGGGTACGCAAACGAGCCTCCAAAGTTTCAATGTCTTTTGGTGGCTTATCACTGGAGATAATAATCTGTTTTCCTGCTACATGCAGATGGTTAAATGTGTGGAAAAATTCTTCCTGCGTACTTTCCTTTCCTATAATAAACTGGATATCATCGATTAAAAGTACGTCATTATTCCTATATTTTTCGCGAAACGTGGTCATTGCCAGTTCATTTCCGTTTTTACCGACTTTCAAAGCATCAATCAGTTCGTTCGTAAAAGTTTCACTTGTTACGTAAAGAACCTTTTTTGATGGATCATTTTCTAATATAAAATGTGCAATAGAGTGCATCAAATGGGTTTTTCCAAGTCCAACACCTCCATATAAGAAGAGAGGATTATAGATTTCTCCAGGTGATTCCGCTACTGCAAGGGAAGCTGCATGTGCAAAATTATTGTTGCTTCCTACAACAAATGTATCGAAAGTATAGCGAGGATTTAGATTAGCATTCTCGAAAATAGCGTTCGACTGTTGTTTTTTTGTTGTTGTTTCTTTCTTTTTCTTAATAATAACACTGTCTTCAGTTACAAAAGAGACCTCATATTCCGTACCGGTCACTTCTGCAATACATACCTTAAAAGGAAGAAGATATTTATCTTCAATGTGTTCCAGACTTGCTTTTAATTTCACAAGAATGTATACCGTATCATCGGTAACTTCATAAACAGTAAGTGGTGCAATCCACGTATTGTATGAAATATTCGATGAACAGTACTCTAATTTCATCTTATTTAGGATCTGCTCCCAATTTTTTTCTACGGTGTTCATCAATCGTACTCCTAATCCATATAATATCTCCAAATCTGTTCGTTAGAGAGACTTTTACTTTTATAGTGTACATCAAAATATCCACATAAGCAATGAAAAAAGATGTGAATAACTCTTATAAACACTTTCAACACGTGAAAAAAGTTGAAAAATAAGACTTTTTGTGTGAAAAAAATATTTTTCAACAAGTTATTTTGTAGTTATACACAGGTTTTTCACAGAAATCCACAAAGTTATTCACCACGTGTGGATAACTTTGTGAAAAATCGTGGATAACTGATTCTAAAACACAAGATATAGGGGCGAGTATTCACTTGAAGTAGCAGAACTATGTAAAAAATGAGTTTTCCACAAATGTGAATAACAAAAAAAATGAAAAATATTTAGAAGAAAGCGAGAAATATGGCAGGATTTGCTTGACTTAGAGCAGTTTTTTGAATATAATTAAGAGCAGTGTCTTTCTGGATTTATATATAAGAAAGAACTGAAACTGTAGAAACTATATACTATATTATAGTGATGAACTTGATATTGTCAGGAATACTTAAGAGATTCCTGAAGAACTATATCACACAAAGGGAGGTGTATTCAGAATGAAAATGACATTTCAGCCAAAGAAAAGATCTAGATCTAAGGTTCATGGATTCAGAGCAAGAATGAGCACAGCAGGCGGAAGAAAAGTATTAGCTGCCAGAAGAGCAAAAGGAAGAAAACAGTTATCAGCTTAGGCCGCAATTTTGTGGCCTTTTCTTCTATACAGATTTATCTCAGTCGAGAAGACTCCAACCTCTTCAGGTGGTGAGTAATAGACGTTCGACTTGAATTTTTAGAAGAGATACGTGGAAACGTATGAGGACTTTAATTCGAAAAGGAAATAATTATGAAATTTTCCGAATCTTTGAAAAAGAATAAAGATTTTCAGACTGTTTATCGACAGGGAAAATCTTATGCAAATAAGTATCTGGTTCTATATATTATGGAAAATCAGACAGAGAAAAACAGAATTGGAATTTCTGTAAGTAAAAAAGTAGGGAACAGTGTTGTAAGACATCACCTTACAAGATTGATAAGAGAGAGCTATCGACTTCAAGAAGAATGTTTCCAAAGAGGATATGATTTAGTGGTAATAGCAAGACAGAGTGCAAAAGATGTCACGTATAAAGAAATGGAAAGTGCACTCATCCATTTGGGAAAGCTTCATAAAATATATAAGACTGTTTAGAATACTAAGAAAATTGTAGTTAAACAGTGGAAAAAATAAGAGGAATGTGACGCAGATGAAGAAGATTTGTATCAGTATGATTCGATTCTATCAAAAATATCTTTCACCTATGAAGATGAGATATCATTGCATTTATACTCCTACGTGTTCTCAATATGGAATTGAAGCCATTGAGAAGTATGGTGTATTAAAAGGTGGACTGCTAACTGCATGGAGAATTTTGCGTTGCAATCCATTTGCAACAGGTGGATATGATCCAGTACCTTAAGGAGGAAAAGATATGTACGGAGTATTGGCTGCCGGTTATGGTGACTGGCCAATCATTCATCAGATAGCATGGTTGCTTGGAAAATTGATGAATGGAATCTATAATATTATGGATGGCGTATTCGGAGTACAGAATATCGGTGTTTGTATTATTATATTTACAATTATTATTTATACGCTGATGATTCCACTTACTGTAAAACAGCAGAAGTGGTCAAAGATGTCAGCGGTAATGAACCCTGAAATTCAGAAAATTCAGAAAAAATATGCAAATAAAAAAGATCAGGCTTCCATGTTGAAACAACAGGAAGAATTACAGATTGTTTATGAAAAATACGGTGTATCCCCAACAGGCGGATGTCTTCCGATGTTGATCCAGATGCCGATTTTATTTGCGTTGTATCCTGTCATTCAGAATATTCCAAAATATGTTGATGGTGTAAAAGCAGCATATATGCCGGTCGTAGACCAGATTATGCAAGTAGATGGGTTCCAGAAGATTATGGAGACAATCGGAGCTGCAAAACCGGTATTAATGAGTGCAACTGCATATGATTATTCAAAAGCCGACACATTGGTTCAGGTATTGTATAAATTCCAGGATTCTACATGGAATTTATTGGTAGATAAGATGCCTTCTATTGAAACTGTAGTAGATGCTACTACAAAGACAATGGGACATTTGAACAATTTCCTTGGAATTAATATTGGTGAGACACCAATGACAATGCTTACAAATTCATTACATCCATTTTCAATTGTTGGAATTATTCTTGCTGTAATCATTCCAATCATGGCAGGTCTTGCACAGTTTATCAGTGTTAAACTCCAGCCACAGCCAGCAATGGATGAGAATAATCAGATGGCAGCATCTATGAAGACAATGACTTATACAATGCCATTGATCTCAGCAGTTCTTGGATTTACACTTCCTGCAGGTCTTGGTTTGTACTGGGCAGTCAGTGCAGTTGTAAGATGTGTACAGCAGGTAGCAATCAACAAATATTTACAGACAAAATCTTTGGATGATATGATCAAAGAAAATCAGGAAAAAGCTGCAAAAAAACGTGAGAAAAAGGGTACATCTGCTAAAGAATTAAATAAGATGGCAACTACAAGTACAAAGAATGTAGAGCATAAGAAAACTTCTACTATGTCAGAAAAAGAAAGACAGGAAAAATTGGAGAAGGCTGCCAGCTATAATAAAAATGCGAAAGCAGGAAGTCTTGCTTCAAAAGCCAATATGGTAAGCAGATTTAATGGCAATAATTCTGGCGATAACAAGAATGAGAAATAGGATAGGGTAGACGAATCGCAATTTCGAAGGGAATGAGTGATTTCGGATTGTTGGAGAAAGGATGGATTCGGGATGAACGGTAGTATCAGAGTTTCAGCAAAAACAGTTGAAGATGCAATTACAGAGGCATCCATTCAGCTCGGAATTACAAGTGATAAACTTGAGTATGAGGTAATTGAAAAAGGAAGTGCCGGATTTTTAGGAATCGGGATGAAACAGGCTGTGATCGAAGCTAGAAGAAAAGTGGAAGAGAAGCAGGAAACTGAAATTGTAGAGGAAGTTAAAAAAGAGATTCAGCAAGTAGCAGCAGAAGAAGTGAAAGCAGAAGAGAAAATTGTTGAAGAAGTAAAGGCTGAGATCGAACATGATGAAAAGCCAAAACAGACTACAGAAAAAGTAGAGAAAAAAGAAGAAATCAAAAATGATGCTCCAGTAAAAAGAGAAGTAGAACTGGCTGAAGTAACAGATGAAACAAAAGAAGCTGTTTCGACATTTTTGAAAGACACATTAAAAGCCATGGGTATGGAAGTGGAGATTGCATTGGATATTGATGAAGATGGATCTCTTAGTATCAATATGTCCGGCCCGAATATGGGTATTTTAATTGGAAAACGTGGTCAGACACTGGATTCTCTGCAATATCTTGCAAACCGTGTTGCAAATAAGCATCAGAGCGGTTATGTAAGAGTAAAGCTTGATACAGAAAACTATCGTGCAAGAAGAGAAGAAACTTTGAAACACCTTGCTAAAAATATTGCACATAAGGTAAAGAGAAATAGAAGACCTGTAGCATTAGAGCCAATGAATCCTTATGAGAGAAGAATTATTCATTCTGCACTCCAGAATGATCCTTATGTAACAACACATAGTGAAGGGGAAGAACCTTATAGAAAAGTAGTTGTCACATTGAAAAAATAGTGATGTAGGTGATAGAGGACGGTTTACGCTTCACGGAATAATTTCGTGAAGTGTGAATCGTTCCTTTTGTTTAAGAGGAGAATTGCGATGTATAGTAAAGAGACGATTGCAGCGATTTCTACAGGAATGTCGAATTCAGGAATCGGGATTGTCCGAATTAGTGGAGAAGAAGCATTTCAGGTAATAGATAAAATATATAAGGGAAAAGAAGTGCTGTCAAAAGTGCAGTCACACACCATACATTATGGGTATATAGTGGATGGAAAAGAGACGATAGATGAAGTGCTTGTCAGTATTATGCGGGCGCCAAGAACATTTACCGGTGAAGATACCGTTGAAATTAATTGTCATGGCGGCGTTTATGTGGTAAAAAGAGTATTAGATACAGTACTTCGAAATGGGGCAAGACCGGCAGAGCCCGGAGAATTTACAAAGAGAGCTTTTTTAAATGGAAAGATGGATCTTTCTCAGGCAGAAGCAGTGATTGATGTGATTACTGCAAAAAATGAATATGCACTGAAGAGTTCTATGAGCCAGTTAAAGGGCAGTGTAAAGAAAAAGATAGAAGAGATTCGAAAGCAGATTATTTATCATACGGCATTTATTGAAACCGCATTGGACGACCCGGAACATATTAGTGTTGATGGTTATGGGGAGCAGTTGGAAGGCGTTGTGGAAACATTGTCGGAAGAATTAAAAGATTTGATTGATTCTTCGGAAAATGGAAGAATCATGAAAGAAGGAATTCAGACAGTTATTCTCGGAAAACCAAATGCCGGAAAATCGTCTCTTTTAAATGTTCTTTCAGGAAGAGAACGTGCAATTGTAACAGATATAGAAGGAACAACGCGAGATGTGCTGGAGGAACAGATTCAGATTCAGGGGCTGAATTTAAATGTGATCGATACAGCAGGAATACGTGAGACGGAAGATAAGGTAGAAAAAATCGGTGTAGATAAAGCAAAAGAATATGCAGAGCAGGCAGATTTAATTATCTATGTTGTAGATGCATCACGTGAACTTGATGAAAATGATATAGAAATCATGAAAATCATTGCAGGTAAAAAGGCGGTTATCTTATTAAATAAAATGGACCTGAACGTACTCATTTCAAAGGAAAATCTTGAACAACAGTTCCAGAAAGAAATTGGCGGGGCGTGCAAAAATATTCCGATGATTGAAATATCTGCGAAGGAAGAACAGGGAATCAGAGATTTTGAAAATCTGTTAAAAAAGATGTTTTTGCAAGGTGAGATTTCATTTAATGATGAAGTATATATTACAAATATGAGACAAAAATCGGCACTTCAGGATGCATATAATTCATTAAAAAAGGTGAAAGAAAGCATTGAGATGGGAATGCCGGAAGATTTTTATTCCATCGATCTGATGGATGCATATGAGGCACTTGGAAGTATTACAGGAGAAACGATAGGAGAAGATTTGGTCAATGAAATATTCAGCAAATTCTGTATGGGAAAATAAAGATTATTATGATGTTGCGGTTGTCGGAGCAGGACATGCAGGTTGTGAAGCAGCACTTGCGACGGCTCGTTTAGGATTTAAAACAGTGATGTTTACGGTGAGTGTCGACAGTATTGCAATGATGCCTTGTAATCCTAATATCGGTGGAAGCTCAAAGGGACATCTGGTGCGAGAACTAGATGCACTTGGCGGTGAGATGGGAAAGGTGATTGATAAGACATTTATTCAGTCTAAGATGTTGAATCAATCAAAAGGGCCGGCAGTACATTCGCTTAGAGCACAAGCTGACAAAGCAAATTACAGTAGAACGATGAGAATGGTATTACAGAATCAGGAAAACTTAGATATCCGTCAGATGGAAGTGACAGATATTTTGACAGAGGATGGAAAGATAACAGGAGTACAAACCTATTCCGGTGCTATTTATCGTTGTCGTGCGGTTGTATTATGTACAGGAACATATTTGAAAGCAAGATGTATTTATGGAGAAGTAAGTACACAGACAGGACCAAATGGACTACAGCCTGCAAATTACCTGACAGATAGTTTGAAGTCGCTGGGTATCAAAATGTATCGTTTTAAGACAGGAACTCCTGCGAGAATTGATAAAAGAACAATTGATTTCAGTAAGATGGAAGAGCAGAAAGGCGATGAGAGAGTAGTACCATTTTCCTTTACAACAAACCCGGAAGACGTTCAGATAGATCAGGTTTCCTGCTGGCTGACTTATACAAATGAGAAGACACATGAGATTATAAGAAATAATTTGAGCCGTTCTCCACTGTATTCAGGAATGATTGAAGGAACAGGACCGAGATATTGCCCATCCATTGAAGATAAGGTTGTTAAATTCGCAGATAAAAACCGTCATCAGGTCTTTATTGAACCGGAAGGACTGGAGACAAATGAGATGTATGTCGGTGGAATGTCAAGTTCATTACCGGAAGATGTACAGTATGCAATGTATAGAAGTGTTCCAGGCCTTGAAAACGCCAAAATCGTGCGAAATGCATACGCAATCGAATATGACTGCATCGATGCCAGACAATTGAAAAATACGCTGGAATTCAAAGCCGTAGAGGGACTTTTTAGTGGCGGACAGTTTAATGGAAGTTCCGGATATGAAGAAGCAGCAGCACAGGGGTTGATTGCGGGCATTAATGCGGCAAGAAAATTGCAGGGAAAAGAAGGTATTGTGATTGACCGTTCAGAAGGTTATATAGGCGTTTTGATAGATGATCTGGTAACAAAAGAAAGTCATGAACCATATCGAATGATGACTTCAAGAGCCGAATATCGTTTGTTATTGCGTCAGGATAATGCAGATTTAAGATTGACTAAAAAAGGCTATGAGATTGGTTTGATTTCAGAAGAAAGATACCAGAAACTGCTTAGAAAAGAAGAACTTATCCAGAAAGAAATAGAGCGTGTTGAACATATTAATTTAGGAACTTCAGAAGCTGTACAAAATTTATTGAAACAGCATGAAAGTACGCCGCTGACTTCTGGAACAACGATGGCAGAATTGATTCGAAGACCAGAACTGAATTATGAAGCTCTTGCACCGGTAGATCCAAACAGACCAGAATTGGACTATGATGTTGTAGAGCAGGTTAATATTAATATTAAATATGATGGATATATTAAACGTCAACAGCGTCAGGTAGAGCAGTTTAAGAAACTTGAGAGCAAGCTTATACCGGAAGATATTAATTATGATGAGATTCAGAGTCTTCGTATTGAGGCAAAACAGAAATTGAATGAAATGCGTCCGTCCTCCATCGGTCAGGCGTCCCGAATTTCAGGAGTATCTCCTGCAGATGTGTCTGTATTGCTTGTATATTTGGAAAGAAAGTAAAATAAATTTAATAAATTAACGTGTTAAAGCAAAAGAAAGTAAGAGGCATATAAATGGAGAATAAGTTTGAACAACAATTGCAACAACTTAATATCCAGCTGAACGAAGTGCAAAAAGAGCAATTTCATAGATATTATGAATTACTTGTAGAGTGGAATAAGGTGATGAATCTCACCGGAATTACAGAATATGATGAAGTAAATGAAAAGCATTTCGTAGATAGTCTGGCAATTGTAAAAGCAATTGATATTCAGAATGTAAATACAGTGATAGATATAGGAACAGGGGCAGGATTTCCAGGATTGCCGTTGAAAATTGCATTTCCACATTTGAAGGTTGTATTGTTAGATTCATTGCAAAAAAGAGTGAAATTCTTAAATACAGTAATAGAAGAACTAGGGTTGAAAGATATAGAGACACTTCATGGAAGAGCCGAGGACTATGCAAAAAAAGCAGAATATAGAGAACAATTTGATCTTTGCGTGTCGAGAGCGGTTGCAAATCTCTCTACATTGAGTGAGTACTGTATTCCATATGTAAAAGTAGGCGGAGCATTTATTCCATATAAAAGCGGAGAGATAGAAGACGAATTAAAACAGGCGAAGAAGGCTGTTAAAATATTAGGCGGAAATGTAAGAGATGTTGTTAAATTCCAATTGCCTGGAACAGAGATCGGAAGATCTTTTGTGGAGATTGATAAATTGGAAATGACAAAGAAAAAATATCCGAGAAAAGCAGGATTACCATCTAAAGAACCACTGTAAACCAAAAGGGACGGAGTTAATGGCTTTTTCATTCAGAAAAAGCCATTAACTCCGTCCCTGATAGTTTATGCGGTTAAATCAAAATAAATCTTAATGTTTTCTAATACATCTGATGGAGCTTCAAGCTGTGGCAGATATTTTGTCTTATCAATCTCACAAATTTCAATTGCAGGTAATTGATTTTGATACTGGCTTGCTGCAAGACTATATTCTGGATTGCCATTTCCTACAATAATAAAGATACTATTGTCAATTTTTGACAGACAGTTTAATACATTTGCATTTGTAAAATTAGAACAAATATTAGCGTATAAATATCTTCCGTGAGATTTCTCAGACTGAGATGCTTCTACATATGCGGCTAAATCTCTCTTCTTGAATTTACAATGATCATAGAAATAATCAGTCATAAAATTCTCTTCAATACGATCTTTACTTACTAATAAATTGTAAATAAACGTTCCGATTATAGGAGTGCAGAGAATATATTTTAACACTTTATTATAATGCTTTGGTGTTTTTGAAGCATCAATAATACTCTCAGGATTAATCAATAAAATACGATCAATAACAGTATCATCATTTGCACAAGTCATCAATGCGATAGATGCGGAATGACCGGTGGATATAATATCTGTTTTTTCGCCAATGACATTTTTAATAAAATCTGTCAGTAACTGTACATACAAATAATTTGTATAAGTCAAATTTGGCTTTTCAGACAATCCGCAACCAAGCAAATCAATAGTGTATACAGTATTTGTCTTTGCAAGATCATTTTTTATCTTATTCCATTCGTAAGAAGAACTACAGACATTTAAATCATGAACTAACAAAATCGGAGAACCGGAGCCTTCTTTTGTATAAAAAATGCGGCCGTAAGTCCAATCGTAATAATTCTCACCATTCTTGGCAAGAATATTATCTATAGTAGAAATATGATATATGAATCGATTAAATATATGAAGTGCACTTAATGTACCAGCTGTTATTGCAGATAAAGTTAAAAATTTCTTTTTAAAACTCAAAAAAATCAACCTCCTGACATTTTGAAATAGTGTATTTGGATTTTTACTTTTTGAATTTACAGTTGTAAAATCATATCTATTATACTACAAAATGAGAATGGATAAAACCTTTTCCAGATGAAAAAAATAAATTAATAAATTGCAAAATGTTTCACGTGAAACATTTTTGTGAAACTTCACAACAGAACAATAAAATAATGTTTCACGTGAAACATTTTAGAGAAAAAAAGATTTGCAGTAGAATCTCTTTTGGTTTGGTGATATAATATGGAAGTAACGCGAAAGGAGTACAAAAATGAGTAGAATTATCGCTATTGCAAACCAAAAGGGCGGAGTTGGAAAAACAACAACGGCAATTAATTTATCATCTTGTCTTGCAAGTTTTGGAAAAAAAGTTTTGTCAATTGACCTCGACCCACAGGGAAATATGTCGAGTGGACTTGGCGTAGATAAGGATGAAGTGGAATATAATGCGTATGATTTAATCATAGGTAATGCAAAAATAGAAGATTGTATTTGTAAAAATGTAATTGAAAACTTAGATGTACTTCCTTCTAATATAAATCTGTCGGCAGCAGAAATTGAATTAATCGGTGTTGATAATAAGGAGTTTATTATTCGAGACGAAGTGGCAAGAGTAAGAGATAATTACGATTATGTTATTATTGATTGTCCACCGGCATTGAGTATGCTTACAATTAATGCAATGACTACAGCGGATTCAGTTTTGGTTCCAATTCAATGTGAGTATTATGCATTGGAAGGATTAAGCCAATTAATTCATACAATCGAACTTGTTCAAGAAAGATTAAATCCTTCTTTGAAAATTGAAGGAGTAGTCTTTACAATGTATGATGCACGTACAAATCTTTCGCTGCAGGTTGTAGAAAATGTAAAGGATAATTTGGATCAAACGATATATAAAACAATTATCCCAAGAAATATCAGACTGGCAGAGGCTCCTAGTTATGGTATGCCAATTAACCTGTATGATCCAAAATCTACAGGTGCAGAAAGTTATATGTTACTGGCCGAAGAAGTAATCAACAAAGGGGAGGAAGACGACTGATGGCGGTAAAGAGAAATGGACTTGGAAAAGGACTGGACAGTTTGATTCCAAATAAAAGCGATAAGCTGACAAAACCGGAAACGAAAAAGAATAATAGTGAAGTAAAAGTATCTCCGGCTAAAAAAATAAAAGAAGACCCGAAAGCTAGTGAAATATTATTAAAGATTAATCAGGTCGAGCCGAATCGTGATCAGCCAAGAAAAGAATTCGATGAAGATGCATTATTAGAACTTGCAGATTCAATCAAACAATTTGGTGTTTTACAGCCATTATTAGTTCAGAAAAAGAAAGATTATTACGAAATCATTGCAGGTGAAAGAAGATGGAGAGCTGCAAAACTGGCGGGATTAAAAGAGGTGCCGGTTTTAATCAAATCTTATACAGATCAGGAAATAGTTGAAATATCATTGATTGAAAATATTCAACGTGAAAATTTAAATCCTATAGAAGAAGCAATGGCATTTAAACGTTTGTTGGAGGAGTTTCATTTAAAACAAGATGAAGTGGCAGAAAGAGTGTCAAAGAGTCGTACAGCAGTAACGAATTCTATGCGACTTTTGAAATTATCAGATAAAGTAAAACAAATGATTATAGATGATATGATCAGTACAGGACACGCTCGTGCACTTCTTGCAATTGAAGATGAAGAACAACAATATTTACTTGCTACAAAGATTTTCGATGAGAAACTGAGTGTTCGAGAAACAGAGAAACTTGTTAAGTCTTTAAAGAATCCTAAAAAAGAGGTAAAAAAGACAACTCCGGAACATCAGTTTATATATAATGATATTGCTGAAAAAATGAAATCCATTATGGGTACAAAAGTAAATATCAATGCGAAAGCAAATGGAAAAGGAAAAATAGAAATTGAATATTATTCGGAAGAAGAACTTGAGAGAATATATGATTTGATGATGACAATCCATAATGTATAAATGTAAAAAGAAGATATATAGATAGTGAAAGGTGGATTTTGTCAAGTATGAAAATAGATCCGATGTATTTGATTATAGCGTTGTTTTTAGTGCAGGTAGTTCTGTTTATACTTTTAATCAATATCAATATGAAGTATAATCGATTAAAAGCAGCCTATACAACATTTTTGAAAGGAAAAGACGGAAAGAATCTTGAAGAAAGTTTCTTTGAAAAATTCAGATTATTAGATGAAGTAGAGGAAATTGCAAAAGAAAACAAAGAGGAAGTCAGAAATCTTAGAAAACAAGTGCAAAAGACATACCAAAAAGTTGGAATTGTCCGTTACGATGCATTTAACGAAATGGGAGGAAATTTAAGTTTTGTACTCACTATGTTAAATGATCAAAACAGTGGCTGGCTATTAAATGCAATGCATAGTCGTGAAGGTTGTTATACTTATATTAAAGAAATAATAAACGGAAAGAGCTATGTGGAATTAGGTGAAGAAGAAAAAGAATCTTTGGAGCGTGCAATTTTCCAAGAAGTATATGATATAAAAGATGTAGATTTTAAGAAAACAGCAAAAAGGGCATAATTGTCCCAAATAATTAAAATGTATAAAATCTCAAAACAGAGTAAGAGGAGGAAGATGAGATGTTAGATATTAAATTTGTGAGATCAAATCCGGAGGTTGTAAAACAGAATATTCGTAACAAATTCCAGGATGCAAAATTACCATTGGTAGATGAAGTGTTAGAGTTAGATGCAAGAAACCGTGAAATCAAACAGGAAGTAGAAGCTCTGAGAGCTGAAAAAAATAAAATTTCTAAACAGATCGGTGCATTGATGGCACAGGGCAAAAAAGAAGAAGCAGAAGAAGTAAAGAAACAAGTTGCTGCTAATGGAGATAGAATCGAGGCTCTTTCAAAAGAAGAGAAGGAAGTAGAAGAAAAACTGAAAAAAGATATGATGACAATTCCAAATATCATCGATCCATCTGTACCGATTGGTAAAGATGACAGCGAAAATGTGGAAGTAGAACGTTATGGTGAGCCAGTTGTTCCAGATTTTGAAATTCCATATCACGCAGAGATTATGGAAAGTTTTGATGGTCTTGATCTTGACAGTGCAAGAAAAGTTGCAGGAAACGGATTCTATTATCTGATGGGAGATATCGCAAGACTTCACTCAGCAGTAATCTCTTATGCAAGAGACTTTATGATCAACCGTGGATTCACATATTGCGTACCACCATTTATGATCAGAAGTAACGTAGTTACAGGTGTTATGAGTTTTGCAGAGATGGATGCAATGATGTACAAAATCGAAGGTGAAGATTTATATCTGATCGGAACAAGTGAGCATTCTATGATTGGTAAATTTATCGATACACAGCTTACAGAAGATCAGCTTCCACAGACATTGACAAGTTACTCACCTTGCTTCCGTAAAGAAAAAGGAGCACATGGTATTGAAGAACGTGGAGTATATCGTATTCACCAGTTTGAAAAACAAGAAATGATCGTTGTTTGCAAACCAGAAGACAGCAAAGAATGGTATGATAAATTGTGGCAAAACACAGTAGATCTCTTCAGAAGCATGGATATTCCAGTACGTACATTAGAGTGTTGCTCTGGAGACTTAGCAGACTTGAAAGTAAAATCTGTGGATGTTGAAGCATGGTCTCCAAGACAGAAGAAATACTTCGAAGTAGGAAGTTGCTCAAACCTTGGCGATGCACAGGCTAGAAGACTTGGAATTCGTGTGAAAGGAAATGATGGAAGCAAATATTTTGCACATACTTTGAACAATACAGTAGTTGCACCACCAAGAATGCTGATTGCATTCCTTGAAAATAACCTTCAGGCAGATGGTTCTGTGAAGATTCCAGAGGCATTACAGCCATATATGGGTGGAAATACAGTTATTGTTCCAAAACATAAATAATAAGAAGATAAAGCAAAATCCCGGAGCAATCCGGGATTTTCTGGAGAAATAGATGCATCAATATTTAAAAGCTATTGGCTTTGGAAAAATTCAGTCGAAGAAAGAATTAAAGCAATTATTAAATCAGGTAGAACAGGAATGTACACATCAGATGGTTGTGTCGTATTCAGACGATACAGATTACTGTGAGCTGCAAAAAGAATATGGACAGTGTATGGGAATTACAGTTTGTGGTGAGTTAGATGGAGAAGATCGTTTTGAAGCAGATTACTATTTCCCGTATTTTGAAGGTAGCGGAATTACAACATATTCTGAAGTATCGATAGAAAGAAGAATTGAAAAAGAAGCATATGTAGGAATATGTGAAGATTCAAAAGTAGGAATCAGTTTGATATTTCATCTGCAGAACGGCGTGGAATACATGAAAGAAAAACAGCTTGGTTTTCTTTCACAAGAACAAACATCTGTAACCTTTTCAGGACTTGCTCTTGACGGAAAAATTTTATTTCCAATAAAGAAAAGCGAAGTGCAGGTCAAGCAGGAACAAGAAAATTCCAGGAATCGTAAAAATCTGCTAAATGCAGCCAGACAAGGGGATCCGGGAGCAATCGAAACATTGACATTGGATGATATGGACATATATTCTAAGGTATCCCGAAGACTTATCACAGAGGATGTATTTTCAATCGTAGATACATATTTCATGCCACATGGTGTAGAGTGTGATGTGTATTCAATCATGGGTGAAATATTGGCAGTTCGTGAGCGGGAAAATGTGCTTACAAAAGAAGTGGTATATCAGATGAAATTAGATGTAAATGAGCTGCAGTTTGATATTTGCGTACCAAAGAGTAAGGTGCTTGGTGAGCCGGAAATCGGGCGCAGATTCAAAGGAAAAATCTGGCTGCAGGGATATATTAATTTTTAACAGAATAGTGAATTGAATGTTACTGTTTACTCCCGTGTCAATCACTACGCTGATTGGCACGGAGGATGCACGTTTTGTCTTGAACGGCATCTCGTCCATCGCCAAAGGCGATTAAAAATGGCGAGATGCGTTGCTGGTCACAGGTACTGTGAACAGTAACAATTAATTTACAGAGGATATATAAATTTAGTTGAATTTAGAAGGCACGAGTGTTAAAATAGTAAACGTGATGCACTCGTGCATAAATAAAAAGAGAATAAGTTCTCTTAAATAGGATGTGTCGTCATAGCTCAGCTGGATAGAGCACTCGCCTCCTAAGGGTCAGGTGGAGCAATCCCCTTTAAGAAGCGATTTATGAAATCAATTTGAAAATTGCTCTTTTTAAATTAAATACGTCTCAGTACCTCAGTAGGATAGAGGGTTCGCCTCCTAAGAGAAAGCCGAGGCATTCCCCAAAGGGAAAAAATGAAAAACAACTTTCAGTTCGAATCTATTCTGAAAAATGCTAATGGTGACAACAAAGCATTCCCCAAATTGGGGAACGTTCTAATGTTACCAAATCAAAAAAATCTGTAGATTGACAACTCGAAAAAGAGTTGATAATCTTATATATGGCCGAAGGGAAAAATCCCAGAAACCCAGTAAAATCAAGGGTTTGCGGCATGTGTCGTCATAGCTCAGCTGGATAGAGCACTCGCCTCCTAAGCGAGGGGTCGGAGGTTCAAATCCTCTTGGCGACGGGCTTCAAAGCGT
>OGXI01001376.1_pt1 | contig 20350 bp, 14 predicted proteins | sample 1576221 | NCBI WGS metagenome assembly OGXI01 (sample SAMEA3541523, study PRJEB24748) | human gut metagenome | biome: human gut; feature: human-associated habitat; material: faeces | place: China | collected 2012
CTATCAAACCGTTAATCTTTGGAAGACGGAGACCGCCATCCTCAATACGGATATTCTTTCCGACACGGTTTGTCGTATAGGAATCCTTACACTGATGTTTTCTCTTACACTTAGGAGCACCTCTTTCACCGGCAAAATAGTCACTTCTTGCCTTTTCAAGATTTAACTGAACATTTGCCAGTGCCAGGGAATCCCTGTCATTAAGCCATTCCAGACCGGATACATCTTTGTAATCAGCCGGAGTTATAGGTATTGAAATGCCGTACATCTTCCACATCAACTTGTAATCTGAAAGCATGCGGTTCCACATAAAACGTGAAGCGCCAATGCTCTGGTTTAAGTCTGAGGCCTGTTCTTCTGTTGGATGGCCACAAAATCTGTAAGCCACAAATACGGTATCGCATTTTACAACACGCTTTGAAGAAGACTTCTTACTTGATGGTCTTTTAGAAGGAATTGTAAATCTGCCGTTAATGACATCATAGATGCTGTCAAGGTTCAGTCGCTTACAGATATTTTCAATGCCTGATATGGCAATTTTATTCAGTTTGTTATATGTAATACAAGATTTTACAAAATCAACCCGTATGGACTTTTTCTTTGCCATATCAAAAACCTCCTGTTTTTTTCTTACATAGTTAATATGCTGAAAAAATCTAAAACGGGATGATTTTTTGCGGAAAAATTTTATAGGAAATAAAAATTTCTCTACGCCGAAACGTAGAGAAATTAGTAGGTCGCAAGCGATATCTTTATTTATTTGTATGTATGTCGGCGTTTTCATCTCGGAGATTAAATAACAGAGAATTCCCACTTATTATCTTAATATATTCGCCCAATCATCTCCATGCTTAATATGCTAAAAAAATTCAATATCAGACGGTTTTTACAAAAAAATAATAAAAAAAATCTCTACCCAAAAGGGTAGAGAAAAAAATCACATCATAAGTTCTTCATCTATACTTCTGATGCGGTCATCGCTTCTTTCAGCATCGGGAAGCTCCTGCACGCGATAATAGCACCACGTATCATCAACATCGTAATGCAAATCAGCCTTGTATTCGCATGCATTAAAATAAACTGAACATGTTCTCAGCTCATCGAAATCTTCATTCTGGACATACGCTTCTTTTGCTGCAAGAACGCAAATTTCTTTGAACGTTTCCTCTTTGGAAGCAAAATTTCCATACAGGCCGTCTTCCTCGTCTCCATTGGAATATGTAATTTTAATACCGTATTTTGCCATATTGTAAGCTCCTTTCTTGTTTTGGTTTTTCGTATGCAATATGAGGAATCTGCGAAAAATTAAAAAGCAGAGCTATTTAATTCATGACTATTGAAATCTGGTGATACCTCGCCGTTACCGGCTCGGTACCAGAATAAATATAACGAATTCGGCGTAGCCGATGAGTTATCAAAGTCACAAGAATGTGACGGCTTCTTTTTCTCAGTCGCCACTCCAGACAACATCTTTTTCCGTCAGGTTATCCGTAGCCATCACAATCATATCCATCAATGGTTTAATCGCATTGGCAGCAGTCGCCGTCCAGTAATTGGACATGTCCCCCTCGTTGACTATGAACTTGATGTCTTTCTTTTCATCATATTTATGATTCAAAATCGCATCAATCTCTTCACGTTCAGGGATTTCCTTTCCGTCTCTAAGATATACGGGCTTTGTCCTTTCGGTTTCAATCCATTCTCCGTTTTCATCGGTATAGTTCTGCTTAATTTTTTCAATCATATCCATCAGCATCGGGATTGATTCAGCGGGAGTCTTTCCATACAGACCTCGGATTCCGTATTCGGTTTTAATAGGGCCATGCGTTCCGTCAGCATAATGTGCTGACACTTTATCATGTGCAAATCGCGGGTCACTGTCGGTTGCCTCATAATAATAATGACTGTAGTTGTATGTAATATTGATATGCGCTTCAACCTGTTCTGTCGGCTCTAATTCCCCCGTCATCGGATTCAACCTTGCCGGCACGGTGCCGCCTCTCACATACTGTGAATGTCTCATTTTTGCTGTTTCGTTTGTGACTTTGTTTTTCAGCTCAATATCGTAACTCATATTGACGCTCCTTTCTTTCTTTTAAACATTTTTTTGTTTTCATTTTTAATATGCGTGATTTTTGGATGGATGGATTTTTTTTGCGGGATTTTTGTGGAGGGGGGATATTTTTGTGAATATTTTTATGCATATTTTTTTGGATTTCTGCGTACCGTTTTGGAATTTTTCGGCATATTAAATACGTAGAAAGAAATTGAAACAGGAGGAAAAGATGGAAAATACAGAATACTATACTGAATTAACAGGAGACTTCATGGAATCGCAATGCATGCAAGATTTACGTAACGGCAAAATTATAATTACAGACGTGCCGTTTAAGTTTAGGGACTCCAACGCATACTCTTCTGCCCACAAATTTGCAAGGGGTATCGTTGATGAGAAGGAGCGCTGCTGGAGATTGTGGAAGCTGATGGAATGTTTGGAATCTGACATCGCAAATATACGGGTTGCTCAGGAAATCAAAGAGTACGGCAGAACACATGCGCAGTTATCAGAGGAAATACCGGAAGAGGATGAGTTCTTTAATATAGACAATAGAGAGCTGGATTTGACAGAAGCGCATCGGTTCTACTTTGAATTCGCAACGCGGAAGCTATAGAGCTTAAGGAGGTAAATAATAACCCCGAATCTTACTACACAGAGCCAGTTAACCAATTCGGCGACACTCAATGCATTTCCGACATCCTCGCCGGCAGAATCAGCATTACCGATGTTCCGCCAGAGTTTCGTCAATATGTCGAAAAAAACAGATGGCTGAGATATTCTCCGCCTTTGGAGCTGTAGGATAATTTTTGCTTTCTACAAAAAAATAATATAAAAACCAACAGGAGAAGAAAATGAACGATTTAACATATTACACAAAAGCAATTAATGATTGCCACGAAACGCAATGCCAGGCAGACTTGTTGAACGGAAAAATCAAGATTGCAGATGTACCATTTGCATTCAGAGGCCACGACGAATACGCAGCTGCACACAAATATGCAAGAGGCCTTGTGGACGAGAAAGAGAGATATTACTTATATTGGAAAATTGCTGAAAGCATGGAATCTGACATGGTTAACCTGCAAGCAGCAGTTGATGTTAAAAACGGTAGAATACCAGATTGTGAGCCAACGCTTGACATCCCTGAAGAATCTGAATACTTTGATTTGGACAACAGGGTTCTTGAATTGAAAATAGTGCACGAGCTGTATTTTGAGGACTTTCCTACACGAAAAATCTTCTTCTAGTACCTATCCGTTCTTGCTCGCTACTAGGCTTTATCAGTTCTCCCCAGACTTTGCCGGCTCATCTATACCCAATCCCAACCCACAAGAGGTCAGCCGACCTCTTTTTCTTTTTATTTTGCATATTATATAAGAACGGACGCGCGAGCGATTTCTTCCTGCCGTTCTGCTCTCCTAGAGCACGAGGCAGCAGCCGGCAAATCCGGAATGCTGAAAATACAAAACATAAGGAGGAATCCATTTTGGAACAACAGATTAAACCGCACAGAAATCTATTTGCACCAACAATCGCGCAGAAAAACAAGCATCTGACCGCAACGGCATTGCTGCCAAAAGATAAATATTACCGGACGTATCTGGAGCCATACTTAAACGACGTCGTATACATAGAATGTACAAGATGGCGCATTAAACCAGATTTTGTAGACGGTCGCCCAGGCGACCGCATACTTTTGCTGGATGCCATATTGGTATCGGCAAAACACCACGAGATACAACACCATATTCCAATATCTCACATATGGACAGTTGTAGATTCTGGATGGAAACACCGCGTTCACTTGAATTCAGCTTGTAAACTATATTTGAAAGGATTTTTGTATCTTTACGGGCATAAGGGCGTTAAGAATATCGGATTTCAGACACTATATGCAAAGGCGTTACGGGGTTAAGACAAGAGGAGAGAGGAATGATAAAATCATTCCCCTCTCCTCTCTTGATTTTTTCTTTTTGCCTTCTGACTTTTCTTTCTATGCTTCTTTAGCCATTCGTTTTCAGTCTTTTTTCTCTTCTTTTTTCTCTATCTTTTTCTGCTGTTCTGCTGTCGCACCAGCAATTGCCGACACATCAAATGCAGCAATAAAATCAGATACCAGAGCAAGAGCATCTTCCTGAAGCAGACCGGAGTTTACGATACTTAGCAAGATTTCTTTGCGGCGGTTGATTCTTCTTAATTTAATCTCAAGAAGGCGTTCACTTAAATGATGTTTATCTACATATTCGCTTAACTCTTCTTTAATGTCCTTCATTAAAAAATGGCAAATCGTAAATCCATTCTCGCGTATACATGCGTTCACATCTTTATTTTTATCATTGATAAAACAGAATACTTTAACCGCTAATCCTAATGACAGCAAGCTATTGCAGCCGCAGTATTTCCAGGTTTCTTCTGTATACTTTGAATCAAATGGGTGAAAATTGTAATATTTATTAATTTCGTCAATCCTATCTTCGCTCATTTTCGGGAGGTAGAGCCTTCCTATTGCTGGGCAATTAGATATTTTTTCTAACGGGTCGCTATCTTTGTCAATCAGATGAACGACAACGTAATCTTTAGATTGCTGCGATGCGGGTAACCATCCTGATTTATATCTTTCTGGCAATTTTGGAGATATTGCTTTAATCAGGTTTTCGGAAGTTTTCGGTTTTTAATCCTTACAAGCCCAAACGTGTAGAAATAATCAGCAAAGCATTCATCTTCTATATATTCCATTGATGAAGGGATGTATATAACTCTAAGTTTTTCACATGTTGTAAATGTACCTGATTTAAGATTTTTTAAAGTTTCCGGAAGCTGAATCCTATAAATATACTTATTCCAATCAAACGCATGAGCATCAATCTCCTCAACACCTTCAGGTATTTTGAAATTGCAACATCTTCTTACTGGACTAAATTTAATAAGTTTCTTTCCATCTTTTGAATACACAACTCCGTCAATTGATTTATAATACGGATTACTTTCTGTGATTTCTATGTTTTGAATACAACATGTTCTATAATCAAATAATGAAAAATCAATTTCAGTATCAATATCAAGAACGATAGTTGCTGTACGAAACGTATTACAGCTTTCCATTAAAGCGTTAATTTGGCTTTCATTTTTGATAACTACAACATCAAGCCATGACTTTGTTGATGCAAAGAGTCCGATGTCTCGAGCAATGGCTGTAATCTTTTTATCTGGGAAAACGTATTTTAGTTGTTCACCATCTTCACATGGTTTAACATATGGCTTTACCAGAATCGTTCCAAGTATTCCGTCTTCTTTACATTCTTTTTGCTCATCAACTGGAAAAAGCCATGACTGATAACTACAATTAGTCACGTTGTCAGTATTTATAATATTTTCAGTTTCACATCCAGAAAAGGAACAAGAATTAGAAATCTCTTTAATTCCTTTAAGGTCTACTACCTCGTCTGGTCTTCTGCAAAAGATATTCTCTAAGATTCCTCTGTTCATATCTGCCGCGTCTTTCTTGCTTATTTCGCCACATTTAACCATATCCGCAATATCGTCTGGTAGTCTTACAAGCATATCACTGTTTAAAAAATACGGAGAATCAGATGTGACCTTTCTCACATTTGGAAATGCGTCATGATTAATTGTTATGCTGCACACATCTTTGCAAATATGGATTTCTTCGACATCAGGAAATACCTTATTTCTTTTCAAAAAGAAAAATTCATCAAACCCTCCAAGTATCAAAGTCTTGACACCGGGCTCAATTTCAATATTCTGGCATACTTCTGCTGACGTATTTCCTTCCAGTTCCTCGTCACTCATCCGTGCATCCGGCACGTTATATAGTTTCACCCCCTCTTGTAGTTCTACTTTTTTTCTTACGATTTTTTCAATCATTTTTTCTACCTCCTGGTATATATTTTTATTTCCAGTCTTCTCGCCTGGCTCCTTATCAAGAACGGCTCATCAGAAGGTACTCCTGGGGGTGTATGTTTTTCTGTCTTTCCGCACTTCTTTTTGCAGTTTTCGCACACAGAAAAATCCGTTCTTATCTAATATGACAAATAAAAATTTTTTTGTAACATTTTTACAAATTTCTTTTTTTTAACTTATTCCAGCCATCATCGGCACAATCAAAACCACACTCTGCACAAGCAAAGCGAAAGTCAGCACCCATGCATTACCGTTTTCTCTTGCTTCTTCTTTTTGTATCTTCTGAAAACAGTTTTCTTCGCAAAAATAGAGGTTAACCATCATCATCAGGCCAACCAATGCCATCAGCACAAATCTTGCCTGAGGCGGTATTCTGCCTCTCCCGTCTCCGAATGCGAAATATACCAGACACGGTTGGAACAAAACATATACAACATCAGAAACCAATATCTTTTTTCTCATTATTTTTTTCTCCTTATTTGCAGATTTTTTTTGTATACTTAGTATGCTGGATTTTAGATTTTTTTGCTGTTAAAAAATATTGCAAAAAAAATATAAAGCAAAGACTCTGATGGCTGATTTTGTACAAAAATAAGCATCGCCAAGCGATGCTTATAGACTATATCAGAGGTTGACATTACTTTTTCTTTTCGGCAATTTTTCCAGGATATATGCAATAAGAGACAGGTATTCTTTTTTCTGTACGATTTTTAGCATATACTCCAAAATATCAGGCTTCCAAATATCTAGTGTTACCAGTTCAGCCATTGATTCTTCGCTTTTTTCTGCTTTTCTTTCTGCCATTGACCGTACATTTAAGACCAGATAGCGACGGGAAGACTTGGTCTGATAAAGTTTATACTGCAAAAGTGCAGTATCTTCTTTTTCTATTCCACTGCCTCCATATTTATACAAGTCAGGCGCTTCTGAGTTTTTATCTGAGAAGAATGCATTGATATCATCAGTGAACTTGTTAAAATTACTGCCAGGTTTGACATATCTTGGGATTGCAATCGGCTTAAAGCCTTTTACAGTGAACACGATTGCTTCCGTAAACTCTTTGTCATCTGTTTCGTAGAACTGGTACATGCTGTAATCAGATAAGCATGGATTCAGAAAGCAGAAAATACCTTTTTGTTCGTATAATATTTTTGGAACTGTTACATCTTTAATCGGGCAATTGACAAACAGGTCATCTTCAACCACAAGCTTTGCATTATCAGGATATGTAAAAGCCTTAATCCCTGAATTTTTAAATATTTTACTCTTCATATGCTCCACAGAATCCGGAAGAATGATTTGCCTTAAAGCTTTACAGCCATAGAATGCGTTACTCCCAATTACCATTAGCTTACTACCTTCCGAAAAGTAAACATGCTCTAACGATATACTTGATGCAAATGCAGCATCATCAATCATCTCAACAGAATCAGGGATTGTGATTTCCGAGATTCTGCTTGACGTAAATGAATTTTTACAAATGATTTTCGTCCCGTCTAAAACTCTTACATCTCCTGTTATTCCAGCCGGGCAGAATAATAATTTTGAGCCATCTTTTGAATAGATAATACCGTCAACTGTTTTGTATTCAGGGTTTTCATCGCATATAAGCATGTCTTTTAGCATGCATAACTCCATCAGTCCACGCGTCAAATAAATATCGCTTGTTATGCGTTTTCTGCATATAAGATGCTCTGCCTCCTTTTTGATATCAGACGGTAAAGACCCTATCTCTCCCCATTTATTCAGCGTTAGAGTTTTTGTTTCAGTGTTGTATTCGTACATAGCCTTCGTTTCCTTTCTTTGTTTTTTTTCTTGCTATTAATATGACGAATACATTTTTTTGTAATTTTTTTTTGTTATATCTCGAACTCATCCCTCTCCTCTTCACTTTTCCCCAAAAACTCCATCAGACACGCCTGAATCTCCACCGGCGCGTCTGGATTCCCATCAAAGACTTTTCTCACAGTTTCCCTATCAGCCAGCCCCTCTTTCAGCATCTCGTACAACAACAGGCCATTACTCTCCTGCACACACATCGCCGCAATATACTCGCTCTTCTGCTGCAGGTATCTGTGGATATTTTTCCCTATTTTTTTCTTCTTTCTTTTTTCGCTCATCGCTACATATGTTCTGAAAGCTACTTCTTCCTGAAAATGCAAAAACGGGTTTTTGTATTGCATTTCGAAATATCTCCTCAACAGAACCAGCCGCAGTGGGACAAACGGTATCTTTGCAATCCGAAGCAGCAGCTCGTCTCTCCTTTTGGCGTCTGCTTCCATGATTATACGGCCGACATACTCAACGCAATCCCCAATGCGTATCTCTATTACATCAGAATTCCCACCAAACATCTGTGATGAAAGCTTATACTGCATGTACGTTATGTTTTCAGTCGCAACCAACAGCAAATCTGCAAGTTTTTCGATTCCTTCTCTTGTATTCTCCACCTGAATCAGGTTTATGCTATTTTTTGGCATTCTTTTTCTTCTCTTTCTGCAGCATCCCGCGCCACTATATCTTCCAGCCTGCCGGCAAATGTTTCGCATATTTTTTCCGTTTCTTTTTCTTCCCGTCTTGTATATTTTTTCACGGCCTCCGCCGCAAGCATGATGACAGCTGTCAGCCCGCATACAAATAATGCTCCCTGCATATTGTTCTCCTTTCTGATTTTTTTTGTATATATATTATGCTGAAATTTTGCCAAAGCGGCTATATTTTTGCGAAAAAAAATTAAAGTAATTACAGAAAAAAGACGAATTTTTTCGACATTTACTTTAAAAATTTTTTTTGCGAATTATTTATCTAAAATTCCAGCATATTATTTACAGCTTATACATTTGAATGCTATATAAAAATATAGTATAATAAATACATAAGAAATAAAAACTCAAGGAGGGTAAATATATGTATAAGAAACGTAAATATTTATATGCGCTGTTCGCGTTCATGATTGCGGCGCTCATCTGTATTCCGCAGGCTTTACAGATGCGAACGCAGGCGGCATCCAAGCCGGGAACGGTTAAGCTTAACAGCATTTCAGCTCCAGCTTACAACAAAATCAATGTCAAATGGAAAAAGACATCAGGCGCCACTCATTACATCGTTTATTATAAGAAAGAAGGAACGAAAAAGTGGACAAAAATCAAAACGCTTGACAATTCCAAGAGCAGCTACACGCACACTTCTTCCAAGAAGTATCCAATTGTTGTAGGTCAGAAATATACATATACCGTCAAGGCTTATAATAAGAAGACCAAAAAAGCAGGGTCTTATAATAAGAAAGGCCTTACGGTTTATACGAAACCAGCAATGGTCAATAACATTAAGGCTACATACAAAGACGGTATCGTAACACTGACATGGGATAAGGCAGCAGGCGCTGATAAGTATCTTGTATACCGTAAAGATAACGGTAAGTGGAAAATGCTGGCATTGAAAAATTCATTATCATATGAAGATGCAGCTTACAAAAAAGGTGAAGTCAATACCTATATGGTACGCGGTTATTACAGTGGCAAGAAGACGAAAGGAAGCTACGACAAGGACGGAGTTTCCGTCAAGGTTCCGGCTGATGCAGCAAAACCTACTGAGAAACCAGAGCCAACAGAAAAGCCGGTGATTCCAACTCCTACCGCTACACCGTCTCCGAAACCTACAAAGGCTCCAGACCCAACGGAGACTCCGAAGCCTACCGAAAAGCCAGCGACTCCTACACCGAAGCCAGTTACTCCAAAACCTACAAAGGCTCCGGAACCTACTGAGAAGCCGGTAACCCCGACTCCTACTGCCACACCGACAGAGAAACCGGCAACACCTACACCAACCGCAACGCCGATTCCTACCGCTACTCCTACACCGAGTCCAGAACCGGAGATGAGTGTTGAGGAAATGGCCTCCGAGGTTATCAGATTGACAAATATTGAGAGAGTTAAAGTAGGACGTTCACCGTTACAGTATCACGCAGGACTCCAGAGAGCCGCGATGGTCAGAGCTGAAGAGATTACAAGAAAGTTCTCACATACAAGGCCAGACGGGACAACAGCAGAAACGGTATTGTTAGACTGTGGAGTTTCAAACGGGGCAGGTGAAAACATTGCGGCAGGGCAGAAAACCCCAGAAGTAGTTGTTAGGGCTTGGATGAATAGCTCCGGTCATAGAGCAACAATGTTAAATCCAAATACTAAGTATATTGGTGTCGGTGTATGTAAAAGCCCTATTACCGGTCAGTGGTTATGGACTCAGGAATTTTCATATAATCCTGATGTAAAAGGCACTATTATCTTTGATGCAAATGGAGGTACTTTTGAGAGTAACGCCTCTTCTCAAATATCGATTAGTGGGCCAGAAGGAAAAACTATTATCTTATCTGAAATAGAAAAGCCTACTAAAGAAGGGTATATTTTTGATGGATGGGAAGGTTTATCAAGCGTGAAAATTCAAGCAGGAACAGATACTCTGTTTGCCACTTGGACGCCAATTTCCGAATCTTAAACACAAAAAAACAACGCATCTGACGATGCGTTGTTTTTTTATTTTTTTTGTTCTATTGTTACCTTTATCTTTCAGCTTTTTCAGATTTATCTTCTTTTCCGTCTATGTTTTCTATTATTTTTCTTCTTTTCAGCAAGAAGTAAATATAAGCATCCGGTAAACGCAATTGCGGCAAATCCTACAAAGCCATACATCCAGGTTCCGTCAGAACCGGTCATCGGCATTAAGAATACCTGATTGTTTTTGATTTCATACTTGCAATCAAAGAAATACCATTTTTTCGTATAGTTTGTATCTTCTTTTGCAAGGTCTTTGTTTACATTTCCGTATGAGTCAGCCTCATCTTTCGTCAGCTGTAACGGAAGTGTTACCTTGATTACATCTGTCAACAGTGCATATCCGTCAACAGTCTTTGTTTCTCTGATTTCATAATCACCTTGGTCAAGGTTTTCCCATGTGATTTTTCCATCTGCGTCAGTTGTTGCTGTTGCAGTTTCACCAACATTCAACAAACGGCTAAAGTTCTCGCTTTTGTTGTTTGTTGCTGTTTCAGACTCTTTTACAAATTTCAGTTCAAATTCAACGCCAGCAAGCGGTGAATTATCATCTTTATATTTTGTAAGCTGCACTTTTGCAGGTTCAAGGTCATTGTATACTGTTTTTGACAGGTCAACGGTAGAACCATTCTGTGCATCTGCGAGATTTACTACGAATGGCTCGCTGTTCAAAACGTATGAAGCAGGAGTGCTTACTTCTGTAAATCTCAACTGTCCGTAATAAGGAAGAACAATATTGTTATTAAATTTGAAGAACTCATCTGAACGATACTGTGTTAAGCTTGTTACAACATGATTGTCATCAAATCTTACAATACCATTTGCGTCAGACTGTAAATACCATGTACGCTTTACATTATCAGAATTTCCATTAAAGTCGTCAATATATTCTACCTTGAATATGGTGCCGGAAATCGGGTTTCCTTTTGCACTTAATTTCTTGATAGTCATACGGCTGTCTAAGACTTTCGGGTCATCTGAGAACTGTACTTCAATTACACGGTTTTTGTCCTGAGGCATTGTTACAGAGAACGATTTTGTTACTCCGTAATTATTATGTCCAAGAGGAGCTTCTATTTCAGTTACTTTATAGCTTGTGATTTTTGGATTCAAAGCCATATTTGCGATATCCTCATCATCTCCGGTGTATTCATCGATATTATCAATTATTTCATCAGAAGAATCAGAATAATCAGCATCAAGTAATGCATCAACATCTTCAGAAATCGCATTGTTTGTATTCACTACGTCGTCAGAGATGTTGTCAGATGTAGTATCTACATCTTCCATATCATCAGACGTTTCGTCTGTTGCAATCGTATCATCTAAAGGTGCAACTGTTGTTTCATCCACTACTGCCCGGTCGGTATCCTCATAATCATTTGCTACAGCTGTCTGATATGCATTATTCGGAAGCTGTAAGTGATTTGAAATACCATTCTCTTCAGTTGTTAAGGTACCGGTAAATCCACCACCTGTAACTGAGAATTTACCACCTTTCAGTGAATATCCATCCAAATCCATAAGGTCTTGTCCTGCTCTTGACGTCTTCTTTACATAGACATATCCGGTTCCAGGTGTTGGCGGTTCATCCGTCGGAGTTGGAGTAGGAGTTGGCGTCGGAGTATTTGTCGGTGTCGGAGTAGGTGTATTTGTAGGTGTCGGAGTTGGAGTGCTTGTCGGCGTAGGTGTCGGAGTATTTGTCAGCGTTACTGGCTGTGTAATTACTGGAGTTGGCGTCGGAGTAGGTGTATTTGTAGGTGTCGGTGTTGGAGTATTTGTCGGCGTGGGTGTCGGAGTGCTTGTCAGCGTTACCGGCTGTGTGATTATTGGCGTCGGTGTAGCTGTCGGAGTTAAGTTTACGATACCTTTATCTCCACCAAATGTCTGCAGCTCACCAGATTCGTCTCCTCTGTTTTTTAATGCGTCATATGTAGAGCGGTTCCATGTTAATGTGTATTTCTTAGATGAATCAAAGATATATCCAGCAGGAGCACTATATTCTTTACAATATAATGTATATGAGTCTGTATCAGTAGAAATAAAATCTACTGTTTTTATATCTGAATATCCATCATTACCAGTGACTAACTTAGCGATTCTATTTGTGCAATTGCTATCATTATAGATTCTAAATTCAACTCCAGCTATTGGGTTTCCATTGCCATCAACTTTTTTTACTCTATATCTTAGTTTCCAGTTCTCAGAAACCTTCTCATCATACACACCAATTCCATTGATACCATTTTCTCCAAATATTCTGGTCTGGCCATCATCATTTGCTTTTGTTAAAGTTAAAGGATATATAGTATCATTTCTCTGATATCCTTTTGGTGCTTCTATCTCACGGCAATATACAGTAGTGCTGTTGACGTCTCCGTCAAACTCCATCCTGTAAGTTCCAGTGTAACCATCTCTGTCAGATGTAAGTCTTGCGATTAAGTTGTTGCAGTTTCTGTCACTATAGATTCCGAATACAGCATCACTTAACGGAGTTCCATCTGCTGCATCCATTTTCTTAGTCATCAAATCAACGTTCCAGCCATCAGGGTATTCAATGATAGTTAAGTCTTCAGCTTCCAGGTCTGGAATCGTGTAAACTCCATTGCTGTCCAGACGTCCTGTCAGTTTGATTGAATGTGTCTGAGTATCAATCTTATATCCGGCCGGAGCCTTAACTTCTGTTACCCATAAAGAACCGGAAGGGATTGCCCAGGTTCCGTCATCAAGTTTCAACGGGTCATCACTCCAGTTTCCATTAAAGTTTGAAACATAATGGTTACTGTCATATAAAACTTCACCGTTTGAATCAGTCTCGAAATACCATGTGTACATAGGATTATATCCATCCTCTGGCTCTAATGGAGAATAAACAACTTTAAAAGTTGCTCCTGAAAGAGGTCTTCCATTTGGGTCTGTTTTTGAAAACATTTTTCCTGTTAATCTGAACGGGTTATTCGCAACTGCCGTTCCGGAGTTTCCGGTCTCAACGTTTGTGAATTTGTTTATCGTCTTTCCTGCTATTATATCAAAATAATACGTATTCGTATTCTGTACGGTTCCAGGGTTACGTTTTGATTCCTGCAGATAATATCTACCAGGTTTCAATCCTTCTACCATGACAGAATATGATGTATCATCTGTATTGTTAGCAGAAACAGCCACCGTCTTAACTAATCCAGAGCATGTCTTTGTTGCAGTATCATAGTTTGAATAAATCTTAAACTGAGTGTTAATATACAGTCTCGGTGTTTTTGACGCAAAGTTTGACGGATGGTAGATTTTCTTGTTCAGCTGAAAATCTCCAGTACCTGGTGTGTTTCTGAATGTAGGTACGTTATATGTTAAAACTCTTGTTCTGTCATCAACTGCCTTTAAGCCAACTGTTACTGGAGTTTTATCAAGCTTATATCCATCAGGAGCTTGGACCTCTGTAATAGTTAAACATCCAATCGGTAGAACAGCGTCGCCAGCAGCATTTAATGGAGCCTTGTCAGACGATACAGTCTTTCCACTCGGCAAAGTATAGCTTGAATAAATATGTTTATTATCAAGTATAATTTCGCCATTAGAGTCTGTTCTTGCGTACCATGTAGCTTCAGCTGAGCTTGTGGAGTTTGGTTTATACTCAATCTTAAAATAAGCCCCAGCCAACGGTTCATTTGTTGACCCATCCAGCTTTTTCAAAACAATTCCTGCATAGTAGTAATTGTAATTCAAGATATAATTTCCTGATATTCCGGTTTTTTCTGTTGATTTTGATGGGCTCCAGTTTGGATTTGTTTTACTTAATGTAATTGGATATGTTGTTTCATTGATAACACATCCTCTACATGCATATGTTTCTTTTAATGTATACTTTCCGGGGTCTAATCCTGTAATTTTTGCAGTTTTTGCAGTAACATCAGTGTCAGAATCTTTAAGGCTGATTGTTTTAATCTTTGTTCCTTTTGAATTGTACAATGAGAATTGTGCTGTCATGCTGATACGATACCATCTTGAGCACCAATCCTGGTTTGTCATTCTTTTATTAATAGTAATAGTACAAGAGCCAGCTGCACCAGTGAAGCTGTCATCACCTTGCAGATGCTGATAATTATCTGTTTGGTAAGTATTTCCGTCAGCCGTTAGCGTAACGGTTAATTTTTTTGTTGATGTATCATAGTCCGCTTTTCCTGTAATATACCATGCGTAATCATTTTTATCATGCCATCCAGCTTGATTAGAAGAAGAAACGCAACCAGCGTCAATTTCCAAATTAGAAAGCCACGTTTTAAATTTTGCTAGCGTTGCCGAGTCGTATGTATTACTGAGCCCTTTTACCCAATTATAAATATTTGTCCGGCCGGTTGAATTAATTTTAACACTAACGCCGTTAATGTGGCCTCCACCATTATACGCATTTGAAGCTTCACTAGTTACGTCATAACCAACTCCAACCGCTCCAAATGACTTTGATGAAGCTGCATATGTTGAGATGTCTTCAACATCAGATTTATTTACTGTATGCAAAAGTTCCTCAATATCCGAAATATTGTCTTTGTTTATGTCAACTTCCGTGACGTTTTTCCATGCACCGCTGTATCCTTTTCCCATAAGAAAAGTACAACTATTAGCAGTATCATCGATTGTAACAACATCTCCATCAGACAGATTAGTGATTGTGTATGTGTAAATTCCATTGCTCTCAGATGTAGGTAAAATATCCTTAGCTTCTCCATCCGCATTCATAATTTTAACAACTGGAGCGATTTCATTATACATAATCTCGTTTTGGGCTTCTACTGTAAACGTTACCTCTGATTCATTTGTTTGAAACAGCTGGCCATACTCAATAAGCTGGCCGTTTGATGTAACTTTTAAGCTGTCGTTTAATACTTCGATTCTGCTATTAGCAGAAATTTCATCAACAACATTAATAGTGGTGTCTACATACCAGGTATATCCTTTTAATAAGAAGTAAGAAACCTGATATCTCACCGTATATGAACCAGTTTTTGAAATATCAAATCCGCCGTCATCTTCTACAGTAGTACGAAAACGTCCAGTATCATATCCATTTGCAACACTGCCAAGAGACCATGTCTGGTCGTTTTTCTGCACGGTGTATGTAAGGCCCGGTATAACAGTTCCTGCAAGTTTAGGGACTCCAAGTACACTATTGTCTGGAACCCAATCCGGTATAATCTTATCACATTCAGCTGATTTAACAGTTGCTTTTTCAGGGTCTTCAACAACAACATAAGTTACGTCATCATACCAGAAATAATCAGGGTCATCATTCATAACTTCTTTGTATTGAATTTCAAATGTGTCTCCATCTGTCCATGTTTCAGGATTAAACTCATCGGCAGATATAACAGTCACTGTTGTATTGTCATATTTATGATAACTTTCTGCTGTAAAATATGTGTCTTTTTGAGCTACAGTCTCTGTTGACAGTACTTCTGAGTATCCGTCAGGATACCCTTCGCGTGTAGGAACAGCTTTTTCTGTTTCATAGTAATCTTCATCAGCTGCTGTTTCTGCTGCTTCATCAATTTCCTGTCCGGTTACAAGCTCTGTTGAAATCTCGTTTCCGTTGTCGTCAATAAAGCTTGTTTCTCCGTCGAGGACAACACTTTCGTTTTTATCTTCGCTATCAACAGTACCAGCTTCGCCGTTTTCCAGTTCATCACCTTCCTCTCCATCCACAACAGCTTTATCTTCACTGCTGCTTCCGTCAATTCCAATGTCGTCATTAACAGTCAAGTCTCCCATCTTGTCGTCTGCGTCAGCATCATCTTCCGCCGTTTCACTTCCGGCTTCAGTACCCTCAGTTTCAGTACCAGTACCTTCAGCATCTGCTGCCTTATCAACATCCTCAACGGTATCATTAACTGTCAAATCGCCAGACAAGTCATTTTCAGTCTTATCCTTTTCGCCGTCTGCTTTTCCGTCTTCGCTCTTTTCGTCGTTAACGGTCATGTCATCGGCCAGGTCTTCCTGAGTATCTTTCTTGTCTTCTGCTTTTATTTCCTCAACTGTAATATCGTCTTCAGGGGTCTCTGTCTTCTCAAACCCAATCGTTATTGTCTTATCCGCATTAACAAAGGTTGGATACATAAAAGACGTAACCTTTTCGTCAAACCCGGTTTCTTCGGACTTGCTCGTGTCGTCGTCTACAAGCTCGTACAGGTTAATGACATACCCGTCATCTGCCTCGGCTTTGACACTCACGATATTGTCAGCTTCCGCTTCGTATACGTACATGTAAGCACTCTCTGCTGCATTCTCGCTTGAGACAAGCAGGCCGTTCTGGTCATACACGTCTATATACTCACTGCCATCCTGTTTTTCATCCAGGCGGATGGTCTGCTCCTGGTCTTTTCCTTCTGCTATGATGGCTTTACCACCAGTTGTTTTAAGGTTAAGGAAAAGGAATTTCGTTTCTTTTTCTTCGCTGCTGTCATCGTTATCATCTTCAAGAGTAAACGTCTGGGATACGGTGCCATTATCATTTACAACAATGCTGTCAGCGACATCATCGCTTGCATATGCGGTATATGAAGACAGAACCGGCGATGCGGCGGTCATTACAGCCATTGCGATAGACAGAGCCTTGTACTTTAAGTTCTGCATCTTGTTTTTAATCCTCCTTTTTATATTATTTTTGTCGGTTTCCGGGAATTCCCGGAGCCAAGGCCGGAGGAAAAGGCTGTACGGAAACAAGGTCTCGAACAGTTTTCCCTGCAACCTTGTAAATCCGATGCGTTACTTAATTATTGTAGCCGCAGATAAATTTGCGGCAGATAAACGAAGATAAAAAGCTTACCTTCGTTTACATATATAATATGAAAAATAACACAAAAAAAAGAAATTTTTTGGCTTTACACTTCTGATGCCGGCAGTCAGCGGCTTTTCAGGCATCGCCATCTTTTGCCCGCAAAAAAAACCGGCAAAATTTGCCGGTTAAATCTCAAACTCATCTTGTTCTTCCATCTGCATCGCCTGCATCAGGTAAGCTTTGATTATAGTATCATCGTCTTTTTGGGAATCAAGCGAGGCCTTCTCCATGTCACTTAAAAAAACGGCAGCCAGTTTACTTTTTGCGGACTCTATCTCATACTTACACACCGCAGCATCACCATTCACCAAATTAAACGCCTTTTTGACATTTTCAGGATTACTTAATCCGAAATCAAGGTATTCCTTCAGCAGTCCGGCATCGTGGCTTATGACTGTCATCTCCAGAATGGCGGCATCCTTTTCATGCAGGTATGCAGCCAATTTTTTTCCGTCTTTTGTTGCCCTTTCTTTTTGGCTCATGTTACCGTAAGTCTTAACTGCAACACGGCAGCCGGCATCAAAAGCTGAAAGCTGATAAGCCTTATTGACGATTTTTTTCAGCATTCGTTTTTGGGTTTTCTTTGACAAGGACAGCACTGGTGAAAAACATACTTTCGCGATGTCATTAAGCAGTCTCATTCTGTCTGAAAGCAGCATCGTACGCGGGAAGAAATAAGACTGTTTGCCTACATTTACCTGCAAGACGCCTCCAAGTATCACCCTGTCTGAAGTCAGTTTTGTATGAACATCGCCATTGACTGTTCCGAGACCATCAACAAACCCGACAATACAGGTGCTTAGGATATCCGGCAGGTTAGAGAAAATATCAAGGCTTATTGACTTTACATTCTGGAAGTTATAGTCATCTACTTTTACCGAACCAGGCAGATACAGGCTTTCTGCTGTACAGTCTTTAAACGCCATTGGTTCAATAATAAGAGGCTTCTTTCGGTCATACGCAAAGGCCAGCGATGTCATGGGCGATGAATCAAACGCTCCGGGGCCTATCTCCTCAACGCTGGCGGGGATTGTTGTAGTTGTCAGGCTTTCGCAGTCATAAAAGGCGAAAGCCTTAATTTTTTGCAGACCTTCATTTAACACGATTTCGGTCAGGTAAACACTTGACCTGAAGGCATACTCGTCAATTATTCTGAGACTCTGAGGGCAAATGACTTTGTTGGCCGCACTTCTGTCAAATGCCGACCCTTTAATGGTTTCAACTCCCTCATGGATTTTTATGCATCCGGATTTTCCGCACGGAACAGCGACAAGTGTTAGCCCGTCTTTCGTGTATATGATGCCGTCAATGCTGATGTATTTTGGATTGTCATCGTACACCTCAAAATCTGTAATATCCAGCGATGACGCGAGGAATGGTTCATAGTAGTCCACTGAATTCGGATATACCTGTCTTACCTCGTCGTTTTCAAACACAAGAATCGTTTTTCCGTTTTCTTTTTTTAGTTTCATATGATTTTTTCCTTTCTTTTTTTTGTATTTATATACAGTATGCCGGATTTCTCCAGTAGCAAAACGCAAAACCCCCGCTGCCGGCAGTCAGCGGCTTTGCCGGCATAGCCATCTTTTGCTCCGTAAAAAAACCAGCAAAACTTGCCGGTTTTAAATCTCAAACTCTTCTTGCTCTTCTGTTTGCATTGCCTGCATCAGGTAAGCTTTGATTACGGTATCATTGTCATTTTTGAAATTAAGCGAGTGCTTCGGCCTATTCCACAAATTAGAACTCAGATATGCATATGATGGTGAAGCGGCAGTCTGCCTACTTTTTGCTGGTTCTGCTTCCTGCTTATACGCCGCGGCATCACTATTCACCAAATCAAACGCCTTTTTGACATTTTCAGGATTACTTAATCCGAAATCAAGGTATTCCTTCAGTAGCCCTGCGTCATGGTTCATGATAGCCATTGCCAGGATGGCGGCATCTTTTTCGCGTAAGTATGCAGTCAGTTCTTTTCCGTCTTTTTTTACCCTTTCTTTTTGGCTCATGTTGTCATAAGTCTTAATGGCAGCATGGCATCCGGTATCAAAAATTGAAAACCGATAAGCCTTGTTGGCGATTTTTTTTATCGTTCGTTTTTTGGCTTTTTGGGAAAATGACAGTACTGGGAAAAAGCATACTTTCGCAACGTCGTTAAGCAGTTTTCTTCTGTCTGAAAACAGCATAGCACGCGGGAAGAAATAAGGCTGCTTGTCTACATTTACTTGAAAGACGCCTCCGACTTTACTGGTATAACCATTAGCAGCCTCGACAAATCCATCGGCAAACCCGGTAATACCTGTGCTTAGTATATCAGGCAGGTTGGAGAAATTATCAAGACTTATTGATTTTACGTTCTGAAAGTTACAGTCTTTAATTTTTACCCAACCATGCAAATATAGATTTTCAGCAGCACAGTTTTCAAATGCCATTGCCATAATAGTCAAAGGCATCTTCCGGCCAGGCGCGAACGTCAACGACGTCAGGGGAGATGAACCAAACGCCCCGGTGCCTATTTTCTCTACGCTTGAGGGAATCGTTGTGGTTGTCAGATTTTCGCAATTATAAAAAGCATAAGCATCAATCTTTTTCAGCCCTTCATTTAACACGATTTCAGTCAGGTAAATACTTGACTTGAAGGCATACTTGTCAATCAGCCTGAGGCTCTGCGGGCAAATGACCTTATTGGCTGCGCTTTTGCAAAACGCTGCCCATTTAATGGTTTTAACACCCTCCCGGATTTTTACGCATCCGGATTTACCGCACGGGACAGCAACAATCGCTAGTCCGTCCCTCGTGTATACGATGCCATCAATACTGACGTACCTTGGATTATCATCATACACTTCAAAATCTGTAACATCAAGCGCCGACACAATGGATGGCTCATAATAATCTACTGCATTTGGATAAGCCTCCTCATCGTTCTCAAAAACAATAATCGTTTTTCCGTTTTCTTTTTTTAGTTTCATGTGATTTTTTCCTTTCTTTTTTTTT
>OGXI01001380.1_pt1 | contig 20287 bp, 17 predicted proteins | sample 1576221 | NCBI WGS metagenome assembly OGXI01 (sample SAMEA3541523, study PRJEB24748) | human gut metagenome | biome: human gut; feature: human-associated habitat; material: faeces | place: China | collected 2012
GCCAAGTGCCATTTCTGCACCTGACCTCTCTTTTTTAACTTGCGTTCTTTAATTGTTCTTCCAACGCAGCCGGAATGGGGATACCGGCTTTCTTTGCGTAGGCTTTGAAATACATCTGAATACGCATACCCAGCAGCGTATTCCGCTTGCCGATCTCATTACGATGGATTGCCATAAACAATACCTGTTTCTGCCCAATCAGCACCACCCGCTTTTTGGCACGCGTGATTCCGGTGTAGAGCAGATTACGGTACATCATGATGGTGTGCGCTTTGAGCAGCGGCATAATAACGATCTCATACTCAGAGCCCATAGCCTTGTGGATCGTAGTAGCATAAGCCAGATCCACATTGCTCAAATCATCTACGCCGTATTCCAGTGTTCTGCCAGCGCCAAAATCCATGCCGATTTTTTTACCCTGGTCAGTGTCCTTAATATACCGGATGAAGCCCAGATCTCCATTAGAGACCTTTTCTGTGTTCTTGGTCTGCATGATGCGGTCATTGACCCGGAATATCCTGGGGCCAAACTTGATTTCCTCCTCCGCAGAGCGGAATGGGTTGACCAATTCACGAATGGTCTCATTCAGCTGTTCCGACGACGCGGCGCCTTCTGAACGGAAAGGTGAAAGAATCTGCACATTCTCAATGCCACTCTCCTGTATCTCCAAACAATACCGTTCTGTAATCTTTTCAGCGGTATCTTCCTGACTATCACCAGACACGAAAACAAAGTCCGGTCCGTAAAACAGTTTGGTATTGCCCTCGTTGATAAATTTGGCATTATAGGCAATCAGACTATCCTTCGACTGACGGAAAATCTGATCCAGCACCGTTACCGGGACGATTTTGGTTTCGATGATTTCACGAAACACATTTCCGGCTCCTACGCTCGGAAGCTGATCTGGGTCGCCTACCAGTACGATTCTGGCATTTATCTTCATGCGTTCAAAAAATTTCTCAGCAAGCCACATATCCACCATGGAAAACTCATCCACAATGATTAAATCGGCCGACAGTGGCTCTGACTTTCTGTTCCGGCTACCCTCATCCTCTTCACTGGTCAGTCCCAGACCACTGTGTAATGTTCGGGCATCCTCAAAGCCGGTACTCTCCGACATCCTGCGGCTTGCCCGACCGGTAGGCGCCATAAGAGCAATTTTGCCATCAGGGTGCAGCCGCCGGTAAACCTCAAGTATCGTCCGCAGCACTGTTGTTTTACCAGTACCAGGAGAACCCGTAATCACTGACAAGCCATGCCTAAATGCTGCATAGACCGCAGCCTCCTGCTGTGCAGACAGGCGCAGTCCCATTTCAACCTTGACCTGTTCCAGCACCGGCGCAATATGCTCTACTGGCATCTGGGCGACCAGACGCTGGGCGATCCGGCGCGCCGTTTCGTCCTCTTGGGCAAACACTCTGGGAAGATAGATATTATCCTTCACGGAAACAATTGCTCCATTCAGGATCATTTCCTGCATCATATCCCTGACTTCCTGCTGATGCAGGCGAAGCTCCGGTACAGGTATCTTCTCATTGAGCAGTTTCAGCGCTGATTTCTCCAGTTCTTCAGAACTGATGTACAGATGGCCTCGTTTACTCTTGCCCTCATCCAGCGCACAAAAGACAGCCCCTTTGATACGCATAGAGTCATGGAGATTGCCCCCGCTCTTTTGTACGATTGCATCTACCCGCCGAAATCCAAAGCCGGAGATCTGGCAAAGCTCAAATGGGCTCTTTTCCAAAATCTCTACGCTGGTCGGGCCGAAATATTGATATATTTTCAATGCCGTCTTGGGAGTAATCTTAAACGGTGCCAGCAAGGTCATAATTCCTTGGAGCATACGGTTTTCTGCATAAGAAGCTTTGATGTCCTCCAATTTACTTTCCGTAATGCCCCGGATCTCCAACAGCCGCTCCGGCTGGTGTTCCAGAATATCCAGTGTGTCCACACCGAACCGCTCCACAATGTCTGCGGCAGTTTTGGGACCAATCCCTTTGATAAGCCCGGAGGCAAGGTAGCCCTCTACGCCGTTTTTTGTTCTGGGCACAATTTCACGCCACTGCTCCACCTGGAGCTGGACACCATACTTGCCCTTTGTCCATTCACCATCCAGTTCCAACTCTACCGCATCTGTCCGTGGAATCTCATACCCCACAGCTGTAAAGCGAATCAAATGGTCTTTGTACCGCCTGTTTGACCTGGCCTCGGCTGGCACGCTCTGATCTGCGGTTTTTACACTGACGATACAAAACTTATTGGCAGGATTATAAAAAATCGTCCCGTCGTAGGTACCAATACAATTCATCCTTTTTCACCTCACTAAGCGGCCTCCATAATCGAGGCTCTAACACTGAACCGTCTGGATTCGGATACTGTAACAAACTGCTCGTAAATATCCGGATGCTCCAGTTTCAACCGAAGCAGGTTATCCTTGTCGATGATGGACTTGCGAACAGGGGTATAGGTAACCGTATAGTTCACTCCCTCCTGCTCACAGACTGCAGTGCAGCTGGTACCCATTTCCGCAATCAACAGCGCCTTCAGACGCTGAATATCCTTGTCGATTTCTTTGGAGTACACCTCTGCATTTTTCTTTTCATCCAGAAGCCGCAAATACTGCATGAGTTTTGCAGTCATATCCAGGTCGAGTGCAACGGCCGGGGCATTTTTATCTGCCGGGCCAAAGTGTTTGCGTGCGCTCTCAATAATCAAGGCCCCACTTTCTGTATAGGGCGGCGGCACATGGCGCTGCACATGGTTTTCCCAGAAATACTGCTCCAAAAAGACCATCTCAGCCTCATACTCGAAATCACGCTTGACCTCCCGGATAATAACTTCCTCCTCGTTGTTACCATACAGGCAGCAAAAGAAACATCGGTCAATATCCGTTACTGCCATATAATGACGCCCCTGAGATTCATAGTAGACTGGAACAGTCTCCTTCCCATTCATCCACCAGTTATCTCTGGCATTATAGTTTGTGGTCTTAATCTCAAGGATCGCTGTGGTGCCATCCGGCAGTTCCACAAAGTAGTCCACATCAGCCAGCATCCAAGGATACTGTGGGTGCTGGAACATCTTTTTGATTTGGTAGACCCGATATCCGGTTTTCCGCTCGAATATCTTTGCTACCAGAGGCTCCAGCAAATGCCCCATTTCCATGGCAACCCAGTTGCCCTCATCATCTTCCACTGACGCTATGTTCAGTTTGTCGTAGTACAGATCCCTGGCTGTCCGGAATGGAGAAGTGCCAAAGATCGCCGATACATCGCTGCCGCCGATTCCACGGCGCCGGTAATCCAGCCAGTCTTCTTCTGAAAGATCTGCCGTTTCTACCAGCACCAGCGGTTCATGCCGCTTTCGTTCAGCACTACTGCTGCCAGACATATCAAATCCCCCTTCGTGATCTTCGGGGCAAAATAACTGCCCTCGCCATTGGTGCAACATTTCGGGGCCGGAGCGAAGATACTGCCTGTCTCTTCATCTTCCAGTCCGTGGAGTGTGCCGGCTTGACCCGCCGACCATTCTGCTTTCTTTTCTGCTTCACATTCATGTACATGACCTGCCTTTCTCAGTTTTGATTTATCCTTAAAGCCCTTTCAGGCTTACAGGCAATAAAAAAGCGAGCATGACAGACGGCATAAAGCCTGGCGCCCATAGTTGCCTATGAACCGATGTCATTCTCACAATGGTGGGTAAATCCCGTAAAATAAAAAAAGCCAGCAATATACCGGCCTGAAAAGGCGCAGTGATACTACTGACACAAGTACAAAATTAACAGCGTGTGCAATGCAGTCATTACTCCGCAACACAAGCCCTAAAGCCTGTGTACCCTGACGGGCAACGCACAAAAATCAATCACATTGCAATTCTAACACAATATATAGTGTTTGTCAATTCAAACATTCTATATATTGATTTTTGGATTTTCTTTAAATTTTCTTTCCTCTTTGCAGAAGTTCTTTCTTCCCCGCCTATTTATAGGATGTATCGGATCATTTGGTAATACCGGATGATCCCTACGCTCTTTTAGTACCTTGACAAGTTCATAACCTCTATGGGGAGTTATACAGGAATTCTGGACAGTGTGCGATGACCACAGAAGCGCGCCCATAATCGAAGTGCTGCACAGCAGCAGCCTGAAATACACGGCAGAACCGTTCTGGCGTAGGAAATGGCCCCATTAGAGTTCTTTTGTTATTTCAATACCTCCTGACCTCAAGACCGTTTTCATTGTTTTTGTTGAAAACCTTCTTCTACAAATCGTAAGGGATCATTGTAATCGAAAAAAGGAGGACGATTATGGAGAAAAGAAAACCGAATGACCTACCGCCGGAGCAGTGCCTGGCTGTTGATACCGATACCCTTTGCAAACTGTTGTGCTGTGGAAGGCACACTGCAGTACAGATTGGGGATCTTGCCAATGCACGCATTACCATGAACACCCGTGTCCTATGGAGTGTCCAGCGTATCAAAGAATATCTTTATGATATTTCCGGCTAAATAACCATGCCAGTAAGGCGCACTACACTTTTATAATCAGGAGGTACCAGTAATGGCAAAAGTGAGAAAAGACAACAAAGGACGAAATCTTCGGCCTGGAGAAACACAACGGGCAGATGGCAGCTATATGTATGTCTACAAATTAGGCACTAAAAAGAAATATCTTTACGACTCCGATCTCGCAAGTCTTCGTGTCAAAGAAAAGCAGATCAACAAAGATAAGGATGATGGCATCCGTACTCAGGAAGCCATGAAGCTTACCCTGAATGATATGTTCAAGGTCTACATGAATAACAACATCAAACTGAAGCCCTCTACCAGAGCAAATTATCTTTACCTGTGGGACTTCTATGTGAAAGAAGAGCCTTTCGCTAACATGCCTCTGCCACAAATCCACAGAAGTGATATTCTCGCGTTTTATACCAAACTGCTGAAACACGGCTTTGCTATCAACTCACTGGAGAGCATCAACACCATTGTTCACCCTACGCTTGAAATGGCCGTGGACGACGATTACATCCGCAAAAATCCCAGCAAGGGCATTTACCGCAAGCTCAAGACGGATGGCAGCGCTCCAAAGCCTAAACGGCGGATCGCACTCACTAAAACGCAACAGCAGAATTTCCTGCGTTTTATTGCCAAGTCCCCTACATACAGCCATTGGCTCCCCATCATGACTGTGCTTCTTGGAACAGGAATGCGTGTAGCAGAATGTACCGGCATTACCAAAAGCGATATTAACTTGAGCGAAAACACAATCTCGGTCAACCACAACTTAATCTACCGGGTCATTGACGGAAAAGCCGGATTTCACATTACCACTCCCAAAACTGAGAGCGGTACACGAATTATCCCTATCCTCTATCCAGAGGTGGCCGAGCAGCTTCGCCTCCAGATTGAAACCATCGATGCATTGTATCCAGACGATCAACTGGTGTTAGGAGGAGTTCACGGTTTTGTTTTCCGCAACCGAACCGGCTCATTCATGAGCGCCCACAATATCAATCGGGCGATTGAGAGAATCAGCGTAACTTACAACATGGAGGAAATGGATCAGGCTGAACTGGAAGACCGTGAACCGGATCTGCTCCCTCATTTTAGTGTTCACAACTTGCGCCACACCTTCTGTACCCGGCTCTGCGAAAGCACCAACGATGTTAAATTCATTCAGCAAGTTATGGGGCATGCCGATTTCTCTACTACAATGGACATCTACACCCATATCACACAAGAGAATATGCAGGAGAAGGCAAAAAACATTAGTGTGAACATGAAGCTGATGTAAAAAGAAAGGCGAATCTGCATTTTATAAGCAGATCCGCCTTTCATATTGCTTCATCCGGTTTCGTAGGGTCTCGCGCAAAAGTTGTAGAAAAGTTGTAGTAACGCGATTTTTTGTAGTAAATGACCTCTTTAGTACAGCTTTGCTCCTGCCGGAATACTGTCATCCAGCATCAAAAGATTTAAGCCTTCCCGTCCGTCATACTCGTACACTGCGGAAATCAGCATACCCTCGGAATCAATACCCATCATCTTTCTCGGCGGCAGGTTTGTGATTGCCACACAGGTCTTACCAACCAGCTCTTCCGGCTCGTAATACTCGTGAATACCGCTTAAAATGGTGCGTTTCCGGTCTGTTCCGTCATTCAGTGTGAATTTCAGGAGCTTCTTGGACTTCGGCACTGCCTCACAGGCTTCGATCTTAACCACTCTGAAATCAGACTTGCTGAATGTCTCAAAGTCTACATCATCTGCAAACAAAGGCTCGATTTTCACCTTGGAAAGATCAATCTGTACGCTTGGCGCGGACACGGTTGCAGCCTCTGCAGAACCATTTACCGCTGCTTTTTCGGCTTTGTTTTCAGCCTTCTTTGGGTCCAGGGTCTTCATTGTCGGGAACAGCAGAACATCACGGATGGCAGGGGAGTTGGTCAGCAGCATTACCAGACGGTCGATACCGTATCCGATACCGCCGGTAGGAGGCATACCGATCTCCAGTGCGTTCATGAAATCTTCATCGGTGGTGTTGGCTTCCTCATCGCCGGCTGCCAGTGCAGCTTCCTGCGCCTTGAAACGCTCTCTCTGGTCGATGGGATCATTTAATTCGGAATAAGCGTTACACATCTCACGTCCATAGATGAACAGTTCGAAACGCTCTACATAATCGGGCTTATCCGGCTTTCTCTTGGTCAGAGGAGAGATCTCTACCGGATGGTCCATAATGAATACGGGCTGGATCAGATGCTCTTCTACGAACTCCTCGAAGAACAGGTTCAGGATATCGCCCTTGGCATGACGCTCTTCGTAGTGTACGCCCTTCTCGTCTGCCAGCTTCTTCGCAGCAGCGGTATCGGGAATCTGGTCGAAGTCAACGCCTGCGTATTTCTTGACAGCATCTACCATGGTCAGTCTCTCGAAAGGCTTGCCCAGGTCGATGGTCTCTTCTGCATAAGGGATCACGGTAGTACCGCATACTTCCTGTGCCACATAGCGGAACATGTTCTCAGTCAGATCCATCATTCCGTAATAGTCGGTGTATGCCTGGTACAGCTCCATCAGTGTGAATTCCGGATTGTGTCTGGTGTCCAGACCTTCGTTACGGAATACACGGCCGATCTCGAAGACACGCTCCATGCCGCCGACGATCAGTCTCTTCAGGTACAGCTCCAGGGAGATACGCAGCTTCACGTCCTCATCCAGTGCATTGTAGTGGGTCTCGAAAGGTCTTGCAGCTGCACCGCCGGCATTGGATACCAGCATGGGAGTCTCTACTTCCAGGAAACCCTGTCCGTCCAGATAACGGCGGATGGCACTGATAATCTTAGAACGCTTTACGAAAGTATCCTTAACGTCCTGATTCATGATCAGGTCGGTATAACGCTGACGATAACGGATATCGGTATTGGTCAGGCCGTGGAACTTCTCAGGCAGGATCTGTAAGCTCTTGGACAGCAGTGTTACCTTTGCCGCATGTATGGAGGTCTCGCCGGTCTTGGTCTTGAAGACTTCACCCTCGATACCTACGATATCGCCCACATCGTACTTCTTGAAATCCGCATAGGACTCTTCTCCGATGCTGTCTCTTGCTACATATACCTGGATGTTGCCGGGCAGATCCTGTACATTACAGAAGGATGCCTTACCCATGACACGTTTGGACATTACACGTCCGGCGATACGGACGGTCTTGCCTTCCAGTTCTTCGAAATTATTCTTGATATCGGTGCTGTGATGGGTCACATCATATTTGGTGATCTGAAAAGGATCCTTGCCTGCCTGCTGCAGGTTAGCCAGCTTCTCGCGCTTTACCTTAAGCAGCTGATGAATATCCTGCTCCTGTACATTTGTGTTCTGTGTATCTGCCACTTTTTTCCACTCCTTACTCTGTCTTACTTACTCAACGTTACTTCTCTGGATCTCCAAAATCTTATATGAGAATACACCTGCGGGTGTCTCTACTTCAACGGTATCGCCGACCTTATGGCCGATCAGTGCCTTACCTACGGGGCTCTCGTTGGAGATCTTGCCCTTTAAGCTGTTCGCCTCGGTGGAACCTACGATCTTGTAATCCAGCTCTTCGCTGTATTCAATATCCAGGATCTTGACCTGGCAGCCGATGTTGATCTTATCCAGATCTACTTCATCCTCGACTACGACTTCTGCGTTCTTCAGGATCTTCTCCAGCTCTTCGATACGGGCTTCGATGTCTCTCTGCTCATCCTTCGCTGCATCGTACTCAGCGTTCTCGGACAGGTCTCCCTGCTCTCTTGCTTCCTTGATCTTCTGGGCAACTTCCTGACGTTTTACCACTTTCAGATCATGTAACTCATCCTCATATTTTCTGAGGCCTTCGTAGGTCAAAATGTTTTTCTTTTCCTGCATGATACCGCACCTTCCTGTTTTCTATATTTTGCGTTACCGACACTCCCGGCAACTATACTAGCCTAATCAACCGAGTTATTATACCCATTTTTACTGATGGTGTCAAGGTATTCCAAGGCTTTTCGCGGGTCTTTCCACTCTTTTTTCATGGAAAAATAACGGATCTGCGGACATCCGGACGTGACACGGCGTTCCTTTTCCTCCGATGCCGGAAAATCCAGCCAGACGCTGCCCGCTGCCAGCCCGCCGCCGTAGACCTTTTCATTGTCGCAAAAATCCAGTACCACGCAGGGTTTCGTCCCCTGCAGCCGTACTCGTCCGTAGTCCGCATTTTCCGCAAGCAGCCGGATCTCCGGGATCAGACCGTACTCATCCTCCAGTTCCCCGGTCAGCCACTCTTCCTCCTCCCGGTATTCTCTTTCCGTAAGATACCATTTCATGCTCTGCAATCTGGCAGCATAGCGGAGCACGACATAAGGCAGATACGGATTTCTCCCCAGCAGGACCAGATCCGGCCACGCCGGATAGCCGCCCGGTCTCTCCCCGTAGCGCAGCAGATGTTCGATCCACTCCTGTTGCAGATAATCCCGGAATTCCCTTCCGAAATAAAAAGAAAGAGGCTCACGGCACACCACATAGGTGTGATCCGGATCCTCTGTCAGTTCCTGTAATTGTTCCCGGAGCTTTAGCTCCGTGAGCTTTAGCTCCGTGAGTGCCAGTTCCGCCTGTTTTTCTTCCATACCTTCCGTTCTGGCTACCGACACTCTGACCAGATGATAGTCCGGGAAAAAATATTCCGTCCGGCTCACAGTCACCACAGGGCGCCGGTCTTCTCCCTTTTTCCACAGGAAGGGCAAAAATTTCTTCAGTTTTCCCCGGCGCAGTTCCGCTTTTTCCTCCGGCGGTGTCCCGCACATCGCTGTCCGTCGCGCCGGATAAAGATACAAAATAGTGTCCATGCTTCATTGTATGCAGTCATCCCAATTATATGCACCACACCGCGCACAACATCATATCATGCAAGGTCTGCCTCATAATGCATTGCTGTATCCAAAATCCGCACTACACTTCGTCCGGAAAGATTTCCTGCACTCCCCGGATCAGTTCGTCCATTTTCTCCATGGTATTGATGGTCTGGCGGAAATGAGCGGAATGGGGCATTCCCACCGTATACCAGGACAGGTGCTTGCGCATCTCCCGGACACCGGTGTATTCTCCCTTGTATTCCAGCTGCAATGCCGCATGGCGCAGGATCATTTCCCGCTTCTCCCGGTTCGTGGGTCTTGCCGGGATCGTACCGTTTTCCAGATAGGATACCACCTCCCGGAAAATCCAGGGATTTCCTTCTGCCGCCCGACCGATCATGACACCATCGCAGCCGGTCTGTTCCAGAATGGCTTTTGCTTTTTCCGGGCTGTCCACATCCCCGTTGCCGATCACTGGAATCTTCACTGCATCCTTCACCTGTGCGATGATATCCCAGTCTGCCTGTCCGCTGTAGTACTGGGCTCTCGTCCGTCCGTGCACCGCCACCGCTGCCACACCACAGGCTTCCGCGATCTTCGCGATCTCCACGGCATTGACATGGTCATCGTCGAAGCCTTTTCGGATCTTCACTGTCACCGGCTTGTTGATGGCCTTTACCAGTGCGGTCAGAATCTGCTCCACCAGCTTCGGATCCTTCATCAGCGCGGAGCCTTCGCCGTTGTTCACGACCTTCGGCACCGGGCAGCCCATATTCAGATCCAGTATGGAAAAAGGACGTTCCTCGATCCGTTTTGCCATCTCCGCAAGGATCTGGGAATCTGAGCCGAACAGCTGCAGGGAAGCCGGCACTTCCTCGGGATGGATCTCCATGAGACTGTCCGTATTTTTATTGTTATAATATATGGCTTTGGCACTGACCATTTCCATGCACACCAGCGCCGCTCCCATCTCCCTGCAAAGCAGGCGGAACGGCAGGTCGGATACTCCCGCCATGGGTGCCAGGATCACCGGGTTGTCCAGGGTCACATTACCAATCTGTAATTTTTTCATGCTGTCCTTCCTATTTCTTTTTGTTTCTGTTTCCTTTCCCTACTACTCACAATACCGCCTGCGATCCTCCCGATGCCACCCGCCAGCAGACGGCCGTAATACTCCATACTGCATGCCGCGCTGGGAAGGATCATGACGATATAGGGATACACATAACGGCTCTTGGCCTCCCAGAGGATCGTAATGAAAAAGCCGCCCAGAAAAATAATCCCCGGAAGTACCTGTACACCTTTCAGTTTTCCCAGCAGGATCCTCAAATAATATCCGAAAACCGCCAGATATACCATTCCCTGAAAACGGTTCAGGAATGCCAGTGCTCTTTCATTGGCCTGTCCGGTATAGAGGTCTTCCACCCAGCCTTGCGGCCGGTACTGGTATCTGGTCTGGTTAAAGCTGCAATAAGTAGGCTCGATCCACTGGATCAGCAGTTTCTCCTTGAGAAACGTAACGGCTGCCACGGGATCCTCCTGCCATTTTGCCAGACACTGCCTGATATCTCCTTTGGCCACTTCTGCTGCCTCTATGCTGTCATACCCGGCCTGCAGATAAGTGTCCAGATTATAGTCATTGTAGGTTCCCGGCCCCTTCAGGGCGTCGGGATTCTCCTGCATTCCCATGGCAACCCACAGCACATACGGAGCACCGGAACCATATTCCCGGTCAAGCTGTCCTTCCGCCATGTGACAGAGAGTCGTTTTCCCCAGCAGCATGACTGCCAGCACCACGCAGAGCGCCGGCAGTCCCTGCCATTTTTTACTGCGAAGCAGCACCAGGATCTGCATGATGACCATGGCGATCCATACCACCAGCAATACATTTCTGGTCGCATACGCCAGTCCCATGAATAACGCGACGGCACTCCACAGCAGTCCCTTCTGCCACACCTTTCCCTCCGGCCGGTTGGCCATCAGGTAACACCAGATGGCACACAGGACGCTGCAGGTTCCGATACTCTCACCATAGATAAACAAAGCATAGCAATACACCGGCAGGAACAAAAGCTCCGCCACAAGATACAGCAGTTCCGCTGCCCGGCTTCCCGACAGTTCCCGCACGATCCTAAATCCCACATACAGCGTGATGCCTCCGCAGACCGCCTGTACCTGTTGGATCACGAGCCGTTCCGTTGAGCCTGCCACACGGAAGATTAAGGCGAAGATCTCCGCCAGTCCCAGCTGGAACGGATAGATACCATAGTAATCCTGTGCCAGCACCCATTCCGCATCACCGTCCGCCAGTGCCATAGCTGCTCTTTGCACATAATACTGGTCCGCAATGCTCTCCGCTCCGGCGGCCCTCGCAAGCCTTATCCCCAGAATCACTGCTGTCACAGCTCCCAGAACTGCCAGCAGATGCAGTGCCCACGCCGGGATCTTTTTCATCACTCCGGACAGAGCCCCGCATACCGCCACCAGCACTATGCCGACAAGAGCATTCCAGAGGATACTGTCTTTTTCATCCAGATAATATTCCGGTTCCACCAGCCTCTTCGTATATTTCCAGGAATAAAACAGCAGGAACAGCATTACTGCTGTTCCGATGGCTGCCATAATCTTTGTTGCTGCTTTTTCCAGCTTTATCATGTCATTCCCCTATCAACGTCTATTCTTGTCGTAGATGATCCGCAGTCCATCCAGTGTCAGAGAACTGTCATAGATATCAATGCTGTCGGTCTCGTCCGCAATGGCACGGCCTAAGCCTCCGGTGGCCACGACCTTCAGCTCCGCAAGCCCGCTCTCTTCCTTTACCTTGCGGATAATGTATTCCGTCTGGCCGATCTGACCGTACATGAGTCCTGCCTGCATACTGGTAATGGTCTCCTGTGCCAGGATGGTCTTCGGCTTACGGATCTCAATATTCGGCAGCTTCGCCGTCTCTTTCCACAGAGCCTCCGAACTGATCCGGATACCGGGAGCAGTGATTCCTGCAGTAAAACGTCCGTCCTCCGTGATCAGATCATAGGTGGTCGCCGTACCGAAATCCAGTACCAGCACCGGTCCGCCGTATTTCACATAAGCTGCCACCGCATCCACGATACGGTCCGCACCGATGGCCCGGGGATCCTCGGTAGCGACCTTGATGCCGCTCTTCACACCGGGGCCCACGATCAGTGGTTTTGTCTTGAGATAACGGATGATGGAACTGGTCAGGGAATGCATCACATCCGGCACTACGCTGGCAATGATGACTCCCTCAATGTCCGTCACTTCGATACCGTTATTTTTTAGCAGCTGGGTGATCATGATCCCGTATTCATCTGAGGTTCTGGGGGTCTTCGTCATGATCCGGAAGGTGGCTTCCAGCTTTTTCCCCTGAAAGACACCCATGGTCATATTCGTGTTGCCTACATCAATGACAAAAATCATTCATCGTCCTCCTCATCCAGCAATGCGGATACATCTTCTTTTTTGATAAACACACGGTAATACAGACTCAGGGACTCGAAAAGCTCCTGTCTGTTCCTACGGATCTCAGAGATCAACAGTCCGGAAGAGATCTCATCATAATAGATGTCATCATCATCCGCATTGGTCTCCATGACCACATTTCCATCCTCCTCAAAGGCAATGGTAAAGACACCGCCCACTTCCTCGGTGAAGAGCACGCAGATCACATGCAGCTCCTGCTTGATGGAATCCGGAATCATCTTAAATTGTTCTTCGTTAAAATAATATTTCTTCTCATAGGCGTTGGCGCCGCAGAGTACGATCTTGTTCTCGTCCATACTTCTATATCCTGTTCTGTCTCAATTCTGTCACGGACTATCTGTTCCGGTCTTTTTATTCCGGTCTTTCCATCCGGCTGTCCGTCCTGCCTTCTGCCATCCCGGAAAATGCTGTACATACCTACACGTACCCATAAATGCCGCGGACCGATACTTCTCCGGCATAGACTTCCTCCACGGTGCCGTCCGGTCTCTCCACCAGAAGCTCTCCCTGGTCGTTGATGCCTCTGGCAATGCCACGGTATTCGCCCTTGGGATCCAGCACGCAGACTTCCCTATCCTGATTTACCAGAAGTTCCGCATAGGAGGCCCGCAGACCTTTCAGGTCATGGGTCCGTAAAAAGATCTCGTAATCTTCCTCGAAGGCTTCCATAATATCCGCAATCAGCTGACTGCGGGAAATGCGGAAGCCGCATTGTTCATCAATGGCTGCCGCCCGGTCCCGGATCTCCTCGGGAAATTCCTGCTTACGCACATTGATGCCCACACCGATGACGATGTGCTGGATGTACCCCTGCTCCATGCTCATCTCCGTGAGAATGCCGCAGACCTTTTTACCGTCCACTACAATATCGTTGGGCCACTTGATGCCGACCTTGGCTGCTGCCTCTTCGCTGTCGCGGCGCAGTGTCTGCCGGATGCCCTTCGCCACCGCCAGTGCCATGACTAACGTCAGCATCGGTGCACAGTCCGATGAAAAATCCGGTTTTAACATCAGGGTGTAATAAATATTTATCCCTGCGGGGCTCTCCCAGCCCCGGCCTCTTCTGCCGCGTCCGGCGCTCTGCATATCCGACACCACCAACAGGCCGCTCTCCGCGCCCTGTTCCGCTTCCAGTTTGGCACGGATATTGGTGGAATCGATACTGTCAAAAAACTGTAAAGGATGTGCCACCCATTTCGTCTTTAATCTGCTCTGGATATCCGCCTGGTTGTAGACTTCCTCCGTCTGATCCAGCAGACGGTAGCCGCGGTTCTGTACCGCTTCAATGACATAGCCTTCTTTTTTCAGTTGTCCGATGGCTTTCCATACCGCAGTTCTCGATACACCGAACTGCTCGCAGAGCTCCTGCCCGGAGACATAGGCCTCGCTTTCCGGTGCTCCTGCTGCCACCCGATCCTTCTTTTCCCGAAGAAGCTCTAAAATCTTTGCTTTCATACTCATAAAGTCGCCGCCATCACTGCCTTAATCGTATGCATACGGTTCTCAGCCTCTTCAAACACCAGAGACTGGCCGGATTCAAATACTTCATCGGTCACTTCCATCTCGGTGATGCCGAAACGCTCACCCATCTGGGCACCGATCTTGGTCTTCAGATCATGGAATGCAGGAAGACAGTGCATGAAAATGGCCTGCTCGCCGGCATTGTCCATGACTGCTTTATTCACCTGATAAGGAGACAGCTCCTTAATACGCTCGGTCCATACTTCGTCGGGCTCGCCCATGGATACCCACACGTCAGTGTATATCACGTCCACATCCTTCGTGCCCGCCTTCACATCCTCGGTCAGGGTAATACTGCCGCCGGTCTGTGCCGCAATGGCCTCACACTCCGCTACCAGCTCCTTCGCCGGGAAATATTTTGCGGTGGTACATGCGGTAAAGTGCATGCCCATCTTCGCGCAGGCTACCATCAGAGAGTTACCCATGTTGTAACGGGCGTCTCCCATGTAAGTCATGCGGATTCCCTTCAGATGTCCGAAATGTTCACGTATGGTCAGAAGGTCTGCCAGCATCTGGGTGGGATGGAATTCGTTGGTCAGGCCGTTCCATACGGGCACCTTGGAATATTTTGCCAGTTCCTCCACAATATCCTGTCCGAAGCCACGATATTCGATACCCTCGAACATGCCTGCCAGTACTCTGGCAGTATCGGCAATGCTTTCCTTTTTGCCGATCTGGGATCCGGTGGGATCCAGATAAGTCGTTCCCATTCCCAGATCATGGGCTGCCACTTCAAAAGCACATCTGGTACGGGTACTGGTCTTCTCAAAGATCAGCGCTACATTCTTGCCTCGGAGAGTATCTACGGGGATTCCTTTTTTCTTCTTATCCTTCAGGTCTGCCGCCAGATTCAGCAGATATTCGATCTCTTCCGGTGTAAAGTCCAGTAATTTCAAAAAATCGCGTCCCTTTAAATCCATAATACTCCTCTTTTCCGAAGCTTTCCGGCCTTGCGCCCGCAGCCTCTGTTTTCTGATTTTGTCCATTGATATCCCTGTTACGAACGTTGCCTGTAACAAGCTATATGTAATCAATATACTTCATTATTCTGTGTTTTTCAACCCCTCGCATTTATCCCCCGTCATTGTTTTTTGTGAATCCGACATAAAAAAGCCACCCTCCGTATTTCCCGGAAAGTGGCTTTGGTTTATCGTTTTTTAGTTTACTTATTCTGCCTTTTTGCCTGCGGCTGCCTTGAAGGTCTCTGCCACGCTGGCAATGCCCTGCAGCTCTGCGGGCAGCAGGATGGTGGTGGCCTGGCCGTCAGCTACCTTTTCAAAAGCTTCCAGGCTCTTTAACTTCAGGACTGCGGCATCTGCGCCTGCTTCCTTCAGCATCTTGATACCGTCGGCATTTGCCTGCTGTACCTTGAGGATGGCTTCGGCTTCACCTTCTGCCTCGCGGATCATCTTCTCCTTCTCAGCTTCCGCACGAAGGATGGCTGCCTGCTTATCTGCTTCTGCACGAAGGATTGCGGACTCCTTGGCACCTTCTGCCTCCAGGATCTTAGCCTTCTTCTCACCTTCTGCACGGGTAACAGCTTCACGTCTCTCACGCTCTGCCTTCATCTGCTTCTCCATGGCATTCTGGATCTCTGCGGGAGGGATGATGTTCTTCAGCTCCACACGGTTGACCTTGATACCCCAGGGATCGGTGGCGATATCCAGTGCCGCACGCATCTTGGTGTTGATGGTCTCACGGGAAGTCAGGGTCTGGTCCAGTTCCAGGTCACCGATGATATTACGCAGGGTGGTGGCGGTCAGATTCTCAATAGCCATCATGGGATTCTCTACACCGTAGGTGAACAGCTTGGGATCTGTGATCTGGTAAAAGACTACGGTATCGATCCGCATGGTTACGTTATCCTTGGTGATTACGGGCTGGGGTGGGAAATCCGCTACCTGCTCTTTTAAATTGACTTTTCTGGCTACCTTATCGATGAACGGGATCTTCAGATTGAATCCTACATTCCAGGTGGACTGATAAGCACCCAGACGTTCGATCACGTAGGCCTGTGCCTGAGGCACGATCTTGATACAGGATACACAGATCCATAATACTAAAACGACAATAATGATTAATGCTACCATTTTTCCTCCTTCTGCGTACATTCGTGTACGCTGCGTACCTCTGTACGCGCTTTTCCCTCATGTATCCGTGTTACACGATTCTTAATTCTGTGACTCCGGTACTTCCCCGGTGACCTTCGTCATCTGCGGATCCACCTTGACGATCAGCTTGACACCACTGACTGCCATGATGTCTACCACCGTTCCGGGCTGTAGATTCAGTCCGTCTTTTTCGGTTCTGGCGCTCCACTCCTGGCCGCCCACCGTTACCTGTCCGATGCCCTGCAGATTGTCGATCTCACTGGTCACGATCGCCTGTCTGCCGATCATACTTTCCACATTCGTCCTTACGCGGTCTTTGTTGAAATATCTGACTGCGACAGGTCTGGTGAAAAATAACAGCAGCAGAGACACTGCAAAAAATAACAGGATCTGCAACCAGATCGGTGCCTGCAATGCGGCGGCAATCACTGCCACAACGGCGCCTCCGGCGAACCAGATGCTCGTCAGTCCCAGAGTGGCGACCTCCACACCGATCGATACGATCAATACCACAAGCCACAAGGTTACCATTTCATTCATGTGATCACTCCTTTGGTTTTGTAGTTGTATCCAGTGTACTACAAATAGTCTTCTGTGACAACCGCTATTAGTGCACGATACGGGATTCTATTGTGCTCTTCTCATTCCTCATTCCATCCGGCGGATCGGCTCCTGCCTGTACATTAAAAGACGGTACCCCTGTTCCGGGATACCGTCTCTGTTGTATGCGCTGTTCTTTTGTGTGCCACTTAGTAGAAGACGTGGTTACCGATGACCAGTCCGTCACGGCCGTTGTTACGTCTGAAGTGGGTCATGTCTCCTACATTGGAGACACCGGAGATGGCTTCCTGGGCTGCCTGAACACAGCTTGCAGAGATCCTGCCGGATTCGTATACGGTATTTACCTTACCGTTCAGTGCTGGAGTAAACTGTCCGGAGGCATAGATAACACCGTGGATACTATTGGGATATGCTCCGCTTCTTACACGGTTCATAACTACGGACGCTACCGCCAGCTGGCCTTCGTAGCTTTCACAGCCTGCTTCACACTGTACCAGTGCGGCCAGCAGCTGCGTGGTATCCGCATCGGTGGTATATTCGCCGTAGTTGACGTGACGCTTTGCTTCACGCTCTGCGGCTTCTCTTGCCTTGATCTCCTCCAGTGTCTCACCGGAGTCGATCTGGAAATCTACAGTTACATATTCCGCAGCCACATAACCGTCTGCGCCTTCGTAGTCAATACAGACCCATTCCGGGTTGCTGTTGTCTACTACATCTGCGATGTCTCCCTTGGGAAGAAGTCCCAGGACACCGGCTTCCTGATCCGCTTCCGTTCTCACACGGAGGGTCTCCGTATTGATCTGTGCGATCATCCTGCCTACATCGTTGGCCAGTGCTCTGGCGTCATCTCCGAACAGGAGATATTCGTCCTTTGCCCAGCCGATCAGAGTGCCGGACTGGATCTTGGTCCAGCCGTCCTTACGCTCCAGGATGGTACCTCCACAGTCCTTGTAGAGTTTACCGACCTTGGATGCTTCCTCGCTGGCATCGCTTCTTACATTCACGGCATCCCTTACGTTCGCCATGACCAGACCGGAACTGATCTCTTCCTCTGCCGGGAAGGTCAGATTCAGTTCCTTCACCGTAGCGTTGATCACCTCAGTGCTGTTCCTGGAACCGGGATCCAGGATGGATGCGATACCACCGTTCAGATCATTTACATAATTTTTTGTATTGCCCGCCTGTGCGGTCATGCTCATCTGCATGCTCAGGAAGAGAGAACAGAGCAGTCCTACGCATACAACCAGCATTCTTCTGCTTTTTGTCATCTTGATACACGCCTTTCCCACAGGAAGATTCCCCGATGGGTGTGATACCTGTGGATCTCACCAGTGAATAGTATATGCTGAAATTATTAAGATTTTCACCGGTTTGTTACAAAAATATTAAATTTGTTACGCGAGATATCATAACAGATGACAAAATTTTTGTCAAGTTTTGGGACTTTGGGCGCTATTTAGCCATAACAGCTCGGCTTGCGCCATTCGCAAAATCATGTTAACATGACTTTTGCTCTCGACTCTGTTCATGGTCGATCTGTCACTACATGCTTTGGGACTTCTCAATGCAGGCATCCATGGCATCCATGACAGCGGCGCGCATGCCTTTTTCCTCCAGTACCTTGACTGCCTGGATCGTGGTTCCACCGGGGGAGCACACCATGTCCTTCAGTTCTCCGGGATGTCTGCCGGTCTCCAGCACCATCCTGGCACTGCCAAGGACGGATTGTGCCGCGAATTCATAAGCCTGTTTTCTGGGCATTCCGGCGGCTACTGCCTCGTCTGCCATGGCTTCAATGAACATGAACACATAAGCCGGGGAGCTACCGCTGACACCTACGACTACATCCATCAGCCGTTCCGGTACCACACTGGCAATGCCGAAGGAACGTAACAGTGCCAGTACCTGCTCCATGTCTTCCTCCGTGACGTTTTCTTCCGCACAGACGCCGGTGCAGCCTTCCAGTACCAGTGCCGGAGTATTGGGCATGCAGCGGATCAGCTTCAATTCCGATCTGCCGAAAGCCTCTTTCAGATAGTCCAGAGTTCTTCCTGCCGCAATGCTGACGATCAGGGTATCCTCTGCCACGACATCTTTGATCTGGTCGATCACCTCCGGGAAAAAGATGGGTTTCACTGCCAGGAACAGACTAAAACGCGAACGTCAGATTGAGCTCTTTGCTGAAGGGAAACGTTACTATGATCTTCGTCGTTGGAAAGATGCAGAATTGGAAGAGTCAGTGCCTGTTTATGGTTGTTATACTTTTATGACTGAAAGTCAGAAAGATCTTTTCCATACACCGGTACCCATATCTAATCTTTCAGCAACTTTTTCATCCAAAATGTATTTCTGGCCTATAAAACATGATGAATTGAAACGCAACAAACGTTTAACTCAGAATCCTGGTTGGACTTATAATGATTAATTAAAAAAGAAAAGATATGAAAAAGATATATACTTATTTGATGATGCTAACTGTTAGCGCATTAATTATCTCCTGTAATGAAGAGTGGAGTGGTGAACAATATGAACATTATATTTCTTTTAAAGCTCCAATAAACAGTGATGGGGTATCACGAATTAACGTACGCTATAAGGCGAACGAAGCAACTACTTATCAGGTGCCTTTGATAGTTAGCGGTACGACTTTAAATGATAAAAACTATACAGTACGTATTGGTTTGGACCCAGATACTTTAGTGGTTCTTAATAAAGAACGTTATAGTACGCGTATAGATCTTTATTATCAGGTATTACCAGCTACTTTCTATTCATTGCCGGAGACCGTTGAAATAAAAGCAAGGGAGAATACAGCACTTTTACCTATAGATTTTAAGTTGAATAATATTGATTTGTCAGAGAAATGGGTGCTGCCTTTAACTGTTGAAGAATCTTCAGATGGTAGCTATACCCCTAATTATCGTAAGCATTATCGCAAAGCATTACTCCGTGTTATGCCTTTTAATGATTATTCGGGCAATTATAGTGCAGTAAATTATAAGTGTTATATCAAAGGAGCGGAAAGTGAGGCCCCATTTGTCAAAAACTATGTAATGACTTATGTGGTGGACGATCAAAGCCTTTTTTTCTATGCTGGCATTATTGATGAAACCCGTGTCGATAGGAAAGGATATAGGATTCTTGCTAAATTTATAAATAATGATAATGGAGAAATCGGCAATGTGGAATTATCTCCTGCAGATTCTGACAATAAAATGAAATTTCAAATAGGTAAAGATG
>OGXI01001402.1_pt1 | contig 20137 bp, 19 predicted proteins | sample 1576221 | NCBI WGS metagenome assembly OGXI01 (sample SAMEA3541523, study PRJEB24748) | human gut metagenome | biome: human gut; feature: human-associated habitat; material: faeces | place: China | collected 2012
TTTTCCAGTCCGGCGTAAAACACAATGCCGTGATGGACAGGACATTGTGTTTTACGCCGGACTGAAGCGCTTGTCTTCAAACGGTAAAGACAAGGCATCCGCCTGACAATAACGGGATGCCGAATCGCGGCTCTGGGCGTATGCCAGCCAGTTCGTATCGATATCGACGCCGGTCAGGCAAATCCCGGTCAACTTGCCCAGTTGTCGCGTAAACCACCCTGTCCCGCAACCGATGTCGAGAATGCTGTCTCCTTCAGCCGGTTTTAGCGCGTCCAGAACGAGGCCGAGTTCTACCGTGCCAGTCCAGTTTCCTGAGGGCGTTTCATACCATCCGTCATATAACTCCGCAGGGATGTTTTTAAAACGTGAGGACTTTGTCACTGTCGATCACCCATTCGGACAGGGCCTGCATGGTCGATTTTTCCGCACCGTCGAAATAAGGCTGGTTGGCGTGGATGCCGCAACGGGCCATGCAGGTGCCGCACACCCTGACCGTTGCACCGTCGGCAATCAGTTCTTTCAGCATCTTTACCAGATCCTGATCGTAGCCTTGGGGCGGTTTGCAGACATCGCGAGCCATGTCGACAGCATCATTCATCAGGAATATCCGGATATCGTGACCGTTTTTCAGCAAAGTCCTCGCCAGCCGGAGACCGTTCCATGAAACATCTGTCATGTCATACGGTTCACGATTGAATATGATCAGTACTTTCATGATAATTCCTTTCAAATAAGAATGTTCGACAGGCAAACCGGCTGCCAGCCATCCAGCGGTATTATAGGCGATCTTGCCGACCCGGCAGCCCTGTTTTTCCGGCAACACGATTGCATTAACGGCGAGCGGACAGCAATCCACCCGCCATACGCTGCGGTTCCTTTTCTTTCGGCAATATCAACATGCCCGGCAGGATGGTTTATAGGGGCATCACCCGGCTTTGGGAATACGTCGTTACTCACCTTCAGTAACAGGATGCCCGTCGATGCCGAACACCTCGCCATTTTTTGTCATTTACATGAACTCGTCCACCGGCAAGCTCAGATGATTTTGCATTCGCTCTTTTTCGCTCCAGAGCCGTTTCAGGGTCGGGCAGGTGTTCTTTCACAATACCATGAATGTCACGACCAGCAAGACGGTAATGAATGTGTTTGCCATCATGAGACTGGCATTTTTCAGGATTTTCACATGGGCACAAGCAAGCCTAACAACAGTATTGGTCTTACGGGAGAGTACCACCACCGTCTTTTCACCCTGCACGAAAACAGTATCAGAGTTCCCTGTCGTCAGTAATCCGGAATCGTTTTCCATATCCTTTTGAAAACGTGTTGGCTCCGATAACAATATCAACGACGTTTACATACCCGCATTCGGTTGTGTAATACTTTTCGAACGGATAATCAAACATCAGCCACCCCAGAGCACGGGGAAGATAGGAACCTTTACCGATCTCGTTCAAAAACGAATCCATGATGTAAATGCCGAACATGGGGATATCCACCTGTTTCCTTCCGGCAGTGAATCTTTTGAAAAAACAGGCCGAGGCAAAATTCAGATAAACCTCATCCCATTGCCCTTCATTTCCCCGTTTTCTGAGAGCGTCCATGAAACAGTTGAATTTGTACGTTTTGGCCGCCGAACGTGTGTAGTCTTGCGAATAAAGTTCGCACTTGTCCTGTACATAGACCCTGTACTGACGATTGACAGAATCGGCAAGGTAAGTTCCCGCGACATTATGGGGAATGGAGACAGGTGCACCAAAATCGAGACTGTCGTCGATCCGGTTCAACAATACGATTTTTCCCCGTACTTCGTTCATTGTCGGCATACTTTTGCCGCGATATAAAATTGACCTGAAATTTTCCAGTCCGTTTTTGATCAGTTTTTTGCCTCCTGACGGATCGTTTCGATAATCCGCCCAGTCATCAACCTTCAAAATCATGACAATGGCTTCAGACGGGTTTGTCGTCAAAAAACGGTGGCACTCATCCAGAACATCGTTGAAAGGCTGGAATTCATTTGGCCCCACATCACCGTGACAGGTTACGACTTGCGAGCGTTTTGTCTTCAGACGAATATCCAGAACGCGGATACCCCCCTTGAGTTGTTCTGTAATACTGGTGTCATGGCAGGTATATGGCGATTTATACCATTTTCTGAATGCGGCTGAATCATGTGTTCCCGGCATACTGATGCCTGACAAGGGAGTAGAATTATTAATAGCCAACATCCACTTGCTATTGTCGAGCGCGCTGAAAATTTCAAGCCACGCCTTTTTAACGAAGAGACCTGTCCCGTCATAGGATTCATACGAAAAACGGATCGTATTGACACCTGACTTCAACACACCCCCGGGAAGCATAAACAAAAAATCCCGGAAACTTTCTCCGTCGATCATGTAAGCGGTACCTTCGCTGACAATTTTGTATCCGTTAACGTCGACCGTAATATGGTTATGGCATAATTCATCGTCGTACCGATGCATGATGGAAGCATTCAGGCAAAACCGGACAAACGATGTCTGCATTTCATCTGAGCTGAGTTTTGCACTGAACTCTAAAAAACCCGGTGTATCAATTCTCCAGAACATGCTTCTTACCGTTCCTGAATTCTGATTGTCCGTGAGTTTGAAATCGTCTGAATCCGAATAGGCCCCAGAGCCGAATTGGACGTTAAGCACCTTATCCATAGTGTTCACTCCTCATGTGGTAGCTTGAAGCGAGCGGCCCCCGGCAAATGCAATGAAATCAGGAGAGCATAAACAATATCGCCGTCACGTCATACGGAATAAATGACGTTCGAACGATCCATTGACGATTCCGGAAATGGCCATTCTGTCGTTTTCTTCATTTCGATTGTGAAACCTTCTTTTAAAACTATTTTCAGGCCGGCAAGCCTCTGCCTGAATTTCATGCTATACCGAAACTGCCGATATTCCCGGAAGAAGATTTCATATTTCCGACAACTTTTATTCATAAGTATTATTTCCGAGACATTTTTTTCATGAAGATTGCCAAAAGAAAAAATATATTTCTTTCTGAAAACCAAATTGCTCGGTTGAAAATGGAGGGGATAATGAAAAAATATCGTCAATGCCCGATTCCATAAGGGATAGAGTGCTCAATGTCATTACGATGTCAGCGACAAAATGGACGCAGACACCCGATGGTCCGGCAGAAAAAAAGTGCAAACCGACTTTGTGCAAGTGTCCTTACATCCCTCACCACTAGCCGATACGATGCACCACTCCTCTTACAAGCACACGGAAAACCAGGAGGATGAGTTTTTGGGAACGGGGCATTTCCCGCTTTTCCGCAGGCGCAAGGGATAACGATCCCGACAAAGCCATGAACAGTCGGCCTGAAATATGGATCAGGAAAACCGGAGATCAGCGAGACGGCATCATCAACATCCCCTTCCCTAAAGCAGGACTGATCGATGAATTGCCAGTTTATCCGGCTATGAATGGGCTGACGGATTGATCGAGCCGATCCGTCAGCTCGAATGATCACGACGAACGACGGGCAAAAAGACAGACGTTCGAACTGCTCCCGTTCAATCAGATACCGCATGGCGCAGTCTGGTCAGGCTACCAATTTCATCATCAGCCTGACGACACCATCAAAAGTGAATGTGATTTATATGAATTATTTTTTAAATAATTGATTTTAAATTCTTTTATAGAATTCAGATGAGTTTCCGCCGATTGGAGCCGGAATTCTGTCAGACATGAAAAGCGTGGCAAGGACTTTGCCTGTATGCTGTGGGCCAAGCCAGCCGTTGGATAACCACAAAAGGATTTTCACTGAGCCATTTTCCCTCAATGTCCCGATAAACCGGCTCTCCGTCAAAAGAAACGGCTGCATAAGCCACCGATGCCGTTTCATGGCACCACACACAAGCGTGACCGTTACGGATGTCCGCCGCAATATGATCAGGCGACGGATAAGATTCATTCCTTTGCTGGCGAATTCATGAACGACAAAAATGGCGCATGCTGAAACCGTCATATCATTTCTTCAGACGTGACGACATGATGCCCCGGTTTCGCCGTCATGGCGGCTTCAAGCAATTTGTCTGCAATTTTATCTGCCGGGTTTGTCCTCACACGCTGTTAAAAAAGGATCGAGAACCGCCTTGGCCATTCCGAGTATCGTTTCAAGCGGCCTTGCCTGATCCCGTTTTCCGCCGATAAGACCCGGCCGGACGAATGTCAGGGATGTAAAACCGAACCCGGCAAGATCCCTTTCCACTTCCCCTTCACCCGGTTGTAAAAAAAACGGGGGCCGACATCCGCGCCGATTGCCGAGGTCAGGACAAAAGTCGGTGTGCCGTGCTGTCGGGAAATCCGTGCGGTCGCAACAACATAATCATGATCGACGCGCCGGAAAGCGGCCTGTGACCCGGCCACTTTTATGGTTGTCCCCAACGTACAGATGACGGCATCGGCTTCCTGCCAGTCTTCCTCTTCCGGGAGATAGTCGAAGTCCACGATCGGAGAGATGAGTGTCGGATGCGAAGCCAGCGCCCGTCTTCCGGGAGCGACGATAGATTCGATTTCAGTATTTGCCAACGCTTTTTCAAGGACGTGACGTCCGACAAGCCCCGTCGCGCCGACGATCAGCAGTTTCATCTGTTTTTCCTTGCAAAATGATGAGAGTGGACAGTCTGGTTTAAGCAGCTGTCACATTTTCCACCACTTTTTGGAAAGTGTCGGGTTCATAAACGGCTTTGTCAACCGGTATGGAGACAGCTCGGGTCAATGAGGCTGGCGATGTCCGCAAAAATTCCAGTGACGGAACGTGAAAACCTATCCTGATTTCCCTGACGCTTTCTGTCTTCTGCCAGAGTTCGAATGTGATGAAGCTTCCCGGTATGATGGGATCGCATCCCAGTTCCGGATCAGTCCAGTGAATGTCGAGCAATCCGCTGACGTAGGCGATATTGGTGTCGTGCCCGACCAGTATCGTCAGAGGCGGCGATTTTTCCGAAAGAAGCGTTTCCCGGATATATTCCAGCATATGCGTTCCCCCCGCTTTTGCCAGTGAATGCGCCCTGTGAGTAGCATTGAACACAGCGCTGTGCAAGGGAATGATCTGCCTTAAAACCATCTCATCCACTTCTCCCCATCCCGCTTTCCTGTCCGGCCACTGGGCAAATTCCAGCAGCATGATTTCCGCCAGAGTGGAAGCGACTTGCCATTTCCCCGCTATGTCGAGTTTGGGTTTTCGCGGGTCGATACTCATCCGGTTCGGCAAGCCCTGCAATGTACAGGAAGTCGTCCCACCGAGTGCGCCGCATAGCGAAGGCCGGCAGCATTTCGTGATGTCCTGCAAGATAGTCAGGGCATTGCCGATGACGGGGTCACTATCCAGACAATCGAGTAGCACCTGAACTTCGGCAAGCGCTTTCTGGCGATCCATTGTCCGGTACAGGGAACTGTCCGGATGAAAGAGCAGATCATAACGGCTGCCGTATTGTGGCCTGATGTGGCAAGCGGGAAAAAGGCCTTCAAACATGGCAATCGCCGTCATGCGCGTCCTCTGGTCTTCATCGGCAATCAGCGCATAGTCGCGAGCCTGATGCAAGCCGCTTGCAGGAATCAAGCCATTTTCGACGAGAAAAGGTCTCATGGCTGCCCATTGTGCCTTGACCAGCTCTTTTCCCCTTTCCGTCAGATCTCCCTGATTTCCCGGCCATGTTGGCCAGGCTCTTGTCGACCATTGCCTGAGCACCGCATCGCTTTCCTTGGGGGAACGGATACCGTGACGGCTGAGAATGACCGTTTTGACCAGATTTGCTGACTTCATTTCCCTCCCCGGTAATGTCGGATATTGGATAAAAAGTGTTGTTTATTGGCAAATATCATGTCATGAGACGGATTTTTTTCATTCAGTTTTTTTCATTTTCAGGACATCGAAAATGGAGGACTTGTTTTTGTTCAAGAGTTATCAGTTATTTGTTTAAAGAATTTTTATCATTACTTTTAATTGCGATTTGATCAATTAAACAAAACGGAGAATGTTCCGTTTACTTGCCGTCCGCCATTTTTCATTTCCGCCTGAAAATCCTGGCTGAATTTCGATATTTCACGTCAAAAACTAGTACCAAAGGACAATATTTGCACTTCATTTGAAGGACTATTCTTGATTTATATCAAGCAAGTATCCCGTCCGGCATCCATTGCCCAGACGGTTTGGCATATCAATGAATTAACGAAAACGAGGTGAATCATGGCCACAGGAATAGTCAGAGGACTGGTCGGTTCGGTAACGGTTACCAATACCAGAGGCGTCACCCGGCAACTGCGCACCGGTGATACAGTAGAACTCAACGATACCGTACAGGCAGCTAATGGAAGCACCGTCCATATCGCATTTGACAACGGCAATTTCGCCACGGTCGGCAGTAACGAAAAACTTGTTCTGGACGCGTCCGTCATCGATCCGATGGCTGAATCCGATAACAAGGCTGCCACCGATCTGAGCGTAGCCGACATTCAGGCAATGATCGCAGCCGGGGCTGATCCGACGGAAATCGCCGAGGCGACTGCGGCCGGAGCGGATGCGGGAACCCGTGGAGACCCGAATCATTCCGGTTCCCACTCGTTCGTGGTTGTCGATCAGGATGCCGCACGCGGGGAAGTCACGCCCGGTTTCGAAACAGGCACCTTTTCCAATCCCGTCCCGGAAAGTGAAATATATGACGGAGGGCTCGATACCTTCCTTCTCGAACCTGATTCCGATCCGGAAAGTCCGGATGTTCCACCGACCGATAATGATCCGGTCGTCAGCGATCATCTCGTCGTCAATGAACACGGGCTGGACAATACTGCCGACGCATCTGAAAGCGCTTTGATAAAAGCCCCTGACGGTTTCAAAATCATTGATGTTGAAGATGGCAAACACGGCACCGTATCGAACGATGGCCAAGGCAACTGGCACTACACCCTGAACGAGGCGATCGATTCGGGAAACAATCCGGGAGCGAATACCGTCACGGATGCGGACAGCGTCAAAATGACGGTTGAAGACGGCAACGGGAACCGGTTCACGGTCGACGTCAAGGTAGATATCGTCGACGACGTTCCCCTGCTGGATCTGGCCGGCTCCGATTACCAGCAGATTTCGGTGGGATCGGGCTCATCCGTCAGTGAAATAGCCGGTTCGATTCATTACGACTTCGGGGCGGATGACGGTGCAGGCAAATCCATGACGATTTCCGTCGGAGACCATCGCTACGACGTGACCAATCTTGCCCAGGCAGGTTCTTACGAACTTGCAGGCGAATACGGCACACTGACTGTTTATGCGGACGGCAGCTACAGTTATCAGGCCAATCCGAACATTTCGGGCAATGCACAGGACAGTTTCACCCTGACCATCACCGATGCCGACGGCGACACGAAAGATGTCAAGCTGGATGTGACGGTCACACCGCCTTCCGGACCCGACGCCGACAGCATCGCCCATGTCGTTGTCGATGAAGCCGGACTGAACGATGTCGACAATACTTCAGAAATCTCGAAACCGGTCACAATGCCCGACGGTTACACGATTGTCGACGTCGCCGAAAACGGCCAGGGGACCCATGGCCACATGGAAAAAGGATTGGACGGTCAATGGCACTACACCCTGAACGAAGCGATCTTTTCCGGGGGCGAAAACGACAGCAACAATACGGTGACCGATGCCGATACCGTCAAGATGGTCGTTCAGGATGCCCACGGCAACCGGTTCACGGTCGACGTAAAAGTCGATATCATCGACGATGTCCCGACGGTCAATGTGACAGACAACATTGTCAACGATGTGATGGCCGGTCAACAGTCCACTGATGGCGGCAAGCTGGATGTCGATTTCGGGGCGGACGACGGGAAAGGAAAACAACTGACGATTTCGGTTGAGGGAAAAGCCGTCGACATTACCGATATCGCTTCAAAAGGCTCTTATGACATTGCCGGCAAACTGGGTACCCTGACCATTCACGCTGACGGTACCTACACTTACAAGGCCAACCCGGACGCCAGACAGGGGCAGGACAGTTTTGACGTCAAGATCAGGGATGCCGACGGCGACTGGGCTGAAACCAAGATCGACGTCAATGTCTCCGGTGCCACGGGCCCTGATGGCAGCAAGATCGCCCACATCGTCGTCAACGAACACGGCCTCGACAACGCGACCGACCATTCCGAGATGGCGACTCTCACCCCGCCTGACGGATATGTGATTGTCAAGGCCGGTGGGGGCGAATTCGGAACCGTCACTTTCGGCAAGGACGGTCAGTGGCACTACACCCTGAACAAGGCGATCGATTCCGGAAATGAACAGGGAACCAATACGGTCGAAGGTGCCGATACCGTCAAAATGGTCGTTCAGGACGCCTATGGCAATCAGTTCACGGTCGACGTCAAGGTCGATATCATCGACGATGTCCCGACGGTCAATACGCTGTTTGCCGAAGCAGTGCAGGATATGGTGAATGCCACCGACGGTGTGGACCATTTCAAGGCCGGATTCGACTTCGATTTCGGAGCGGATAACGGCGATGGCAAAACTGTCACGGTGACTGTTGACGGACAAACCGTCCCTCCCCATCATACGGAAGGCAGTGTCGGCGGCAATCACCAGACCCTCTCTTCTCTCGAGGTCAATGAAAAAACAGGCGAAGTCAGCTATGAGCAAAACAGCGAAGTCGTCAACACCGCCTTCGGGACGCAAGGGCAAGCGCATGACATCACCGTCTCGGTGACCGACGGCGACGGAGACGTCGTGTCGCAAACGGTGCATCTGGAAACGGTTGGCATGCAGGTCGGAGGGGTTCATTCCGATACGATTACCGGCGGAAGCGGTGCGGATATCATCATCGGCGACAAGGGCCATATAGACGGCGTCCAGAATACGGGCATATACAATCTGTCGCTGGTGCTCGACGTGTCCAATTCGATGTACGCCATGCTTGACAACGGCAATACACGTCTCGCCTCCTCTGTGGAAGCGCTGAATAACCTGATCGATTCCATTGCCGCCCAGACGGCTCAGGGAGGGATAACCGTCAATATCCAGCTGGTCGGATTCCATTCCAGTGCATTCGAAAACAGCTGGCTCTCCGTGACTCAGGACAATGTTGACGAACTCAAGAGTTACGTAAACGAACTGGCCAATCATATCCGGGATGGCGGAGCGTCCAATACCAATTATCAGGCGGCCTTCGAAGAAGTCTGCCAATGGTTTGCCCAACAGTCTGCCGTCCCTCCCGTTCAGGGAACGGATGTGGTCAATAAAGTATTTTTCATCTCTGACGGGGTTCCCAATGCCATTACGGTAAATGGCGCCGTCATCAACTACGATTCGTTGCACCATCAGCCGGACTGGCCTGCCAGTTGGCCGCATGATTCCTATGCCCCGGATTATTTCATATATGCACGCCAATATGTTCTTTCGCATACGGATGGCTATGAAAAATTATTGGGTATGGTTCCCGATCTGGAAATGAACAGCGCCGGTTTCGCCGGATCAGGACTGGACGGTGGTACGCTGGATCATTTCGACAATACGGGAGGAGGCCAGATTCTCCATAACAGCCATGATCTGACCGAGTTTCTCAAACCCGGAGTCGTTATTCCTCCTGTCGATGGAGACCGGGATACCGTCTATGCCGGAGCAGGCAACGACATCGTTTTCGGCGATCATGTCCATTACGTCGCGAAAGACGGCACTGCACTCGATGGGGACATCGCCCTTTTCTCAGCCGTGGCGGCTGCGGGTGGCGATATCAGCAGTCCGGCAGGCATCCATCAGTTCCTGATGGCTCATCCGGATTTTGCCGACACCCTTTCCAGTCCCGATGCAGCCAGTAACCAGAACGATCTCCTGATCGGAGGAACCGGCCACGACATCCTTGTCGGACAGGGTGGCAACGATCTCCTGATCGGTGACGGCGACAACAGTCTGACGCAAAAAGGCAGCCTGGATCATCTCGACTATCTGATGGGTGCCCATGCACAGGGAGATGATCTGGCGGCCGGAATCCATCATCTGTTCGATCATGGTACGGCACAGGAAATCAGCCATTTCACGAACGGCATTGAAAACCTGAATATCGAAAGCAGCCATGACGGCAACGACCATCTTTACGGTGGAACGGGCGACGACATCCTTGTCGGAATGGGTGGAAACGATCACCTCTACGGAGGCGAAGGCCACGATATCCTGCTCGGCGGCAGCGGCAACGATGTGCTGGTCGGCGGCAAGGGGGATGACATTCTGGCAGGCGGTACCGGTAACGATATATTCAAATACACTGCCGGTGATCTGGATGGTGTGGCACACGGCGATACCATCACGGATTTCCATCTTGGCAACCTGAACGAGTCGAACGGAAAGATCGATGTGAATGCCGATGTGCTCGATATCAGTGAACTGATCACAGGTCATGACAAGCCGACCAGTCTGGAATCGCTTGTGAACGGTGGCTATCTCAGCTTCGATGACGTCCAGAAAAATGATGACGGCACATTGACGGTCAAACTGTCTATCGATGTGGACGGCCATGACGGAAGCGCCCATATGACCAATCTCGCGACGATAACCATGTCCGGTTTCGACCATCATGGGGGTGACATCGTTCAGGAATTGATGAATCAGCTGGTACACAACGAGAACATCAAGTTCTAGTTTTGTTGTCTGTCCTTACAGGGAATGCTGCAACAGCATTCCCTTTTTTCATTTATTGAACAAACCGGCCCAAAGAAAGTTGGCGGTCTTGTGCAGGCTGGTTAATCCTCTCCTCCAACTCCTGTCATTTGAGGTAACATGGCTTCTTTTTCCGCTTGTTCCCGACACACCATGACTCCATCCACGTCCGCCAAAGGTTATTTGCTGGCTCTGTCGGCAACTGTCTTGTGGAGCACAACCTTCCCGCTGGCACGCCTGATCGCCTTTTCCATGTCGCCGGTCGAGCTGGCTTTCTGGCGCTGGCTGTTCACGTTTTCATGTATGTTGCCTTTCGGCTTTGTCGCAGTGAAAAACAACCTGTCTGCCCTGAAAAAGAACTGGAAATGGATACTGGCCGCAGGCGTGCTCGGCTTTTCGATGTACAGCATCCTGATGTTCGAGGCAGGCCGGACAACCGATGCCACCAACATGTCACTGATTGCGGCCACGGCACCGGTTTTCATGGCTTTTTTTGCCGTTGCATTTCTTCATGAGCGTTTGTCATTTCCCCAGATTCTGGGGCTGGTCATTGCCGTCATCGGCGTTCTGGTACTGGTGCTGAAGGGGGAATTCCATCGTATTTCCGATCTGTCCTTTACCATTGGCGACCTCTGGATGCTGCTGGCTGCCTCCCTTTTCGCCGTCTACAGCATTCTGGTCCGAAAAAGACCGGGGACGATGCCACAAAGAGCGCTGATGACGGCGATGCTGGCTTTCGGTTTTTTCGCGCTCTGCCCTTTCATGGCAGTTGAAGCCCTTTCGACTGGCTACCACTTTCCTGATGGACAGACACTGTTGATCATCCTCTATATTGCCGTCATCCCTACCCTGATCGGCTACCTGCTCTGGAACCGGTCCGTAGAATATATCGGAGCAGCCCGTGCCGGAATTGTCTATTACAGCATCCCGCTCTTTTCCAGTCTGGAAGCCGTCATTCTGCTGCATGAAACGATTTCAATGCCGCAAATCGTTGGAGGACTGATGATCATCGGCGGAATCCTGCTCTCTTCCCTGAACGTGTTAAGGCAACTGATTCGTCATTAAAATGCCGCGCCTGAGAGAATCGGGCAAGAATCGGGCAGATTTCAATCTATATCCAGACTGTTGCGAGGACTATAGTGAAGCTGTCCGGAAAAGAAATTTTCCTATTCGTTTTGATAGTCTAAGGATGGAGAGGAACATGTCAAAAAGCCTGATTGCCTGGTATTCCCGCAAGGGAAGCAATTATTTCGATGGAAAAATCATGGATCTGCCAGTCGGCAATACGGAAGTGATTGCGAAAAAAATCGCTGCCTTGACTGGAGCCGAGCTGTTTCATATCGAGGCCGTCAAACCCTATCCGGCCGATTATGATGAATCGACTGAAGTGGCGAAAATCGAACTGGGTGAAAATGCCCGTCCTGAATTGACCGCAAGCGTGCCCGATTTCGACGCTTACGACGTCATCTATCTGGGTTACCCGATCTGGTGGGGTGTCATGCCGATGCCGGTGCTGACTTTTCTGGAATCGTATAATTTTTCCGGCAAGACAATTGCTCCGTTCTGTACCCACGAAGGCAGCGGGCTCGGCATGAGTGAACGTTACATCCGGCAAGCCTGTCCACAAGCGACTGTCTTGCCGGGTCTGGCGATCATCGGACATCTGCGCGAGAAAGCGGACCAATCTCTGAAAGACTGGCTGAAAAAAACGGGACTGGCAAAACAGGGATAAGAAACAGGCATAAGAATCAGAGTGCCTTGAAGCGTTCTGCCGCTGTTTTGTAAGAAAACCCGGCGCGTTCCGAACCGTGGGCGTACAGCTCGTCCAGAAACGCTTTTTCTTCCGCCAGCTCTTCTTCGGCGATTTCTTTCCACCAGTGACGGTTGGGACCGGTTGTCCCGTCGTGCCACCGGTAAGCACGGGCTTTAAGCTCATCTTTCGCCTCAAAAGGCGCACCGAAAGCTTGCACCGTCACGGTTCTTTTTTCTGCCTGTTTCAAAAGACTGGCAAATGCGTCGGGCTGGCAGTGAAGCAGCCAGGCCAGCGCCAGACAATCGATACAAGCCCGATGCGCTTCATAAAAATAGCCTGACTTCAAAACCAGCTCTTCCAGTTTCAGGTTTTTGAAGCCCAGTCCGTTCCAGTCAATGCCGACCAGTGAACACGCCCATTTTTTCTCCTCAAAACCTCTGAAACGTTTTTCGAAAAACGGCCGGTCGAAAGCGGCATTGTGCGCGACGATCAGGACGGCATCGTCCAGAAAACCGGCAACCATCGTTTCATCGATCCGCTTGCCACGAACCATGTCGTCCGTAATGCCGGTCAGTTCGGTAATGAAAGGCGTGATCGGCTTGCCCGGATCTTCATAGGCACTGACGATGCGTTCGATGGAAACAAGACGGTGTGCCGTGGGAGAAAACAGCGCTTTGACGAGTCCCAGCTCGATAATGACGTCCATATCGGACGACAGGCCAGTCGTTTCGGTATCCAGAAAAACGATGGCGATTTCATCGCCATGTTTTTCTGAAAGGGAATATGGCAAATCGATACCGGGTCTGGTCAAGGGAATACGTTCAAGGATTCTGAAATCGTCTGTTTTGGCAAGGATTTTGTTCAGGCGCTTCCTGAGTGTGGTGACATCGTCTGGTGAATTATCCTTTTTCGCTTCCGTTTCCGTGACGGGTTCGGCAAACAGATCGGCCTGCAAACTGGAGAATAGAGTGTCTTCCATCGGGAACAATCGCTTTCTAACAATTCAGAATAAGGTACTCATAGCGAATGATACAGGCTGATGCCATGAAGAGCGACTGTTTGAAGTCTCAATTTTAACGAAAAACACCAAATCGGGGCCCGACGGGCACTCAGAGTGCTTTTTCTTCCGATTTCAAAAGCGATTCCCGTTCCGTTCGCCGCCTTTGCCTCCAGAGTTGCCAGGCATTGAACGCGTTTTGCCAGACAATGTAAGAACTCGCAGCAACGGCAGTAATGGGAGAAAGATATGTTTGCGAGAGCCATGCCGCCAGAATGGCGTTTTTCTGCCCCATCGCCTGTCCGGCAGTCACCCTTTCGTCGAAGAACGAGCCGACCCACTTGCCGCATGTAAAGAGCACAAAGCAGATGACAGCGGCGGAAATCATCAGCGAAAACGCCATCATGCCATCATTCGGTTCGGTAACCAGCGTGTGGATCGTTTTGGCAATAACGATCATGAGGGTAATGCCCCAGAGATAAAAAGCCCATTCCTGCCATTTGGCCAGTCTCTGTCCCAACGGGGGAACAAAATGCCTGATGACCATCGCCATGATGAAAGGCAGGATCAGGAGGGGGAAAACTTTTTGCAGGATGAAGAAAAACGCTTCCCAAAAGCCGATCCCTGCGGTCATCGGATGAATGAACGGAAAAAGCAGGGGGGCTGTGATCGCCGTCGCCAGATTGGAGAGAATCATGTAACTGGTCAGGCTGGCGGCATTGCCCCCGAGTTTTTGCGTCACGACGGCTGTCGCCGTCCCCGTCGGCGTCATGATGATGACCATGGCGGCTTCAGCGATGATGATATTCACCGGCCTTAAAGCCGCATAAACGGCAACGCTTCCGACCAGTTGCACTGCAACCATCAAAAAATGAAAGGTACTGAATTTGAGATTGGATAGCGGGATTTTCGAAAACGTCAGAAGCAGCATGGTGAAAATCAGATACGGCACCAGAAAATTGAGGTGCCACAAGACTGGAAAACCGATGAAACCCAGTACGATACCCAGAGGCAATGTCCAGTTTTTGACAAAAGTGATGATGGTATTCATGGCGTCACCTGACTATGCTGACTGATTTGACAAACAAAACCCGAGATCGGCAATGTCAGTTTATTCTTTTGACATCCATATAAAAAATACTTTTTTTGTTTGAAATTTATATATTTTTTATATGAATGATGCGGAAGGAAACCGGGCCGGTTTCCGCAAACGCTGGCCTTTTTTCACGCAGGTGAAACGACCCGACACGCAACGTGATAACGATCAGAATCAATGAAGACAATAACCCGGGCATCCTCCTTCTGCGTCAGGATGCCGTAAAAAAGGGTTTTCAGGGCAATACGGCGTCAGGCAACCATCAGGGGAGCCACCTGAAGTCCATCTGGCGCCACAGGGCATTCAGCCTTTTCATGGCCAGATCCGGTTTCATCGCATCCGTGTCCGGCGGGTCCTGTACGGAAGGATTGACGGCATTGACCATCAATTCGATTGAATAGCACCGGTTTTGATGAACGGTACGATACACCTCGACATCGATGCTTTTGCTCATCGCGGCGTCTTTTGCCGTGAAATAGGTGTAGATAATATCGTTGTTTTTGAACGTTTTCAGGCTCTTCGGGTCAGCATTTGCCGGAACGGCAAGGCATTGTGCGACGACAGCCGGATCGCCGCTCACTCCGATGCGCAAATTCGCAACTGTCGTTTTTCGGGGTGTCGTCGGCAGTTCAATCGAGACGAGACGGCGGCCATTGTCTTTTGTACCGAAATAACTCCAGTTACCGGGTTGCAGATAAGTGGCGTCAAACTGGTGTGATGGTCTCAGTCCGGATGGATAGACAAACTGGAAACCATAAGTGCTGTCGATCCAGGTGCTTGTTTTTTTGGGTGTCGTCGCAATCCGCTTGCGCAGGGTACTGACATCGATGACAGCCCCGTTTTTCTTGTTGCATTCGGAAGGAACGTCATCCGGGCTCAGGGGCTTGTCCTGATTTGCGGCGAACGTATTGGAAGCCAGCGGCATCATGCCGCACAAGACAAGCAAGATTTTGGCTATATCCTGTTTTCTCATAGTTTCCCTGACTGTTTACCCATTTCCAGTCAAATCGACTGGCGGGAGTAGGTTTCCGAACGTGTAATATCGGCGGCAAACGAAACTGCGCGGCCGTTTCTTGGATTCAGCTGACAGGAAAACGTGAAGTAATGCCAGGTTCCGCCTGCCCTTACCTGACCCGTCCCGGTCAACAACTCATTACTCTGAAGTTTCAAACTGTCGCTCTGGACGTTACCGAGAAAAACGCGGTCTGCATCCCTGAATTGTTTCTGAAAATATTTCAGTGCAATGGGGCGGCACATGGTTTCGGCCACTTTTTTGGCATCGCTCCATTCCATTGCCATTTTACGTTCGGACGGTGACTCGATTTTGGAGAATTCATTCCGGATAACCTGCTGTTGCCGGTACGACAAAACGCTTTTTGCCGGTACAGTGACATTTTCAGCATTGGCACTGGCAAAGAGAGTCAGTACAGCGACGATTCCAACCAATCCTTTCAGGATTCGTTTCGACATTTTCAGCCTCCATCGGGTCCGTAAAACAAGTTATCTGCCTTTATCTGCTGCCTATCGGCAAGATTGCTCTTAATAGTAACAGCAAAACGCGAAAAAAATAAATGTCCGGCTTCAATTTTTCATGAAAGCCGGACAGTCAAAAATGAATCAATGCAAGGGAACGGGATTGATATCCAGACCGGCCTGAACCGCTCCATAACCGACGGAGGCACCGAATTTCTTCAGGAAACGGTCAGACAGTCTTTCCTGTTCGGTGTAATCGACGATGACAGGTTCCCCGATCACGTCACGGGCAACACTTTCGACCGTACCCAGTTCGTCAGCCAGCCCCATTTTGATCGCTTCAGGACCGAGAAAAACCAGACCGCTATAGATTTCCCTGTTTTCTTTCAGCCTGTCGCCCCTGCCCTGACGGACAACTTCGATGAATTGCTGGTGAATCTGGTTCAGCATGGATTGGGCATACTGGACCTGCTGTGGCGTTTGGGGAGAAAACGGGTCGAGAAAACCCTTGTATTCCCCGGCCGTCAACAGGCGGCGCTCGACGCCGAGTTTCTGCATCAGGCCGGTGACTCCGAAACCGTTGATCATGACACCGATGGAACCGACCAGACTGGCCTTGTCGACAAAGATCTTGTCTGCCGCTGCGGCAACATAATAACCGCCGGAAGCGCATAATTCTTCAACGACGACGTAAAGAGGCTTGTCGGGATGAACCTCACGCAAACGCCGGATTTCATCATAAATCATGCCTGCCTGAACAGGGCTTCCGCCCGGGCTGTTGATTTTCAGGATAACGCCTGTTGCCAGTGGCTCGTCATAGGCCTTGTCCAGCGCCTTGATGATATTGGCTGCCGACGAATTGCCGGAGGAATCGATCGTCCCGCGGATTTCGACCATCGCCGTATGTTTCTGGACGGGAACGGTTTCCTTGCTGGAAAAAGAAAGGCTCTTGATCGAGAAAATGACAAAAATAACCAGAATGATCGTCGTCAGCTTGAAAAAGATACCCCACCGGCGGCGTGCCCGTTGCTCTTTCAGGGTTTGCAGCATCAGTTTTTCGAGAACTTCACGTTCCCAGCCGTTTTCACTCATGTTCAGCTCGCTTTGGATTGGCAGGTTGATAATCAGGCATTTTCATTCAGCCAGCGATGCAGTTCTTCGACCGTATCGGCTGAATACATCGGATGCATCAATTGCAGTTCTTTGGGTGAATGTGCACCGTATTGTACAGCGATGCCCGAGGCACCGGCATTGTTTGCCATCAGCAAATCATGGGTGGTATCACCGATCATGACCGTGCGTTTCATCGGTTCGCCCAGCTGTTCGGTCAGTTCCAGCAACATGGCCGGATGAGGTTTGGAATGCGTTTCATCAGCCGTGCGGCTGGCATCGAAATATCCCTGCAAGCCCACCTCGTCGATGGCGCGGTTCAGACCGGCCCGGCTTTTTCCGGTGGCCACTGCCAGAAAATAATCCTGATTCTTCAGGTCGTCGAGCATTTCCCTGACACCGTCGAACAGGGAAAGCGATACGCTGTTTTTCAGGAAATGGGTACGATAGCGCTCGATGAGTTTCGGATAGTATTCCGGGCTGACGTCCGGCAGGACGGTTTCCAGCGCTTCTCGAAGGCCGAGGCCGATCACATGCGCCGCTTTCTTTTTGTCTGGTGTGGGCAAGCCCAGATCGGCTGCCGAATCCTGAAGGCTCTTGACGATGGCGGACGTACTGTCCATCAGGGTGCCGTCCCAATCGAAAACGATCAGGTTAAATTGTTGTTTGGACATATCGAATGAATCCTTATCCGGCCATTTGCCGGTTTGACAAAAGCGGATTTTACCGTAAATACCTCACACGTCCTTGTCATTTTCGGCGTCAAGGCCTTTCAGGTAGCCGGAACATTCGTCCGGCAACGGGGCTGAAACCGTAAGGGGCTTGCCGGTTTCCGGATGTATGAAGGTAATTTTGTATGCATGCAGGAACATGCGTTTCAAGGCGTCTTCACCTTTTTTGCCCTTCTGGATTTCCCGGTTCAGTTCAAAGTCACCGTATTTGTCGTCACCGGCAATGACATGCCCGGATGAAGCCAGATGCACACGGATCTGGTGAGTTCGCCCTGTTTTCAGTTCGGCTTCCAAAAGCGTGAATTCGGGAAAGCGCTTCAATACGTTGAAAATGGTATGCGAAGCCAGGCCGCCGGCATCGACCCTGACCCGTCGTTCGCCGTCGGCCGTATGATATTTCAGCAAAGGCAGCTTGACGTGCTGGCGCTGGTTTTTCCAGTCTCCCTTGACCAGCGCCTGATAACGCTTGTCTATCGACCCTTCCCGGATCTGCTCATGCAATTTGACCAGAGCGCTCCGCTTTTTCGCCAGAACGAGAATGCCGGAGGTTTCCTTGTCCAGCCGGTGAACGAGTTCCAGAAACCTGGCATTGGGCCGTGCGGCGCGCAGCTGTTCGATAACACCATAGGAAACACCGGAACCGCCGTGGACAGCTACGCCTGCGGGTTTGTTGATGACCAGAATGCTGTCGTCTTCATACAGGATGTCGAAACTGGCGCCGGGAACGTGTTTTTCTTCCCGCTCGGCCACCTTGATGGGGGGAATACGAATCGTATCGCCTTCCTGCAGGCGGTAAGTCTGGTCGATCCGCTTTTTGTTTACGCGAACCTCACCGGAACGCAAAATCCGGTAAATATGGCTTTTCGGGACGCCTTTACAGGTACGAAACAGGAAGTTATCGATCCGTTGTCCGTCATCGTTTTCCGTTACGGTGACCTGCCGAACCTGCTGAAATGATGAAATATCCGCAGTATCGACCTGTTTTTTAACACTTTTACTGATATTTCCTCTACGTATTTGAGCCATTTGATATATAATCTGCCATCAGCCAATTTAATATATGGCTGTCTGTGTACAATAATAATAAGCATTCTACACAGTTGGGGCTTCCATTGGCCCCCGTCATTGATAAATTTAATGGAAAAGATGTGTACGCACCATTCCCGTGCAAACCTGGGTTGCGCCATAGCGTCAACCGGGAAGGACACGAAAATGTGGATTTTGCGTCAGGATACAAAGAATTTGATGACAGGCAGAAACAGTTTGCTGCCCGTCGATGATGTGTTTGATAACTGAAGATTTTTAAGTTCGGCTTTGATTTGCTCTTTTCAGGATAAATACTTTTCTTGATGAATGACATGCATATTGCAGGCGTAATCGCTGACCTCGAAACCAATCAGACCCATCCCTGCCCAAGGGACGGCATGGACGGCTTGCGCCGTTTTGCCCTGTTTCTGGCATCTCTTTTCAATCCCGACCCTTATTCCCCGCGTACACCCCGGCAAAATTGATGAAGCGCTTTAAAAGGCGTTTCAATTAAAGGACCGTTGGCTGCAAAGCCACGGGGTGAGCATATATGAAACGTATGTTGTTTAACGCGACGCAGCAGGAAGAATTGCGCGTTGCAATCGTCGATGGACAAAAACTCATCGACATCGATATTGAATCCAATTCACGGGAACTGCACAAGTCCAATATATACAAGGCAGTCATCACCCGTATCGAACCATCCCTTGAAGCCTGTTTCGTAAACTATGGTGAAGACCGTCACGGTTTCCTGCCGTTCAAGGAAGTCGCCCGATCCCTCTTCAAGGACGGTGTCGATGTCAGAAGCGCCGCCATCAAGGACGCGATGACCGAAGGCCAGGAAATCATGGTTCAGGTCGAAAAGGAAGAACGCGGCAACAAGGGCGCAGCCCTGACCACTTTCATTTCACTGGCTGGCCGTTATCTGGTTCTGATGCCGAACAATCCGCGCGGAGGCGGTGTTTCCCGCCGCGTCGAAGGTGAAGAACGTCAGGAACTGCGTGAAGCGATGGACAAGCTGGAAGTACCGGCTGGCATGTCGATTATCGCCCGTACCGCAGGTATTGGACGGAGCACGGAGGAATTGCAGTGGGATCTGAATTACCTGCTTCAACTCTGGAACGCCATCGAAGGCGCAGGCAGCTCCGCTCCTGGCGCATTCCTGATTTATCATGAATCGTCCCTCGTTATCCGCGCCATTCGCGATTACTTCCAGCCGGATATCGGCGAAATCCTGATCGATACCGACGAAATCTACGAAC
>OGXI01001404.1_pt1 | contig 20095 bp, 18 predicted proteins | sample 1576221 | NCBI WGS metagenome assembly OGXI01 (sample SAMEA3541523, study PRJEB24748) | human gut metagenome | biome: human gut; feature: human-associated habitat; material: faeces | place: China | collected 2012
AAAAGTGAGCATGGAGCAAAGACGGACGCGCATGCTTGCATGTGTCGGACGGATATGTTCCATGTGAACGCGCCCGCGAGTCCGGGAAACCAAAGGTTTTCCGGACTTTTGCCGAAGCAAAGACGCATATGATATAATGAATCCTATCGGATTCATATTAGAAGTTCCTGCGGAACTTCGGATGCGCAGAAAGCAGCGCAAAAAGATGATATAATATTTAGTTTAGAAAAGAGTCAGATATGATAGAAGTAACATTGAATCAGCCGGAATTTGAGTACGATATCCATTCACTCATCAAGGCGTTTTATCCGTCGGAATACGTCGGAGTATCCGCGGAAAAGAAGGAGTATGACGAGCCGGTGACATCCCGCATGCACGTGGAGTACACGGACGCTGCGATAACGCTGCGCTGGCAGCAGGGAGAGACGATGCCTGCGGCGGAGCGTACCTTTGCAGTCGATGCTTTAGGCCGCCCGGAGACGAAGAACCGGCTGAAACAGAATCTGTATGAGCTTCTGTCGGAAGCGACCGGTCAGCATCTGCCGTGGGGAACGCTCACGGGAATACGGCCGACCAAGATACCGATGAAGCTGCTCGAAGAGGGAAAAAGCCGGGACGAGATCTATGCGTATATGAAGCAGACTTATTTTGCATCGGATGAGAAGATCCGCCTTGCGACAGACATTGCAGAGAGGGAGCTCTCCCTGCTTTCCAAGATCGATTATGACAATGGATACAGTCTGTATATTGGGATTCCGTTCTGTCCGACGACCTGTCTGTATTGCTCGTTTACCTCCTATCCGATTGCATCGTGGGCGAAGCGTGTGGATTCCTATCTGGATGCGCTGGAGCGGGAGATAGAGTTTGCAGCGGTGAAGTTTGCGGGCAGACATTTAAATTCCATCTACATCGGCGGCGGTACACCGACGACATTAGAACCTTATCAGCTGGACAGACTGATAAGGAAAATTAAATGCAGCTTCGATTTGTCAGACTGCCTGGAATTCACGGTGGAAGCGGGAAGACCGGACAGCATTACATACGAAAAACTAAAGGTGTTGAGACAGCATGGAATCTCGCGCATCTCGATCAATCCGCAGACCATGAAGCAGGAGACGTTAAAGCTGATCGGCAGACATCACACGGTGGAGCAGATGGTGGAGAGTTTTCACATGGCAAGAGAACTCGGGTTTGACAATATCAACATGGATCTGATCATGGGACTTCCGGAAGAGACACTGGACGATGTGCGCCGGACGATGGAGCAGGTGGCAGAGCTTGCACCGGACAATCTGACCGTACATTCGCTGGCACTCAAGCGGGCAGCGCGGTTGAATATGTTCAAGGAAGATTATAAGGATTACAAGATCATCAACACGCAGGAGCACATGGATCTGGTTGCGGACTGTGCGGCGCAGATGGGGCTTTTTCCATATTATCTGTACCGGCAGAAAGGTATGGCGGGCAATCTGGAGAACGTCGGCTATGCAAAAGAGGGCATGGCAGGCGTGTACAATGTGCTGATTATGGAAGAGAAACAGACCATCGTGGCGTGCGGAGCGGGAGCTTCGACAAAACGTGTCTGGACAGAGCCGAATCCGGATGGCACGCACCGGATTGAACGTGCCGAGAATGTCAAGGATGTAGCGCAGTATATCGCAAGGATTGATGAGATGATTGAGCGGAAGAAGAAACTTTTTGCAGAAGAATAAAAGTTTCTTCTTCCTGAAACAGTACATCAAAAAAATACTATTTAAGCTGAGCTGGACACATTATCAGATACTTATGCGTTTAGAAATGTCCTTTTTCACATTTGTGAATGGTCATTGATGCTACAGGAGGTCAGAATTTACTTGTTTGCACTATCAGCATCAATTACAGACTGGATCTGCTTCATCAAAGCATCATAGTTGTCCTGGTTATCGATTCCGCCGAGCATAGGTTCGCCTATTATATTACCATTTCTATCGACTAGAATTGTTGTTGGAAATGCCATAATATCAGCAGCATACTTACCAGCGGCTGAATCAGAGTCAATGGAAAGATTGCGATAAGCGGCGCCCTGGCTTTCAAGGATTTTTTTTGCTTCTTCTATAGCAGCTTCATTTTCATCAAAAGTTTCGGTGTTAATACCAATAACTTCGCCTCCCATTGATTTAATAGCATCATTTAATTCGTTAAGCTTAGATAATTCAGCAACACAAGGCTTGCAGCCGGTAAACCAGAAATTTATGACAGTTACGGCATTTCCGGAAAACAAATTCTGATCAACGGCATTTCCATCAAAATCTTTTCCAGAGAAATTCTGGAAAGGGGCTGTATCACCGGAATCACTTTTTGAGTCGGAAGTATCGGATACAGCATTTTGGCTTTCAATTTCAGTGATCTGCTCTTCGATTTTACGAATGGTCTTAATATCATCGGTAAGAGTTTTTAACTCGCTGTCTGTAAACGAAGCCTTGTTTGCCTCGACAGTATCAGCAAGATAATCAGCATAATTTCCATCTGGATCAGCAGTACTTTTATTCATCATGCCAAAAACCTTGTCCCATACATCTTTATGATCTGCAAAGATCTGGTTTTCCTGCTGATATAAATCATCAAGCGCTGCATTGGAGTCATCGGCAGATGATTCACTGGCGGATACAGCAGCAGTATTCTGCGTGTTCTCTGTTTTTGAAGTCTCCTGCCCGGCACATCCGGTGATTGATAATGCGGTACAGAGTGTAAAAAGTGCGATAATGTTTCTTTTTGTTTTCATGATAAATCCTCCTTTAAATGATAAGAATTGAATAGCTGCCGGCTGGCTAGTGCTGGTTATTAAAATTGCCGCTGCATGATTTTTCCATAAATTGGTAATGGATTGCATCCTTTGGACAGGCTTTCATACAGGCACCGCATCGTATACATTCCGGATGATTTGGAGTCTTACGGACATCGACATCCATTTTGCATGCGCCTGTACACAGACCGCATCCGACACATTTACTGTTTTCGACCTTGATGTTGAGAAAGGATATTTTATTAAAAAGTGAATAAATTGCACCAAGGGGACAAAGCCATTTGCAAAAAGGTCTGTAAAACAAAATACTTAAGACAATAACAGTAATTAAAATAAGGCATTTAAAAGAAAACAGCCTGCCAAGTGCAGATCGTATGGCGGAATTCCCGAGGGACAGAGGTATGGCACCCTCCAAAACGCCCTGTGGACATATGTATTTACAGAAAAACGGATCCCCCATTCCTATGGAGTTCGTCACGAGCATCGGCAGTGCTATAACGAAAACGATAAGAATGATGTACTTCAGGTATCTCAAAGGCTTTAGCCTGGCCGTAGAAAATTTTTTCCCGGGGATTTTATGAAGCAGATCCTGAAACCATCCAAAAGGACATAAAAATCCACATATAAATCTTCCAAGTGTCACACCGAGCAGAATGAAAAAGCCGGTTATGTAGTACGAAAATTTAAAATTTGAGGATCCGACGACTGCCTGAAAAGCTCCAATTGGGCAGGCGCCTGCAGCCGCAGGGCAGGAATAGCAGTTTAATCCCGGCACACATACTGTTTTGGCATTTCCCTGATATATTTTTCCTTTAAATAAATTTGGAATATGAATGTTGGTAAGCAATGTGGCAGCTGCCTGTATCCACCCGCGTATCCGGGCTGTTTTTTTTGATCGTATAGTTGTTCTTTTATCCAATTCCCACACACTCCAGACATAATTTAATTGCTTTGCCAAGCACGGTAGCTGCTTCGCCTCTGATTGCACCATAACCGATCATAAGAGTACCGGCGATGAATAAAGTGAACTGTGATATTTTTTTCCGCATCAGACAGATTACTCCTTTCGTTTACTGTTATTGTCTTTGTTGACCAGCTGACATTAGTATTATACAATAGTGGATGTAAAATCCTTGTTAAGAAGCGGGAGAATATTTTGAGATTATTGATTGTTGAAGATGAAAAAGAATTGTGTGATACAATTGCAAAAAGTCTGTACGATGCGGGCTATGAGGTGGATACCTCTTATAATGGAAGCGAGGCGCTTGAATATGTCCTGACGGAGGAATATGATCTCATTGTGCTTGACCTGAATTTGCCGGGCATAGATGGAATGGATATTCTAAGGGAACTCAGGCGGGAGAATGAGGAGACAAAGGTGCTGATTCTGTCTGCGCGAAGCCAGATAGCGGATAAAGTGGAAGGCCTGGATGCAGGAGCCAATGATTACATGGAAAAACCATTTCATCTGCAGGAGCTTGAGGCGCGGATCAGAAGTCTGACAAGACGTAAATTTGTACAGAGGGATGTTTGCCTGAACGACGGGGACATAAGGTTCGATACAAAAAAGCGCGAGGCATATGCAAAAGGAGAGAGGGTGCCTTTGACCAGAAAAGAAAGTGGAATTTTGGAATATCTGCTTCTGAATCAGGGCAGACCGGTAAGCCAGGAAGAGCTGATGGAGCATGTATGGGATGCATCTGTGGATAGTTTTAGCGGAGCTATCAGGGTACATATGTCTTCTCTCAGAAAAAAACTCAAGGCAGTGCTGGGATATGATCCGATTGTGAACAAGGTTGGTGAGGGTTATAAGATGCGAGAGGAATCAGAACAATGAAAAAAATGTCACTTCAGTGGAGACTTACGATCATAACTACATTGTTTATTGCAGTCATATGCGGATGCCTTACCCTGTTTTTATATAAGAACGGTGTGTATTATATTGATTTGCTGCAGGATACTGTTGATGCCCAGAGTGATGAGGACAACAGTGAGGAGACTGATGAAATATATATTAATATTCCAGATGATAAATGGGATGATTTTGCAGATGATTTTTCCATTCAGGTATATAACAACAAAGCAGATTATAAAAAAAGAAGCTTGCTGTTCTCCACACTGCTGGCTCTTCTTGGAGGTGTTGCCACATATTTTCTGAGTGGACATGTACTTAAACCGCTTAGAAATTTTTCAGATAAAATTGAGGAAGTGCAGGCACAAAATCTGGCAGATTCGAGGATAGAAGAGAATGAAGTTAAGGAATTAAACCGGCTCAGTGTTTCTTACAACAGGATGTTGGAACGCCTCTCAGAAGCATTTGAGGTACAGAGGCAATTTACTGCAAACGCCGCACATGAGTTTCGTACACCGTTGTCGCTGATGCAGGTACAGCTTGATTTATATAATTCGACGGAGCACCCGGGCAATGACGAATGTGCGGAAAAGACAATTGCCATGATGACGGAGCAGAACGAAAGACTCAGCAGGATGGTAAAGATTCTTCTGGATATGAGTGAACTTCAGATTGTGGTACGTGATGAAAAAATCATGGTTGATGCACTTGTAGAAGAGGTTCTGGCGGATCTTGAACCACTTGCAATGGAGAAAAATATAAGGCTTATTGGAAAATGTGAGGATGTAACTATGGTGGGAAGTGATATCCTTATTTACAGGCTGGTATATAATCTTGTTGAGAATGCTATAAAATACAATCGTCCGGGTGGACAGGTTGTTGTGATGGCGGAGTGGAAAGAAAAACATGTTTTTCTTTCCGTAGAGGATACAGGAAGCGGAATTCCAGAGGAACTCAGAAAACGGGTATTTGAACCATTCTTTCGTGTGGATAAATCCAGAAGCAGGGAACTGGGGGGAGTAGGCCTTGGACTTGCGCTGGTTTATGAAATTGTGAGGGTACATGACGGCAATATTGTAATCAGGGACAATCCGTCTGGCGGCACAGTTTTTGAAGTGATTTTTTAATGACAGGATCATATTTGCGATAAATGATTGTATGATCCTTGACGCTTGACGCGCGGGAACACAAAACGTATAATAATCGGAGGATATAAGGCAGAAAATGGAGGAACGCTCATGGCATTAAGCAAGAAGCCGGTCAACGGCATGAAAGATATTTTACCGGAGGAGATGCAGATCCGGGATTACGTGCAGCAGGTCATCAAGGAGACCTACCGCAGTTTTGGATTCACACCGATCGAGACACCTTGCATGGAGAACATTGCAAATCTGAGCAATAAGCAGGGCGGCGAGAACGAGAAGCTGATCTTCAAAGTGATGAAGCGCGGTGAGAAGTTAAAGATCGCAGAGGCAAAGGAAGAGGCGGATCTGGTCGATTTTGGAATGCGCTACGATCTGACGGTGCCGTTAGTCCGTTTCTATGCGAACAACGCCAATGATCTCCCGTCCCCGTTCAAGGCATTGCAGATGGGCAGTGTGTGGCGTGCAGACCGCCCGCAGCGCGGACGTTACCGCCAGTTTATGCAGTGTGATATTGATATTATCGGTGAGCCGAGCAATCTCGCGGAGATCGAGCTGATCCTTGCGACGACAACGACGATCGGCAGACTCGGATTCAAGAATTTTGAGATCCGCATCAATGAGCGCCGCATCTTAAAGGCCATGGCAGCGTACAGCGGTTTCCCGGAGGAAGAATTCGATACCGTATTCATTATTCTGGACAAGATGGACAAGATCGGTCTTGACGGCGTGGCGGAAGAACTTGCAAAGGAAGGCTATGCGAAGGAGTCGATTGACAAGTATCTGGCGCTGTTTGAGGGCGTATCCAAGGCGCAGAACGGCATCAAATATCTGGCGGACACCTTACAGGGTTTTTTGGAGCCGGAGGTGGAGCAGAATCTTCAGGAGATCATCGACAGTGTGGAGGCGGCAAAAACAGCCGACTTTAAGATGGTATTCGATCCGACGCTCGTGCGCGGAATGAGTTATTATACAGGAACAATTTTTGAGATCGCAATGCCGGAGCTTGGGGCAGCGTGCGGCGGCGGCGGACGTTACGACAAGATGGTCGGCAAGTTCACCGGAAATGACGTTCCGGCGTGCGGATTCTCCATCGGCTTTGAGCGTATCATCCTTCTTCTGATGGAGAGCGGTTTCACCGTGCCGATGCAGCGCCCGAAGGTGGCATACCTCATTGAAAAAGGCTGTACCTCGGAGCAGGTGTCCAAAGTGATCGCCAGAGCACAGGAGGAGCGTGTTGCCGGGAAGCAGGTACTTGTTGTCCGTATGAATAAGAACAAGAAGTTCCAGAAAGAGAAGCTGACAGCCGAGGGTTACAGGGACATTGTCGAGTTTTACAAAGACTGATCCGGAAATGATCTGACAGAGAACGCCATAGAAATCATCTATGGCGTTTTTCGCTTTATAGAGAATACGAATTTTATAAAACGAAGAAAAAAGAGCTTGCAGGTGGAGGACATATGGGAAAAATCATTGGTATTGATCTTGGAACAACCAACAGTGCTGCGGCAGTGTGGGAAAATGGAGAGAGTCATCTGATTCCAAATGCGTTTGGCGATTATCTGACACCGAGTGTTGTCAGCATGGACCGGGACGGCACTGTGTATGTCGGCAGGATCGCAAAGGAGCGTCTGGTTACACATCCGGCGGACACGGCGAGTGTCTTTAAAAGGTTCATGGGAACCGAAAAGATATATTCGCTTGCCGGAAAAAAATATCACCCGGAGGAACTTTCTGCACTTGTGTTAAAAAGATTAAAAGAAGATGCGGAGCGTTACCTGGGAGAAGAGGTCACAGAAGCGATCATCAGTGTGCCGGCTTATTTTAATGATCTTGCGAGAAATGCAACAAAAAATGCAGGAGAACTGGCAGGATTTCATGTGGAACGTATTATCAATGAGCCTTCAGCGGCAGCGCTGTATTATCAGTGCCGCAGCCAGATGGAGGATGCTGTCATGCTGGTGTTTGACTTTGGCGGAGGAACGCTCGATGTGTCTTTGGTAGAGTGTTTTGACAATATTGTGGAGATTCTGGCGGTCAGCGGAGACAACCACCTTGGCGGCAGTGACTTCGACCAGCTGATTGCGGATATGTTCTGGAAATCATGCGGACTTTTAAGGAACAGGTTTTCGGCAGAGGACGCGGCGATCGTGCTGGAGCGTGCGGAAAAATGCAAGTTTGAACTGACCGTGCAGGATGCGGCACAGATGTGTGTGACACTTGCGGGACGGGAATACCAAATGGAAATATCCAGAAAGGAACTGATCCGGGAGGCGGAACCGCTGTTTGAACGGATGGCACAGCCCATCCGGCATGTACTGTCGGATGGACAGAAGAGCGCCCGGGAAGTAGATGCGGTGGTGCTTGTCGGTGGCTCCTGTAAAATGCCCGTCGTGCAAAAGTATCTGAACTATCTGCTGCAGCGGACGGACATTGCGGTTGTCAGCCCGGATTATATGATTGCGCTTGGCGCAGGAGTGTATGCGGGGATCAAGGAGCGCGACGAGAATATTAAAGATATGCTTCTTACGGACATTTGTCCGTTCTCTCTTGGTGTATCCCAATATAACAAAGCAGACCCGAACCGGGATCTCTGCGATGTCATGATCGAGCGGAATATGGCTCTTCCGGTCAGCCGGGAGATTGTTATGACGACCGTACACGACAGGCAGACGAGAATGAGATTCGAGATATACCAGGGAGAGGCAATGTATGCGGAGGATAATCTGCCGCTGGGAAGTATCACGATTCCGGTTCCTGCCGGACCGGAAGGAAAAGAGAAGGTACGGGTGCGCTACACCTATGATATCAACGGAATTCTGGTGGTGGATGTACAGGTTATATCGACGGGGAGAGAGAAGCAGCTCGTGATCCGCAATGATAAGATCAAACTGTCGGAAGAGGAACTGAAAAAGAGACTGGAGCAGCTGAATAAGCTGAAGATCCATCCAAGAGATCTTGAGGAAAACAGACTGGTACTCGCGCGCGCTGAAAGGCTGCACCGGGAGACGACAGGGCGTATCCGGGAACTGCTGGAAGAGCGTGTGCAGTATTTTAATGATTATCTGGGAAGACAGGATAGGCTTTCCATTAACAAGGCCAGAAAGCAGCTGAATCTGTTTCTGGATTACGTGGAGGAGCGCTGCCTGCAGGGGACGACGCTTGGGAGAACAGCAGATGGTTTTCCGGAGTGGTATGAGAGCAGCAGGCAGGCGGCGAATGCAGGGGAGCAGGAAGATTACCGGAAAGAGGAACAGAAATATGAACGGTGGAGGGGCGGACATCTGACCAGCTAGAAGAATATGACAATATGGCAAACACTGGGAATTCCCCAGACAACGGATCAAAAAGAGATAAAAAAAGCATATGCAGCCAGAGTAAAAAGCTGCCACAGGGAGGAAAAGCCCAGGGAGTGGGCACTGCTTCACGATGCTTATCAATGTGCGATGCAATATGCCAGAAAGCAGGGAGCGGAAAGAAATCCGACGGTAGCGGGAACTGCGCAAAAGACGGTAAAACCTCTGGCACAGGAAGCTTTCAGGGAGTGGAATGAGCCGGCCGGGGAGGATTGCGTTCAGTCCAGAGACGATGTGACGGAGGAAGAATGGCAGGAATATTTTGCACATATCTGTGCCGGACATGAGAGATACAGACAGATGCTGACGGAGGAACTGCCCGAACGCCTGCGCGGTCTTACGCTGCAGGGAGAGGGAACACAGAAGAAACGCTGGCAGGAGTTCCTGCAGTCAGAGTTATCCATTTCCCTGTACAAAGAACCGGAATACTGGAGACAGATTGGCGCATGTGTGACGGCGCAGACATGGTCAGCGGAAGCCTGCCGCTACATTGGAAAACGGGCGGAAGAAGTAAAATATGAAGGTAACAGCCGTGACAACCCGGAACTATGGCATGTGCTTGACGAACTTGAGATAACCTGCCTTACGCAGGCACAGAAAGATCCACTGTGGAAAACAAAGGCCACGCTGTGGGGATTTGGTGGGACGTTTCTTGTGTTTGCGATTATCAGTGTGCTCGTCAGAATCATATAGAACGGATAAAATCGTTGAAAAATCGTGTTTCATGGTGTAAGATAGAAAAAGTGTCAGGCAGATATTTCTGCCCGGACAGATCAGGAAGATTATTTTTAGATTGATACAAGGGAGTTAAGAAAATGACACAGTCGAGAACACATAACTGTAATGAGCTGCGTCTTTCCAATGCGGGAGAGAAAGTCACGCTCGTCGGATGGTACGAGAATCTCCGCAAGGTCAGCAAGAACCTGGGATTTCTTATTTTAAGAGATTTCTATGGAACGACACAGATTGTTGTTGAGACAGAAGAGATGATGGAAAAATTAGACGGTGTGAACAAAGAGTCCACTATTTCCGTGACAGGAACCGTCAGAGAGCGCTCCAATAAGAATACAGAGCTTCCGACCGGAGAGATCGAGGTCGTGCCGGAGGCGATTGAGATTCTTGGAAAGTGCATCTACAATGCGCTTCCGTTTGAGATCAACCAGTCCAGAGAGGCGGATGAGAACACCAGATTAAAATATCGCTATCTGGATCTGAGAAATCCGTCGGTCAAGAGCAAGATCGTGCTCAGAAGCCGCATTGTGGCAGAGCTCCGCAATAAGATGAACGAGCTGGGATTTTTAGAGATCACGACTCCGATTCTGACCTGCTCTTCCCCGGAAGGCGCGAGAGATTATCTGGTACCGGCCAGAAATCATCCGGGCAAGTTCTATGCTCTGCCGCAGGCACCGCAGCAGTTCAAACAGATTTTAATGGCATCCGGATTCGACCGTTACTTCCAGATCGCACCGTGTTTCCGCGATGAGGACGCAAGAGCAGACCGTTCTCCGGGAGAGTTCTATCAGCTCGATATGGAGATGGCATTTGCTTCCCAGGAGGATGTATTCTCCGTTGTCGAGGAAGTGCTGCCGCCGGTATTTGAGAAGTATGGTGTATACAAGGCTGCTTCCAAGGCTCCGTTCGTGCGTATCCCGTATCTGGAGTCCATGGACAAGTATGGCACCGACAAGCCGGATCTCCGTATTAATCTGGTACTGCAGGATGCGACGGACGTCATGGCAGACTGCGGATTCGGCCCGTTCGAGGGACAGACCGTAAAAGCGGTTGTCGTGGACGGATTTACCGCGACCAGAAAAGTGATCGACGGAATCTGTGCCGAGGTGGAAGTGCAGACAGCCAACAAGGCTTACTGGTTCAAGCTGGACGAGAACGGCGAATTTGTGGGAGGAATCTCCAAGTTCTTACAGGAGCGCAAGGAAAAAGTGATTGAGGCACTTGGATTAAAGCCGGGTGATTTTATCGGTCTGACCGCCGGCAAGAAGCTGGCAGCGCAGAAGACCGCAGGCGTACTCCGCAGACTGCTTGGCGCTGCGAGCGAGAAGCATATGAAGAAAGATTGCTATGAATTCTGCTGGATCGTAGATTTCCCGATGTATGAGATCGGCGAGGAGTCCGGAGAACTGGAGTTCTGTCACAACCCGTTTTCCATGCCGCAGGGCGGTATGAACGCACTCTGCAACGAGGAGCCGCTTTCCATCCTTGCTTACCAGTACGATCTGGTGTGCAACGGCGTAGAGCTTTCCTCCGGTGCGGTTCGTAACCATGACCCGGAGATCATGATCAAGGCATTTGAACTGGTTGGTCTCGGCGAGGAGGATGTGAAGGCAAAATTCCCTGCCATGTACAATGCATTCTGCTACGGAGCACCGCCACACGCAGGAATCGCTCCGGGTGTTGACCGTATGATTATGCTGATCTGCGGCGAGGAGAGCATTCGTGAGATCATCCCGTTCCCGATGAACAAGAACGCGATGGATATCATGATGGGAGCACCGGCAACGGTAGATCAGAAGCAGCTGGACGACGTTCATATCCGCATTCAGATGCCGGAAGAAAAATAGCGTAAAGCGACAGCAATAAAGACACAGGCTTTTGGACAGACTATCTCCAAAAGCCTATTTTACTCTATATAAAGTAGAAAACTTGAATGAAAAAGGAGATCACAGAGAGAATATGGGAAAAAGAACCGGAAAGAACCGTAAAACGGGCGGCAGGGCAGGATATGGAAAGCGTGCGGCTGCGGCGGGAATGATGTTCGTGATGTTGTTTTCTTTTGCCGCCTGCGGGAAGACGACCGCTTCTGAGGAAGCGGAGGCACTGAGCGGAAGCTGTATTGACATTTTAAACAAAGTTTACGAAACGGCCGATCTGGATGCATCGATGCGGGACGCCATGCAGGATTATGAGATGACGACGATCGACGCGGATATGGAAGAGTATGTGCTGGGGACAGATGAGATCACTTATACCGATTCTGCGTATTCTGCGCCGATGATGACATCGGTGGCGTATCAGTGTGTTGTGCTGCGCGTGCCGGACGGAACCGATGTGCCGAAGGCAAAACAGACGCTTTTGGACAATGCCAATCCTGCAAAATGGATCTGCGTGGAAGCGGAGAGCGTTGCGGTGGAGAGCATCGGGGATGTGATTTTATATGTTATGGGCTTCGACGAGGACGTGTCTGCAATAAAAGATGCATTTCTTGCATTGGACGAATGAGATGGATGCAATTAAGAAACAATAAGCTTTTGATGTGAGAAATATCAGAATTGACTGATAACCCTATAAAGAGATAAAAAGGAACGATGAGAGAGAAAATCCCGGTTCGCGGACAGAGAATGATAGTTCTGTCTTAAGACCGGGATTTTTTATATAAAAGCAACCATTGTTTTGTAATAAACAGTATATAACAGTTGACAACAGTTCTATACTGTTATATACTGTTTGTCGAAGGAAAACCTACATACTGCGCAGAGGTGGAGGAGAATACAAAGAAAATGAAGATAATTGTGGATCACACATCGATGCAGCCGATCTATGAGCAGATCATAGAGCAGATAAAAAAACAGATCCTGCAGGGAACCTTGCGGGAGGGAGCGCCACTTGACAGTGTGAGAATGCTTGCAAAGGATCTTAAGGTGAGCGCTCTCACCGTAAAAAAGGCATATGATGCCCTGGAGGAGGAACAGCTGATCGCGACGGTGCATGGCAAGGGCAGCTTTGTGCTCGGGGTGAATCCGTCACTGCTTGCGGAAGAACAGAAAAGAGAGATCGAGCAGCGGATGGAACAGCTGGTGGCGAAGGCGCGGGCGTATGGCATGAGCGACGAAGAACTGCGGGCGGTTCTGGAATTGTTTTTGGAAGCATAGGAGTGCAATCACAGGAATGGAGAATCATATGAATGATGGGATGGTGCAACTGAATAAAGTAACAAAGGCATACGGGTCGTTTCAACTGGACTGCTCCATGGAAGTGCAGTCCGGGATGGCAACCGGATTTGTTGGGGCGAACGGAGCGGGAAAAACGACGACATTTCAGATTCTGCTGGGGCTGGTGCCGCCGGAGACGGGTGAGATAAGGATCTTCGGAAAACCATATACAGAACTGACTGCAAAAGACCGGGAGCGGATCGGGGTATCCCTTGCGGATTCGGGCTTCAGCCAGTTCCTTACCGTCCGGGATGTCACCGCCATTCTGCGGAATCTGTATACCAGATTTGATGAGGCCAGGTTCCTGGAAAAATGTCAGCGGTATGAACTTCCGGCGAACAAAAAAATCAAAGATTTTTCTACCGGGATGCAGGCAAAGCTGAAATTGCTGATTGCAATGTCACATGACGCCGACCTGCTGATTCTGGACGAACCGACGCTGGGACTCGATGTGATGTCCAGAGAGGCGATGCTTGAAGAACTGCAGGAATATCTGGATTCGGAGGGAACCGGCGGAGCACCGAGATCTGTCCTGATATCCTCCCACATCTCCAGCGATCTGGAAAAGTTCTGCGATGATATCTATATGATTGACCGGGGGAAGATCGTGCTTCACGGGGAGACGGATGTTCTTCTGGATTCATATGGTATCTTAAAAGTGGATGAACGGCAGTATCAGGCGCTGGACCGTAGATATCTGCTTGCCGGAATGCGGGAAGCGTACGGTTATCGCCTGCTGACGAACGAGCGCCGGTATTATCAGGAAAATTACCCGGATCTTGTGATGGAAAAAGGCAGCATTGATGATATTCTGATTTTGACAGCGAGGGGGGAGAAGCTATGAAAGGATTATTGACGAAGGATTTTCGGATTCTGGCAGGGCAGAAGCGGTATTTTACGATTATCATTCTGATTGCGGCCATTTTTCTTTGCAGCGGTCAGCCGGCGCAGATCATTGTGGGATATTGTACCATGTTCGGCATGCTTTTTACAGTAAACACGATCTCGTATGACGAATTCGATCACGGCTATCTGTTTCTGTTCACGCTTCCGGTGACCAGAAAAGATTATGTGCTGGAAAAATATGTATTTATGCTGCTGTGCGGCGGTGGTTTCTGGGCAGTTTCCGCAGCGGCCGGTTTTGTGGCGGATTATATCCGTGGAGATGTGGTGTCTCTTTTAGAATGGCTGATGCCCATGTTCCTTATTTTATTAGAGATGACAATTTTTCTGGCAGCCATGCTTCCGGTCAGCCTGAAATACGGTATGGAAAAAAGCAGGACAGCAACCATGATTCTGGGGTTTGCGGTGCTTGGGGCTGCAATTGCAGCAAGGAAGCTTCTGCCGGAGAATTTTGCGGGAGGGCTGAGGTGGTCTGCGCAGTTAAATCCTGCGGCCGTGACTGCGGTAGTGTTTTTGGTTTCCCTGGCCACATTGGCGGTATCCTTTGCGGGCAGTGTCCGCATTATGCAAAAAAAGGTATTCTAAGGATTGCCACTTTACAAATAGTGCAAAAAATAGGATAATGGTATCACTTAAAAACAACATTTTACAATAGATGGGATTGATCATTTATGGAAATAGAACATATCGGTGATAACAAAATCCGCTGTGCACTGACGGAACAGGAGATCGAGAGTCTCGGATACGATATTGATGAGATCATTGCGAACAGCGAGATCACGCAGGAATTCATGCATACTGTCTTAGAACTCGTCGAGGAACAGGAACATATTCAGATGGAGGGCATCTCTCCGATGGTGAAGGCGGAGCTTTTGCAGGATCACAGCATGGCGATCACTTTTGGCGCAGACAAAGAGGTGTCACTGAGGGATCTGGTGAATACGGTCAGTCATATGATCAGCCAGCTGGATCCGGACGCTGCATTAGGGAAACAGGCCAAGGCAGAGGAGGGGAACGCACAGGCCGCAGCAGATACAGCGGATACGGCAGCCGCTGCGGGAACGCATAAGCGCACCGACCCGATGATCTGTGCACTGCGCTTTTCTTCCTTTGAGAATATGCGCAGGATGAGCCTGCTTGCTTTTCGCGGGAAGATTCCAAAGAGCAGTCTCTACAAGATGGACGGCGCGTACTATCTGATTCTGGATTTTACGGGATTTGCCAAGGAGGAGATGCGTCCATTTGCGTTCGGAACGATCGAGTATGACGATGCGCATTACTCCGATCAGGGGCACATTGCACATATCAGAGAGCAGGGAATTTGTATCATGAAAAAGCAGGCTCTTGAAATGCTGATGCAGTTGTGAGAAATAGATAAAAGCCGTTTTGTAAATAGGCAAAGTCCTCAAATCCGGTCACAAAATTTGGTAAAAATGCCGAACAACTTCCTGATGCATTTTCCACTATATATGCTATGATGGTAGAGGTGTGTGTACAAGATATATACACCAAGAAGAGAATAGCACAGAAGAAGGCGGGGGACGCCGGTGTGCGGAAAGTGGAGAAGTTATGAGCAGAGAGCAGATCTGGGAGCTTGAGGAGAACAAACGCAGCCTGTTAAGACAGGCCTATCGGATGAAGCAGGAATGTCCGCATATGTCGCCGGTTGGACTTGAGTATGAAATGTATGCCGCGATTATGAAAGAAGTGCGGGAGATTACGGCGAGATTACAGCTGTCTGCAGAGGCTTAGGATGGCGTTACAAAAGAAAATCAATATAAGCATAAAAAAGAGCTTTCATCCGGGTTTGCAGATGAAAGCTTTTTTGATATGATAAGGAGAGGATGCGGAATGAAGAGACAGAAGATGCGGACGGAACAAAAGTCCAATGTGAAAAACAGTGTGGGAAGACTGGTGTTTGTAGGATTATCCCTGCTTTTGCAGGTTTTGTGGATTTTGCTGCTGTTTTTGCGGTTGAATGCATATTCTACGGCAATCAGTTTATGCTTTAGTGTGGGAGCATTTCTTGTGGCGTTAAGCATTTACGCCAAGCACGAGAACGCTGCGTTTAAGATGCCCTGGATTATTCTGATTCTGGCGTTTCCGGTGCTGGGGCTCTGCATATATCTGGTGTTTGGACACAAGAATGTGGTTGCAAAGGCGATGCGCAGACGCTTTGAGGCGATTGAACCGGTGCTGTTTGAACAGATTCCCCAGGATGCGACGGTGCTTGGACAGCTGGAGGAGCAGAATTTTGCGGTGGCGAACCAGTGCCGCTATATCAATCGGTTCGGGCATTATCCGGTGTACCGGAATACGGATGTGACATTTTACCAGGATGCGGCGGAGGGACTTGCGGCGCAGTTGCATGATCTCGCGTCGGCAGAACATTTTATCTTTATGGAATATCACGCGATCGAGGAAGCGGAGGCGTTCGGCAGGATTAAGGACGTGCTTGCCGAGCGCGCGGCACACGGGGTGGAGGTACGCCTGTTTTACGATGACGTCGGCAGTATCGGCTTTATCGATCCGGGCTTTATCAAGCGCATGGAAGCCATCGGCGTAGAGTGCCGGGTATTCAATCCGGTGCTTCCGATCCTAAACATTTTCATGAACAATCGCGATCACAGAAAGATTACGGTGGTGGACGGAAAGATCGGCTACACGGGCGGCTACAATCTTGCGGATGAATATTTTAATATCACGCATCCGTATGGAGTCTGGAAGGATACCGGAATCCGTCTTGCCGGAGATGCGGTGGCAAGCCTGACTGTGACATTTCTTCAGATGTGGAATGCCACGGCGGAGGCGGACCATGAGTTTCAGACGTATTTTCCACAGCCGGATTACCGCGCGGCAGACACCGGTTTTGTACAGCCGTATGCGGACGGCCCCCTGACGGACGGTTATTTTGCGGAGGATGTTTATTTAAATCTCATCAAGAGTGCGAAACACTTTTTCTATGCGGCGACGCCGTATCTGATTATCAGCGATGATATGACGAGGGAACTGTGTCTGGCTGCCGAGCGCGGCGTTGATGTGCGGATTGTGACACCGGGAATCCCGGATAAGAAGTTAGTGTATCAGACGACACGCTCCTACTATGCGCCTCTGGTGCGGCGCGGCGTGCGTATCTATGAGTACACGCCGGGATTTATCCATCAGAAGCAGACACTTTGTGATGGGGAGACGGCGACGGTCGGAACGATCAATTTTGACTATAGAAGCCTGTACCATCATTTTGAGAACGGCGTGCTGTTGCATGGCTGCGGGGCGATCGGTGCCATTGGAGAGGACTTTGCGCAGATATTTGAGGTGTCGCGCGAGGTGACGGAACAGTATAAGGGAAAGCGGAGTATGGGGCTTCGCATCATACAGTGTATTCTGCGGTTGTTTGCACCGCTGTTATAGGAGAAGAAAAATGCGACGCATTGCGTCTGCGGAACGGAGGTTTTTATGCTGAGAGAGTGGAAAGAGCCGGTAAGACCCGGGGAAGAGGAATTAAAGATGCGCCTTGCGGCAGCCAGGGAAAAGCTTGCCGCCCAGCAGCTTCTCATCAAGGAGCAGAAAGTGCCGGTACTGGTGCTGCTGGAAGGCTGGGGAACGGCGGGAAAAGGCTACTGCATCGGTCAGATCATCGAGAATATTGACCCGCGCCATTTTAAGGTGGAGTCCATGGAGAGAAAGACCGGGGAGGAAGAGCGCAAGCCGTTTTTATACCGCCATTTTACCCGGATTCCGGAGGCGGGAAAGTTTGTGTTCTTAGATTCCGGCTGGATGGATGAGGTGGTGGAAGAGCGCCTTCACGGGGAGCTTTCCGAGGAAAAATATGCAAAGCGCATCGAGAGTGTGCGGCGCTTTGAACGTCAGCTGACGGATAACGGCTACCTTGTGATGAAGTTTTTCCTGCATATCTCCAAGAAGGAGCAGACCAGACGGATGGAGCGCCTCACGGATGAAAAGGACACCGTCTGGCGTGTGGGAAAAAAGGATCTGTGGCAGAACAATCACTACGAGAAGTGTATGGATGCGTTTTCCTCTTATTTAAAGAGTACGAACATGCCGTCCGCACCGTGGTATATTGTCGACGCAAAGTCCAGAAAGTGGACGGAATTACAGGTGCTTGAGACACTGACGCAGGGAATCGACATTGCACTCGGCAACCGTGATATGGCGGTTCCGCTTCTGCAGAATGTATTCCCGTTAGAGCGCATGCCGCTTCTCTCGGAGATACCGCTCGATAAGACGTTCGATGAGGAGACGTACCGCAAGGAGTTAAAGCATTTAAAACAGCGGCTTGGCGAGCTGCACAACCGCCTGTACCGCAAGAAGGTTCCGGTCATCATCGCCTATGAGGGATGGGATGCTGCCGGAAAGGGAGGCAACATCAAGCGGATCACCAGTGCGCTCGATCCGAGGGGGTATGAAGTGCATCCGATTGCAAGCCCGGAGCCGCATGAGAAGGCAAGGCATTATCTGTGGCGCTTCTGGACGAGACTGCCAAAGACCGGTCACATCGCAATTTTTGACCGTTCGTGGTACGGACGTGTGATGGTCGAGCGGCTGGAGGGATTCTGCACGGAAAACGACTGGATGCGCGCGTACAACGAGATCAATGAATTTGAGAAGGAGCTGCATGACTGGGGAGCCGTCATCATCAAGTTCTGGGTGCAGATCGACAAGGATACGCAGCTGGAGCGCTTTAACGAGCGGCAGAACACGCCGGAAAAGCAGTGGAAGATCACGGAGGAGGACTGGAGGAACCGGGAAAAATGGGATCAGTATGAGACGGCAGTCAATGAGATGATCACAAAGACGAGCACGACCTATGCGCCGTGGCATATCCTCGAGTCTGTGGATAAGAAGTACGCCAGGATCAAGGCACTCCGGATCGTGATTGAGGAGCTGGAAAAGGCACTCGGTTAGACTATGTTTTAGAATGACAGAAATATGCAAATTATGCCATGCGTGGCAATACAATTTCGCCCTCTGTCTTACTATAATATTTTCAGAAGGAATGAAAATAGGAAGGTAAGACAGGGGGATTTTTTATGCAGTACGGACATTTTGACAATGAGAAAAGGGAATATGTCATTGACCGCGTCGACCTGCCGGTATCGTGGACAAATTATCTCGGCGTGAAGGATTTGTGCGTCGTGGTCAATCATACGGCGGGCGGTTACATGTTCTATCAGTCTCCGGAGTATCACCGGGTGACGCGTTTTCGCGGAAATGCGGTGCCGATGGACCGACCGGGACATTATGTGTATCTGAGGGATGCAAAGGACGGAGACTACTGGAGCATTTCCTGGCAGCCGGTGGGCAAACCGCTGGATCAGGCAAAATACACCTGCAGACACGGCATGAGCTACACAACCTATGAGTGCGATTACAAGGGAATCAAGGCGAGCCAGACACTCATGGTTCCGATGGACGATGCGGTGGAGCTGTGGGATGTGCGCCTTAAGAACACCACGGACAAAGAGAGAAGACTATCGGTATTTTCGTATTGTGAGTTCTCGTTCCATCACATTATGATTGACAACCAGAATTTCCAGATGAGCCTCTACTGTGCAGGATCATCCTACGATGAGAATATCATCGAGTATGATCTGTTCTATGAGGAATTTGGCTATCAGTATTTCACGTCGAATGTGACGCCGGACGGATTTGACTGTCTGCGTGACAGCTTTCTGGGAGCATACCGGACGGAAGACAACCCGATTGCGGTGGAGCACGGAACATGCAGCGGTTCCCATGAACTTGGGAACAATCACTGCGGAAGCTTACAGAAGGATCTTGTGCTGGCACCGGGAGAGGAAGTACGGCTGATCTTCATGCTCGGAGAGGGCAACCGCGAAGCGGGAAAAGAGATCCGGGAAAAATATTCCGACATGGCAAATGTGGATGCGGCGTATGCACAGTTAAGGGAGTATTGGGAAAACAAATTTGCACAGCTGCAGATCAGGACGCCGAATGAGGGAATGAATACGCTCATCAATACCTGGAACCTCTATCAGGCGGAAGTAAATATCATGTTTTCGCGTTTTGCATCGTTTATCGAGGTAGGTGGCCGCACAGGTCTGGGGTACCGGGATACGGCACAGGATGCA
>OGXI01001420.1_pt1 | contig 20011 bp, 9 predicted proteins | sample 1576221 | NCBI WGS metagenome assembly OGXI01 (sample SAMEA3541523, study PRJEB24748) | human gut metagenome | biome: human gut; feature: human-associated habitat; material: faeces | place: China | collected 2012
ATATAATGAAGTATTTAAAGATTTAGCAGAAGTTGTTAATGCTGAAATTAATGTTGAAGTTAATAAAAATCAACTTAATTTATCTGATGATAATATTAAATCTCGTATAACTTATCTTAATAACTTCTTTGATAATAGTCGTAAAAGGATTGTTAATAAAGCTATGGACGATTTACGTAATGCTTATAAACAATATGGTAAAGAATATGTTAATTCTGTTATTAAAGATGCTAATAATGGTAATAAACCTAATATAGATAAAACTATTCGAGATGCTTATGCCGCACTTGATTTAAGTTCTAAAGGTAATGAACATCTTAAAACTACATTAGAACAATTAGCTGAAATTGCAGAGATTGAAAATGATGTTAATAATGCTCCTAAAGAGGAAGAAGTTGCTCCTGTTAATCCTGATATTAATGAAGTTAATGAAGTTAATGAAACTGATGTAGATGATACTAACTCATCTCCATCCTCCACGGGGAGTATAGCGGAGCGAAGCGAAGCGGTTCCTAGTGAGCCTACTAATACTGAACAACCTCAATCTCAAACTGAACAATCAATTTCTCAAGAACCTATTAGTACTCCTAAACCTGAAGTTACTAATGTTCTTCCAGATGATGATTTTGAACGTGGTCAAATAGGTACTGATTTAGTTTATGAAAGTATTGCTGATTTAGAAGATTCTCTTGGACATGAATCAACTAGTAGTGATTTACTTAATGCTAGACAGTCTTTTATTGATAAACTTAATCAAGCTGGATTTGAACAAACGGAAGCTACTGACATAGTTAATAATATTATTGACGGTCTTACAGGAGGTAGTTTATATAGTTCTGTTCAAGATGATAGTACTAGACGTTTATTACTTAATGCTACTTATGCTACTGTTACAGGTAATGAACGCAATATAGAAGCTGTTATGGATGATTTTGCTAATAGTGTTGATAGTGAAGGTAATACTAGAGGTAAAATTGTTAATGGTAAAGTCTATCTTAGTATTGGTCAATTAGTTGAATATATAGATAGTATTACAGGTAATAAAATTATTAAAAATTACTTGTTTAATCAAATAAAAAACTATCTTTACGCCAGCACTAATAATCAAGGTAAATATCGTGCTACTGATGAATCAACTATTAAAAAACTTAATGCTAGACAATTTGTTCAATACGTTGACGGTATCGCTAAAGAACGTCTTGAAAGACTTCAAGTTGAACATACTAATAATGTTAATCTTAAGTATATAGTAGAGAATGAAAATGTTAAAGCATTTACTAGTATTAAGCAAGGTGATTATTTAGAAGCCATATATAATGTTAAACTTAAACGTATTGATATATTTGCTAATGATACAATTATTGGTTATATAGGAGTTCCAAATATTGATAAGTTTGGTAATTATGATATGGTTAATCAAGGTTGGAAATATAATATTCATGCTGAAAATGGTCAAGTTATTTCTCCGTTTAAAGATGCTTTAATTAGTATTCTTGACGGTGACAGATTTGATGAAGAATTTATTGGTCATTTATATGAACTTGCCGTTAAAGAAGAAGTTACAAATAAAGAACTTGATACTTTATTTAAAGAATTTGAAGTTAAATATCCTGATATTGTTAAAAACTTTACTACTCCTGTTGCAAGTTTTGATTTAGCTGGGCATCTTGTTAATCTTACTAAATATATATTTAATCAACCTTATGAAAATAGTCATGAAGCTAGTATTAATCGTTGGTTTAATAATCTTCTTAATAGTTATGACCAAGCTATTACAATAGTTAAAGGTGATTTTAAAGGTAAGATTAAAGCTGTTAATATTAAATATGGAGTTCTTAATACTATTGATGATACTAATGGTGAATGGAATGATGTACAAGAAACAGTAGTTGGTTATGATGAAAATATTAACAAACTTGGTGTAGTTGTACAAGGTCAATTATATCTTAATGGAGAAAGTAAACCTACTATTATTGAAAATCTTACTACTAATGGCATGCCTGTGATTAGTATTCCAAGTAGTGATGGTACTTCTCTATATGCTTTTTGTAAACAAGTTCCATTAAATAGTAATCTACTTAAAGGTGATGCTCGACGTATTATTAATTCTATTAAGAATGAAGTTAATAATCTTTGTAGAGATTATATTAGTGGCAAAATAAGTTTTGGTGAACTTAAACAAAGTCTTGGAGATATATTTGGAAATAATAAACTTATTAACGGAGATAGAAATACTGGACTTCAAATTAGTATTAATCCTACTAATATAGGTTTTTATGTTAAAGGTGCACATTTTAATGGTAAGGATTATGCTTTTACTATTAATTCTGATGCTGGTAATTATAAACGTAATATTATTATTAATTCTCCTTATGTTGTTAATAGTGCTTTTAAAATAGGTAAAAGTTATGGTATTAATGCTAGTACTATTGATGAATTAGATAATGCTCTTCGTCCTGTTATTGATGAAATGTTTAACTATGCCCAATTTGCTATTAGTAAAGATTTTATTAATGATAGTACAAAAACTAATGATAAAACTAATAAATATATTTATCGTGAAAATGGTAAAACTATTATAAATATTGATGGTAAAACTTATAGTTATAATAGTTATCAAGATTTTATTATTAGTAATGGTTTAGTTAGAACTAAATTAGCTAATACTAATACTAATGAAACTGCTGGTAATTGGCAAATAGATATTCATTCTAAACTCGATATTACTTATGAACTTGAGGGTAGACTCCCCGTGGAGGATGGAGCAATACCTGAACAGCTATCAGAGTTCATGTTAGATGATACTCTTAATGCTATTAATTTTAATGCTTTTGAATCTGCTATAACTGCTAAGAATTTAACTCGTGGACTTAAAAAGTATTTTGCTAATGACCAAACTGCTATTGATTATATTAATGCTCTTCAAAAGATTGGTATATTGCCTAAGAATATTCAAGTTGTAGATAGTATTACTGATAATAATGGTAATCAAGTTAATGCTGTTTATCATCGTGATACAGATACTATTGAACTTAATAGTTCTGCTATTGCTGGTCAAAGAGTTTATCGAGTTGTTAATATTATACTTCATGAAAGTTTACATAGACAACTTTATACTAAATATAATACTGAACAAGCTCTTGCTTTAGTTAAACCTATTTATGATAAATTTAAGTTTTGGCTTGATACTCAGGATGATGCTACTAAAGAAAGACTTAAACCTTATCTATTTGAGAATTTTAATACAAGTGAAGCTCTTGAAGAATTTCTAGTTGAAAGTATTACTAGTAATGCTCTTATGACTGCACTTAATGAAATTAAATATGATAATAGAAAAGTTAATAAACGTAAGACTTTATTTAGTAAACTTCTTGAAGTTATTGCTGATATGTTAGGTATTAAAATTAATGAAGATAGTTTATTAGCTGCTGCTAGAGATGCTTATAAAGCTATTAAGAAAATGCCTAAAGAAAATAATCAAGAAGCTATTCAAGGAACTTTTCAATTTAAAGAAGAAACTATTAGTACAGAGCAAATTGAAAATCCTAATGAAGATAACAGTCAAGATTATAATTATAATAATGATAATCTTAATGATGGACTTGATATGTTTAGTAGTGTTGATGATGATGTGGTGTCAAATATGGCTGAATTAACTAGCCGTTTACCAATAGACCAACAATCCGAATTTGCCACTTTGCTTGACACAGGGCGCATCAGTTTTAGCTGTATGTAGAATTAATCGAGCAAATATAAAAGTCGCTTAAAACGAAAGGAAATCACCTCTATGACGATGTAATTAAATTTTACTTTACATTAGTCATAGAGGTATTGCTATTAATGAATTTAAATTTAAATATAAACTTATGAGTTGTGGAAATATTAAACTTGTAGGATATAATAATCTTAATAATGTTATTATTAAAGAACATGGTTCTAATAATGCAGATTATTATAGTCTTATAGCTATGGTTGAAGACCCAATCTTTAAGAAGATTATAGCTGATAGAGGTATTAATGTTAAAACTTCTGGAAGACAAGCTTATAATGCTCTTCTTGAAGCTAGAGCTATTAAACTTCGTAATATGGATGATATAGCTTCTGTTGCTGAAAAAGAAGAACGTGGTTTGTTTAGTACAATTAAAGCTAGAGATACAGCTATTACTTATATGGCTGATATTATGAATAAACTTAGTTTTAATTTTTTATATAATGGTGCTCCATTAAATTTTAATGAAATTAAAAAACGTACCAATGAAACTGTTATTAATGCTGGACTTAAACGTGCTAAGAAATTAGCCGGAAGTGATGAAGCTAAAAATAATGAACTTAATAGCTTTATTAATAATCCAAGTCCTGCTATTAAAATTAATGGTCTTGGAGCATTTCTTCGTAAATATGGTGATGCTCAAAATTTTAATTATGGTGCATTACTTCGTTCTTTAACTAATACTGAATTTAATGAAGCTCTTTTTAATAATAAAAATGTAGCTAAACTTATTAAACGAGATGAATTATATCAAACTACTGATTATGAAGAATTAGGCGGTTATCTTGATGAAACTTCTACTGAAGGTGATGAAAATAGTATAGATGATGGTATTGATTTAATGACTCAACTTTGGAATTTAAGTATTGGTGAAGTTAAAGATTTTAATAAACACGTAGAAGAAATTATTAAATATCATCTTGCAAGTTTACCTAAACTTACTGCTGCTTCTCAACTTGATAATGGAAGTTATCCTTTTGATACTAATAATGAATTAGGGGTTGTTACTTTTTCTGATGCTAATTATTTATCTAAAATATTATATGCTAGTGCTGATACTAGTAATGTAGATAATTTTATAGCTAGTCTTAAACGTATATCTGAAACTATTCCAAATTGTGAATGTTTAATTCAATTACATGATTTACTTAGCAAAAATAAAGTATTTGCTAATAAGTATATGATGGTGTTTAATAAACCTATTATATCTAAAATTGAAACTTATATTCAAACTGATTCTAATGGTAATAGTTATATTCGTGCTCGTGTAACTAATCCTAATACTGATTCACGTACTATTTTACAGAATACTTTTTATAATAATGTTAAGAATAATATTATTACTAATCGTGTTCCTACTGCTCGTGAAAAGTTTCGTATATATGATAGATATAAAAATACTCCTCATGCTAATCTTTATTTATATGATGCTTTTAAAGAGATATTTCCAGATATTAATCAAGCTAGTTTTAATTTAGCTGTTGCTAAAATTGGACGTATTGCTATGTCTAATAATCTTATTAACTTTGCTAATGTTATTAATCGTACAGTTGATAATTATAATAAATATGTAGAAGCACTTAAAAGAGATAAGAAAACTAAAATGCCTGATAGTTTTATTAATAGAGGTGATACTTCTATTATATATCAAATGGCTGATGTTTTTAAAGATATTATTTATATTCCTGTTGAACTTAATTCTCGTAATCCCGAAGGTAATTTAAGCTCTGATGTTATTAATAGAAGTTTTATTACTAATATTGCTAAAATAATTAATGATGACAAATCTACTGTTGAAGAACAAAATGCTATGGCTGAAGCTTATGCTAGACAAAAATTTGCTAGTCATCAATATGATTATAGTAATTTACTTCTTGAACATCGAGATACTAATGGTAATATAATTAATTATGGACTATTTAGAAGAGTTGGAAATGGAATTCCTAAACTTACTGAATATGCTCGTAGTATGTTTAAAACTTCTCTTCTTAATGGTATTAGTGAATTAGATAATAACAGTAATGATTTATATCGTAGTATGAGTGATGGTGATTATTTAATTACTGCTATGGGATTATTTATGACTGATATTAATAATTCTGAAACTCCTACTGCTAATTATTTACTTCCTATACCTAGTGATGCTCCTAAAAACTTTACTATTACTGCTTCTAGATATAGTCTTGCTGGATTACGTAGTCAACTAGAAGATGGAATTAAAATTATAAATAGAGAACATCCATTATTTAAACAGTATTATAATATAGCTATTCAAGAACTTACTAATATGGCTCAAGCTGTTAATGTAATGTTTAAGACTAATGCTAATGGTAATCCTATTTTAACTAATGGAGATTTTGAATTTAGTGATATTTATAATAATAAACCTGAACATTTTTATAATCAATACCATAAAGATGGAAAAGGTAATATATTTACTACTAAAGATGGACATAAAGTTTTAGCTGGTAGAGTATTTAGTTTTAAACGTTTAGTTAGTAAAATTACTCCTAATAGTAATGGAGCATTTAATGAACTAATTGGATATGGTAAGACTATTGACATCCTCTACGGGGGGTCTACACGTGGACTTAGCTATGTTAATAATCAAGTAGTTCTTAATGGAGAACAACGTATTGCTCTTGAAGATGCTGTTGCTGATTGGCTAAATGAATATATAACTAATGGTTATAAAGAACTTAAAAATAAATATGGTACATTTATTGATGATAGGATTAATAATGAATCTTTAGCTGAATTTCTAGTTAATGATTATCTTGTTAGAGATAGTATGTACGATATGTATGGTGGTGACCAAAGTTTTTATAAGAATGGTCAAGCTATTCTAAAACGTATTAAAGAAGTACAAGCTAGTGGTAATCCTTTTGGTAATACTGATTTTACTAAAAATGATTTAGATATAGCTACTGATTTATATGATATAACTATCAAAGGTAATGCTGTTACTGTTCCTTATACTGTTAATGGAGTTACTAAACGTAAAAAAGTAGTTCTTCAAGATAAATTTAGGGGTGTTACTATTTATAATACTTTTAAAGCTTCTGATAAAGTTGTTATTGATAGACTCGATAATCAACTTAAAAAAGCTGGACTTGATAAAAAAGATAGAGAACGAATATTAGAACCATTTAAAGGCGGTGTTAATGCTAATGATGCTCAATCTTATATTACTCTTGAAGAATGGATTCGTCGTATTACTGCTGCTGGTGAATTAGATAAATATGCTGGACTTATTCAGAGCCTTACAGATGATACTCCAATAGATAAAATTGATTGGACTAAATTTGCTAATAAAGTTCAAATTCAAAAGAATTTCTATTATGATTTATATTATGATACTACTGTTGGTATTGAAGTTCCTAGACAAGTAAAAAATGCTGAGTTTGTTCTTATTCCTAAACTTATTAAAGGAACAGAACTTGAAAAAGTTTATAATATAATGACTAATAAAGGTATTCATCAAATTAATACTGTTGAAACTGTTAAAGTTGCACAACATAACAGAATGACACTTTGGAATAATGATGGTGTTTTAACTGATGAAGCTCTTAAAGAATTTGATAATAATGTATTTGATAATTCTGAATTATTTAGTTATAATTATCTTTATCGTCAGCAAGAAGTTCCTCAACATATGGTTGATGCTAGTAATAAAGCTGCTATTCAGATTATGAAGAAAATGCTTGATAATCTTCCTAATCGAACTGAACTTAATGACCTTAAAAGTAAAGTATTTAATAATTATGTAGCTAATATTAGAAATAGTTTTGAAAAAACTTGTGCTGAACTTGGTATTGGATTGGATGATAATGGTCATATTGATTTAAATTCTAATGGCACTATTAGAAATCTTAATCGTTTTGTATTTTTTGATAGATTTAAAGAAAATGCTCAACAACAAGGAGTTGAAAAAGCTCTTCTTGAATTTTTTGATTTAGATAGTGCTGGATTTAACAATCTTCCTTTATTCTTATCTAACATTAGTAGTAAACTTGAAAGTATTGCTAATAGTTATTTTAATACTAATATTACTAGACAACTTATTAGTGGTTGGCATGCTGCTCAGTTATCTGATTTTGGTTTTAAAGTTGATAAACAAACTCAAACAGATAGTAAACTTCAATATAAAAAAATTGGAGAAGTTGATGGCACTCCTGTTTATTATACTGAAATTAAACTTCCTAGATGGAGTAGTAAACTTAAAGGATTAAATATTGAACAAGTTCCTGATAGCTTACGTACTATGATTGGTTATCGTATTCCTACTGAAGGTAAACAATCTATATGTATTATGTATGTTAAAGAGTTTCTTCCAGATGCTTATGGCAGTACTGTTGTTGTTCCTGATGAATGGGTTACTCAAACTGGTTCTGACTTTGACGTAGATAGTGTTTATGGTATGTCTAAAACATTTAATCTTGTTAAAGGTATTCCAACTGAAATTACTCATGCTAGATATACTAAAGATGAAGTAGGATATATTAATTATGTTAAAGATAATGTAGATAAAGCTAGTCGTAAGATTCTTGGTAAAACTTATAATAAACAAGGTAATATTAGAGCTTCTTTAAAAAATAGCGAAGATGCTATTAATGCTACTCTTGAAGGTTATAGTGGTAATCTTAAAGTTGTTGAAAAAATTGCTAATGACGGTGGACTTAAGTCTTACGAATCATACTTAAAACTCCCCGTGGAGGATACAAGTAGTCAAGCTGCTAGAACTAATGCTATTATTCAATCATTTATTGATATACTTAATAACCCTGCTGCATTTGAAGAAAATACTACTACTTCTAACTTTGAAAATGTTAAAGAAGCTAATGAAACTTATGCAGAAATAGTTGGTGCTAATAAAACAACTGTTGCTCCTAGTGATTTCTTTACTCAACTTGATTGGTTTGATGCTGCTACATCTGGTATTAAACTTAAAGGTATCAGTGTTAATCGAGATACTTTTATGAGTATTGGAAATGTTACTAAAGCTAATCATAGTGAAGGTATTAAAGTTATGTACACTACTGATGTGATTAGTGAGCAAGAAGCTGTTAATAGATATGGTAAAGAAAATGTAGAAACTATTGGTAGTAAACATATTCGTATTACTCATAAGAATTTTGGTTGGTCTGGAGATGATAAGAATGTTGATGGTTATTTGATTAATCCTTATAGTTCTCAAACTACTGCTCATATTCTTGATGTTATGAAAGAGGGAGCTATACATAATGAAAATACTTATACGTTTAATGCTTTCAAAACTATTGTTGACTTTGGAAGTAATTATGATACTGCTATTGGATTTATGTGGCAACCTGCTATTGATATACTAGTTCGTAAATGGAAAGAAACTAATAGTGTTCTTGCAGAAGGCACTAAAAATCCTCTTACTGAAGCTATTAGAGAAGTTGCTCATAATCTTGGTTTTGGTGAAAAAGTTAATTTTGCTGGACGTAAAAAGCTAATTGATATTATTAATGAAAGTTATGGTGAAACTTTCAAGAAATTATTCAATTTAAGCGTTTCTGATGCATTTTCATCACCCAACCTTATATTTTCATCAGACGCATATAAATCTCGTCTTAGAGGGGAAATGAATGGGGTTCAGCAGGCTTTATTTGACCTTTATGTTCTAGCACAATTCAATCGGTTAAACTCAATCGGACAGGATATAAGTAATAATCTTAATATTCTTAGTGCTGATAAATATGGTGCTAAACAAAGTTTTTATGCTAGTGATAAAGTGTTTAGAGATGCTAGAACTGTTATTGAAAATAGTAATATTTATGCTCCATCCTCTACGGGGGGTCAAACCTTACTGTTAGAGAGTGTCTTTCCTGATATTAGTGGTGGTATAAATGCATTTATTAAATCTGATATATCTAAAAGTAGTTATCCTAGTTTAGCTGCATTTTTACAAATGAGTACTGCTCTTAGTGTTAAAGCTACTCAACAAGTATTTGAAACTGCTAATCCTATATTTATTGATTATGTATATAGAATAGCAGAATGGGCTAAAGGTGGAATAATGACTGAAAAGTTATATAATGACTATAAAGATTATCTTATTAATAAACTAGAAGTAGGTAATAATGGTAGTTCTTATCTTAATTTACCTGTTACTATTGTTAATGGTGATTTTGTTCATCCTAAATATATTAAAGAATATGGTACTGGACAATCTAGAGCTTTAGAAGTTGGACGAGTAAGTGGTACATTAGTTAATATTAAAACAGATGATGTTGTAGTTAAAAATATATTTGAGCCTACACAAACTGAAATTGATGTATTTGCTAGACTTACTCCTGCTCAGAAAGTTGATTGGATTAAACGTAATTTTAGTCAAGATGGTAGTGTATTTGAACATATTGAAATAGTTGCTAATGATGAAAGAAATAATCGTCGTAATGTAAATATTCAATATATTAATTACATACAAGGTGATATTACTAATGATGAAGCCCATAGATTGTTTGATAGAGCTTGGAATCATCCTAATCCTCTTATTAAACTTACAGCTCTTGATTTAGTTAAATATGCTTTTATTGTTGAAGGTCATAAATTTAGAACTAGAAATATTAGTAGACTTATAAGTAATACTCCCCTTAGAGGATTGAGTGAGGGCGGAATAGCTATTGGAAATATAGCTATGAAAGGTATTAATAGTTATGGTTTTGTTGATAAAGATAATGTTGAAGATATAATTGGTTTTATTCGTAAGAATTATAATAGTTTTAATTGTCCTAGTTATACATTTAAAAGACTTACTAATAATAAAATTAATTATAGTCTAAAAAGAAGTGGTATTATTATTTTTAATGGTCAAGAAAATCTTGATAATGTAGGAATAATAAGAAATGGAGATGCTGTTAATGTTATTAGAATTAATAGAAATTTATATATTAAAGGAACTTATGATGGAACTTTAGCTTATTATCCTATTGATAGACTTGAATCGTTTGAAACTTATAATAGTATTGAACCTAGTATTATAGCTAATAATAATATTCATAAACCATTAGCTGTTCTTCTTTATAAAGGTCTTACTCAACAAGAAAAAAGAGATAAATTTATTGATGGTATTAAAGATAATATTAATGAAGCTGTAAATAAAGGTTATAAAGAAGTTCCTGAACTATATAGTAAATATATATCTGATGAATATTTCCAACCATTTATGAATACTCCTTTTGAGAATAATACTATATATACTATTAATGATAAATTTTATCTTAATATTAATGGAACTATTGCTATTAATTTAAGTGATGATTTACAGCAATATAAAGCTAAATATCCTAATATTGAAGATAATAAACTTGGATTGTTTATTGAAATTAATGAAAATGAAATAGATAGAGTTACTAGTAATACTGATAGATATAGTAGTATTGATGACCAAACTCCTATTGGTAGATTTGCTAAAAATGCTAGTTTAGTTATTTCAAGAGCTGTTCGTCATGGACAACCTGCTGCTCAAAATGTTCTTAATGCTCTGAATAATGCTGAAATTAATTATCTTGATAGTAGTAGTCTTTCTGATAATTCTGAATTTTCATTATCAGTTATTGCTAATTATATAGATGTTGAAGCTAATAATATTCTTAATGATATTAATCGTTTTATTAAAATTGACGGTATTGATAAACCTATTAACGATAAAGATGTTATTAGTAAAGTTCTTAAAGATGAACAACTTCAAAATCGTTTCTTAGATGTTATTCTTAGTGCTAATACATTTAAGAATAAATATAAACTTATTAGCGAAATTGATATTGATAGTACAAATCTTGATAATAAAACTAAAGAGAATATTAGAAAGATTCAAAAACTAGTTAATCAAGTTGATTCTAATACTACTGTACATTCTGCTAGAAAAGATTGGTTTGAAAGATGGATTCAATTACGTACTACTAATCCTAATTATATAAGTGGTATTATGAAAGAATTTGATGCTTATGGTGATACTGGATTTATGGATTATTGGATACAAGATATTCGTGCTAATCGTAACTTTGTATTGCAGAATATACTTAAAGATGTAATGGGTACTGTTGAAGAAGGTCGTCTTAATGGTATTAAAGAATCTAATGACTTTAGAAATTATCTTAAAAAGCTTAAAACTAGAGCTGCTAAAGATGGTAAATATGTTAGTCTTGATAGTATTATCGATGATGATGGTAGATTAATTCAACCTAATAATCCTGTTTGGGAAGAAAAGATAAAGAAGTATAGAGATGCTGCTATTAAAGCTGAACAAAAATTTGGTATAAATAGTGTTGAGCATCTTATTGCTTTATCTAATAAAGCTAAATTTATTGATATGACTACTATTCATCAGCTTAAACCAATTACGGTTCAAGATGAAGATGGTAATGATGTTACTATTGAATATTCTACTTATATTATAAATCTTGAAAGAAGTTTATTAGGACTTAAAAAAGGAGATGATGGTATTCCTAAAGAATTTGCTGAATATAAAAGACTTAATGGTAGAATACGAGATATTCTAAGTCAAGCTACTGATAATGTTACTACACAAAGTCAAGATGAAGAACTTGGACGTATATATGCTCAAATGGATAGTCTTACTAGTCTTTACGATGAAGATGGTAATAAAAAGATTGGTCATGATTTAAATGTAGCTGAAAGACTTCGTGCTTATCAAACTAATATTCGTAAAGTTAAAGAAATGTTCTATGATAAGCAAGCTAAAGAAGGATTTGATTCTAAACTTAAAGAACAACTTTCTATTATTAGTAAATATGAAAGTCAACGTGATGCTAATGGTAATCTTCTTATTAGTATGGAAGAACTTATGAAAGTTCCTGAATATCGTGAAGCTAAAGAATGGATTCGTAAGAATACTAGATATATTCTTGATATTAAAGATATAGAAGATTTAAATTGGGCATTTGAAGAACTTAAAGATGCTAATAAAGGAAATAGTGTTCTTAATCTTGCTATTAAAGAATTTCAAGCTAAAGATGAATTTAATGTAGTTGATGGACGTAAAATACCTGAAGAACGTGCCGCTCTTATTAAAGCTGAAACAGTTAGAAAATATAAATATACTAAAGGTAATGGTATGCCTTATGTTGGTATTATTCGTTCTGCTGAAGATGAATTAAGAATTTATCGTGCTGATTTCTATAATTATCTTACAGGTAATAAATCTAAGAGCGAAGAAGAAATTAATGTAGGAGAAGCTATTAATAAAACACTTGAAAAATATTTTGATAATGCTACTAGAACTCTTAATACTGCTGATATTAGTCAAGAAGATTTAGAACAACTCAAGACTGGTTTTGAAGTATTTAATGAAATTACTAGAGGTGAAAAGAGTACTGATAAAGCTAAAGCAAAACGTGTTGCTGAATTTATTGAAAGTGAATGTGATGTTACTTATAATTGGAAACAATATGAACTTGATAAAAATAGAGCTTTTGCTAAAGGTAAAAAGTATTATGATAAATGGCTAGAAGTATTTAGTGAACAAGTTGAAGAAAATGGAACTATTGCAGAAAGACCTAATCGAACTATTTATGGTATTATTAAACCTAAAGATTTAGATAAATGGACTGATATTGATAAAACTGCTGCAATTAATATTCTTCAAAAAAGAACTAGAGAAACTACTACCCAATATTATTATATGAAAGAAAAAGAAGTTCTTGATAAATATGGTATTGATAGTGTTGAATATAAACAATGGTATAGAGATAATCATTATTTTGACCCATATACTCGTACTATTAAACCTATTCGTATTTGGACTACTATGCAAATGATTAAAGACGATGGTTCAGCTGTTGTTGGTAATTATGAACCACGTATTAATCAAATGCATATTACTCCTAAAGAAGAACTTGTTAATCCAGAATATAGTAGTTTTGTTAATAAGTACAAAGTAGGAACAGGATATGATAATCCTAATTATACTAGTCTTAATGAGTATCAACTTGAACTTATGAATAAAGTAAATGAACTTATGAAAAAGTATTGTTTTACTAATAGTAATAAGAGATATGTTGATATGGGTTATCTTCCAGCTTTACCTAAGTCTAAAGATATGACTGTTAAAGATTATTTTGAACAAGCTCTTAGTTTTCTTGGTTGGACGGCTAATGTTCCTAATAATACTAGTTGGAGAAATAATGAAGATTTAACTTTTGATAAAGATTATGATATTCCTAATCCTAGATTAATTCAATTAGTTAATAAAGATACACAACAACTTCCTACTATACCTAAATTTAAAGAACCTAATGAAAGTGATGAGGAATTTAGTAAACGTAAAGCTGCTGCTATTAAAGCTAGAGATGAAATTATTGAAAAGAATAATAAAATTCATAATGATATTCTTAATCGTAATTGGGAAGAAGTATTTAATAGTTTCTTAATTGAAAGTAATAGATATAATGCTATTAAAACAGTTAAAAATCTTCTTTATACTGCTGACCAAATTATTACTAGTAATACTGCTTATGATATAAATTATAAAGGTAGTATAAGTGAAAATAGAGAAGCCAGTGCTGGTGGTGAAATTGAATATAAGCAAGAAAAACAAACTAGAACTAGTCAACATCTTAGAAGTTTTATACGTCGTCTTGTATTTGAACAATATAAAGATAATAAAACTCCTAATCTAGTTAAACTTGGTTCTCTTGCTCAAAACATTGCTGGTAGTAAATATATGATGATGAATATTACTGGTGGTATTGCTAACGTTCTTACTGGTTCTAGTAATATATTTATGGAACGAGCTGCTGGTGAATATATTAATCTTAAAGATTGGGAATCTGGTAAATCTGAATGGGTTAAAGGAACAGTTAGTTATATGGCTAATATGTATAGTGAAAATAGTAGTACTATTCAAGATGCTATTATTAAACTTAGTCATGTAGTCGATTTTGATAGAGTAACTGAAGTTAGCACTGCTGAAGGTCTTAAAGAAAATATTCGTAGAGTTCGTGGATTACTATTTAGTCCTCAATCTGTTGGTGAACATTATATGCAAAATGTTATGTTATTTGCTATGCTTAAATCTCATAGACTTGTTGATAATGGTAGAGGCGGTTATGATATAATGAGTAAAGAAATGTATCATCGTAAAGCTGAACAAGATGCTCTTATGTCTGTAATAAATACTCCCCGTGGAGGAGAGAACCAAGCTCTACTTGAACAATTCAATAAGTTCATAGATGAAGCTAAAGCTGATAATAAAAAACGAGCTAAATATAATTTATTTAAAGCTAATCCTATATTCGATTTTGTTAAGACTTATTTTAATGAAGAACAACAAAGAGAATATATTGCTAAACGTAAAGAACTTATTAAGAATATTGATAAAGAGTTTGCTGAACTTCCAGATATTTATAATCAGTTTGAACTTAAAGATGGTATTGCTCAAATAAAATCTAATAGTAAACTTACTCTTAAAGAATATGCTAAATTTATTGATAAAGTTCGTGAAGTAAATAAGAAAGTTCATGGTGTTTATGATAAACTTGGTTCTGCTAATATAGAACAACATTGGTGGGGTGGTACGGTTATGCAATATCATAAACATCTTTATCCTGGTTTTAAGAAACGTTATCGTTGGAACGGTTATTATAATGAAACTCTAGGTACTATTGAAAAAGGTAGTTATACTAGTCTTTATGATTATTTGACTATTCCATTTAAAGAAACTAACGTAGGAGAAGTTAATAATGTGAGTGATGTTCTTAAAGCATTCCAAACTTATGGTAAGAATTTGCTTTCATTTGCTGTTAATTTCAAACTTAATTATGAACTTCTTCCTGAACATGAAAAAGCAAATATTAGACGTAATTTAGGTGATTTACTTTATGTAGGGGCTGCTATTATTGGAGCAATTGCTATAACTGGTATGGGAGGTGATGATGATGAAGGTATTATTTATAATCTTATGCTTTATCATGCTGACCGTCTTGCTTCTGAAGCTGCTTCATTTACTCCATTTGGAGCTTATGCTGAAGGTAAAAAATTATGGTCTAGTCCTGTTGCTATTGGACAAACTATTAATGACTTACTTGGTACTACTGCTATGGCTGCTAGATTCCTTATTGAAGAAGATTTCACAGAGGAATATACTACTGGTAGATATAAAGGTATGAACAAGTTTGAAGTTATGGCTATACGTAATATACCTGTTATTCGTAGTATTAATCGTGTTCTTGATTTACCTAATAATAATAGTTATTATAAACTTGATGAAAATATACTTAGTATTATACCTTATAAAGATATAGCTAAAGATATATTTGAATAAGCTGGACTTGAATTTAGTAAAAAATAAGGGCTTGCCTATGGTATCACTACCTAGACAAGCCCTTTTACTTTTATCTTAATTAAAACCATCATCATTATTACCAATAACACACATAAGAATAATAAAAACTATAATACCAATAACAAATAGTTTTCCACTATATTTATCCATAGCTTCGTTATCACTAATATTATTAGCAATAGCCAATAGTTTAACACCACCAAATATAATTCCAATAAGAACAATAAATGCAACCATAATTATAATATATTTAAGTTTAACAATAAGATAAAAATAAACCTCAGTAGTAAGACTAGCTTATCTACCGAGGTTTCAGTCATGCCAACGACTATAAGTTTAAGGATTAGTAGAACGCTCCGCTTCGCTACGCTCAACTCCCCGTAGAGGATGGAATAGACTAGTATTTATTCAATCAATATAATCATTATCATTAATAACTATACTAATATTACTAGCATAACTACCGTTCCATCCTCTACGGGGAGTATAGCGAAGAGTGCGTAGCACTCGTAGCGGTTCCAAGCTAACCATTAAATTAAATAAAGCCAGCTCTATTAGAGCTAGCTTTAAGTATAACATATAAACCATTAGCATTAATAGTATCATCTCTTTAGACCATACTTAGCCCATTGAAGAACAAATCCAAGACCTTCCCAAATTTTATCTTCAGCTTTAATTTGAGCATAATTAGCACCAACATTTAAATCAAAGTTTTCAGGTTTTACACAAGCTGCTTGACCATGAACTTCAAATCCAGTAAGACAAGTAAGAGTAGTATTAGTTGTTTTAGTACCAACTTTTACATTTTCAATACCTTTAATAAATCTCTTAATGTCATTTTCTTTAAGAGTATCTCCAGTAGGGTCTTCAAGTTTATAATAAGCTTTCTCAAACTCTTTAGCAGGACTCCAAGATTTATATCCATCTGGATAAGTTACTTCATAACCATCTTCTTCAAAAGAATGATTACCAATTCTATAACCTTTGTCATTTGCTTCACGAGCTGTCATGGAAACAGCTTCAATCATTTTAACACCAATAAATTTACTCATAGCTGTCATAGCTTATTCTTTTTCAAGTTTATTAATAATATCTTTAATATAATCACTAGGAAAACTACCTTCAAGTCGAGCTAATTCTTTTCTTTTATAATCATTATCGACTTTAGTAATAACAGTAGTAGGAGATTTAGTAATTTCTTTTCTTTTATAATCATTATCGACTTTAGTAATAACAGTAGTAGGAGATTTAGTAATTTCTTTTCTTAGAATATCATCTAGATTTGTATTACGAATATTAAGAGTAATATCACAATTAGCTTCATTAATAGCATCAGTTATATTTTTAATTGCTATTTTACAAGCGTCACAGCCATCTCTAGTAAAACAATCAATACGTATCATAACACAATAGCATTATTTTTAACAGCTTCTTTAATAGTATTAGGAACTCTAAGAAGAGTATCCTTAATCATTTCAGTAGTAAGACTATCAGAATATACATAAGTAGCATAAGTTCTCCAACTATCTTTAATTACAACAGCAAATTTGTTAGGATTATCAACATTAGTTTGAATATATTCTACTTTAGTATTTTGATATTTCCACATCCAAGCAATAGCATCAGCACATTTAGCTCGAGTTATACAATCATGTTCATCAATAAACGCTTCAACAAATATATTATTTGTTTGTCTTGTAGGTTCATCTCCAGTAAGATAATTAATATCATTACGAAGTTCTTCCCAAGTAACAGAATTACTATATCGTTTATATTCTGTATCATCTCTATATATAATACAAGTAGGATATTCAGTAATATTCTTACCAGCAACAGCCTTTTCAAGTATCATATCTTCAAGAATAAGATGGTCAGGAAGATTTTTAAAATTACATTGAACATTAGTACCAAATAAAGCTATATCGATAGCTTCTCGCATAGCTTCTGTTTTATCTTTATCAGCACTTTTATAATAAAATTCAATTTTAACCATAGTATTCGTATAATATAATGAGAATTTATAAAATTAGCTATTTTAAAGCCCCACATTGAATGATAATCATATCGTGATAGATTAATCACAATAACAATTAAAATTCAATGTAGGGCAAAAGAACTGTATCTATGACTATCCTAGCAGCTTGCGAAGATACTTTCTAATAGTGTAATCGCTTTGCACACCACGTAAAATATCACCATTACAATAAGCAGTAGGAGCATCACTAATACCAGCACTACGCGCTTCTTGTCTACCAGTATCAGTATATAAATTATACCTAATAAGATTAAACCTACCGGCAAACTCAGGAAGAGCAAGAGCTTTATGAAGCCTTTCTTCAAAAAGTTTACTAACATTACAATCAGGTAAATAAAACAAGATTAACTTTTTCATAGATAAACTTCATTACCTTCAACTTTAGCATCACTAAAATTACTTTTAAAACTTTCAACACTTCTACACCATAAAGGTTCAAGTCCATCAACTTTATAAATAACAGCAGGAATCCATTCACCTGTATCTGGATGTTTCATTTTAGTAATACTAATAATTATATATTCATTAGACGTTTTATTATGAATATAACGAGCACCAACTTTAAGCTTTAGCTGCTCCTCCTGTTCCTTCTCCAAATCCTTTGTTTCCACGTTCACTTTCTCCTAATTCTTCAATAGATTTAACTTCTTTCCAAGTAATTCTCTGAGCACTATTAATAATAAGTTGACAACATCTATCTTTACCATCACAATTATATGGAGGAGTAGAAAGTTTACCAAGAATATTAGTAGTTGTAGCTCTAACATTATTAAGTTTAAGTCTAGCATTACCAACCATACTATCAGGTAAATGCATATGTTCTCTAAGTTTATCAACTATTTCAATAAGAGTAGATACAGCATGAACTAAATCTCTAGAAGTACGATTCTTAAAAATAATAAGAAGTTCTCCACGATAGCCCCAATCAAGAGTACCAGGAGCATTAGGCATATAAAAATCAGATTTAGTAAGGTTACTTCTAGGACGTAAAGACATTTCATTAGGTTCACCATTAGCATCATCTCCAATATTAAACGCTAAACCTGTATGATAAATATGTCTATCTTTATCTCTATCATATTCATAATGAATAGGATAAACATCCATACAAGCATCACCTTCTTTACCATAAGCAGGTAAAATAGGTTGAACATTACAATACTGTTCTACATCTACAACATCTCCACTAAGAAGTTTAATTTCTTTCAGTTTAAATACTTTTACTTCCATATATAATTAAATTATTAAATTAAAGAGCTTCTGCAAGTGCAAAAGCATTTTCTATTTTTCTTGATTTATCACCATAACAAATACTATCAAATCGCTTAGTACCTTCAATATTATCTATATTAGAATAATATCCACTAATAGCATTAACTGCACCCCAAGCTGTACCAAGAATATCTCTTTGACCTGGACCATCAAAATAATAACTATAAGTATCAGAAATAACATTCATTTTTCTACTACTTATTTTACTATCCGTTAAAGCTAAACCACTACGATAAGCAATATCTTTAATAGTATGCCCTGTATCTTTTAGACGTTGAATTTCATCTTCAGTAAGAATATTTTCTCCAATAAATTGGATTACATCTTCATCAGTAACCTTAATATCAGCAAGTAAATTACAATATTGACCAAATTCTTCAGATTTAATTTTACTAATTCCAAGTATTTCTTGTGCAACAGAAATCTTATTATGAACGCTATTGGTATGTCGAAAACTAACATAATTACTACTAGCACGAATAGCAACATTAAGAGTATTTTGACAAATAACTCTAATAGGAGTAAATAAAATTTTAACTCCACCACTACCATCATGAGTATTAGTAAATACTAGATAATTTTCAACAGGGTCGCCTTTAACAAG
>OGXI01001427.1_pt1 | contig 19964 bp, 14 predicted proteins | sample 1576221 | NCBI WGS metagenome assembly OGXI01 (sample SAMEA3541523, study PRJEB24748) | human gut metagenome | biome: human gut; feature: human-associated habitat; material: faeces | place: China | collected 2012
TGGCTTTGAGACGGAAAATTGGAGATAATTTGTGGTCAATTACCGTTATGTTGGTGAACGACAGGAAGGAATCTCCCGTGAAAGCAAATCGCTGTATTTTCCAGGCCAAAATGAAAGTATCCTCTGAGAATAATGATTTCGTTTTTGTAGAAAGCAATCCCAATGCGGATGTAACCGCAATGGATTCAGAAGAACAATCGCTGGATTTGTTGTACCGTCACAAAAAAATATACGGAACCGGCTTGGGTACATCCGTAGACTGGGAAATCGATGCGTCTGGAGTTGGGGCTATATGGAGCGATTTCTTACCGATAATAGAGATTCCGTCGATGAGTTTTTCCTTGCCTCAGAACGACCTCATCAAAGACGAAGAATTGTCCATGAAGTATTTGTCCGACCTGGATCCATCCGACAGAACTACCAAACTTGCATCCATGCGGAACCTGGTCGACCTGTATAAAAATTGGGTTGATAGTCTGGAAAAGGTGGCTGACACACTCGATCCCAGATATGTATCTGCTGCCGCCAATAATATCCGTGAATGTAAACGCGCATATAAGAGAATGTATGCTGGCATTGATACTCTGGCAAAAAATGACAACGCGTACAAAGCCTTTCTGTTGGCAAATCGTGCAATGTTTATGCAGAGAATTCATATTGCGATGCAGGGAGATATGGCCAAAACCAACGCCGATCGTTACCCGGGGGACGAAGAAATTGCAGACAGGCTTTATGGCATGGATTACAGCCACGAGAGCGACAGCAATTGCAAATGGAGACCTTTCCAGATAGCATTTTTACTGATGGATGTCAACTCTATAACTGATGATGAATCTCCGGAGCGGAGTATCGTTGATTTGATATGGTTCCCTACCGGTGGCGGTAAAACCGAGGCATACCTTGGACTGACTGCGTTTACAATTTTCTATCGCAAGCTGGCACACTCCAAAAACTCCAACGGCACGGCTGTTATTATGCGTTATACTCTCCGCCTTTTGGCGGCACAGCAGTTTACCCGTGCAGCGACACTGATTTGTGCTTGTGAGTATATTAGACAAGATTGTGCCCAAAAGAGACATAAGTATCCTGCCTACCCTCTAGGAAAAGAACCGATCACAATTGGTCTCTGGATTGGTGGATCGCATATTCCCAACAAAAATGTTGGAACCGGTGAGCGTTCAAATAGTGCGGAATACCATTTGGGAAAGCTGCAGAGTGTGAGCAGTCCATATTATGTTCGTAATGAAAAAGAACGTCATAATAAGTTTCAAGTGCTGAAGTGTCCGTGGTGCGGAACAAAGATGGTCAAGGATGATAAAAATGGCCGTCTGGTTGGAGAATGGGGCTATAACATGAGCGGTAAACATTTCTATATGTTCTGCCCTCATGAAGACTGTGCTTTTACCAAGAGACTTCCTATTCAAATTATCGATGACGAACTTTACGAAACACCTCCGACGTTGTTGTTTGGTACGGTGGACAAATTTGCTATGCTTCCTTGGGACGGACGAATTGGTGCTTTCTTCGGCATCGGAAAAGATAATCGCACTCCGGAACTAATTATCCAGGACGAGCTGCACTTGATTTCGGGGGCATTGGGTACGGTGGTTGGCCTTTATGAAACCGCAGTGGACGCAATTTGCGGTCAAAAGGGCGTGTATCCCAAAGTCATTGCTTCCACCGCTACAATTCGTAGAGCAAAAGAGCAGTGTTCCGTGCTGTATAATCGTGAAGTTGTGCAGTTCCCGGCTCCCGGCTTGGATGCGGAGGACTCTTTCTTTGCAAAAGAGTCTGTAATTGATTACGAAAAGGGTGTTTACGGACGTAAATATGTAGGTATTATGCCTTCCGGAAAAACCAAGGCTATGATGGAAATCCGTGCTATGGCTGCGCTTATGCAGAAGGTTTACACCATGGATCTTCCGGAAGAGGTTAAAGACAAGCTGTGGACATTGACGGTATATTTTAACAGCTTGAAGGATTTGGGCAAGGCTTCAACTCTGGTGGACGATGACGTAAAGGACTTTATCATTCGTACGGCAAATCGTATGTTTACGGGAAGAAGGCTTATCGTCAGTGCGGACGAACTTACCAGCCGTGTTTCCACCACGGAATTAAATGAGACATTGGATAAGCTGGAAAAGATCGAGTATTCCAAAGAAAATGAAGCCGCCAAGCGATATGCTTCTAATGTGCTGCTTGCCACAAACATGATCTCCGTTGGCATTGACGTTGCACGATTGAATGTTATGTTGATGATCGGACAGCCCAAACTTACCAGTGAATATATCCAGGCCTCCAGCCGAGTGGGACGTTCCTTCCCCGGTGTAGTCTTTGTGCAGTACGATGCCACAAAGAGTCGCGACCGCTCCCATTATGAACGATCTCGCTCTTACCACGAATCTTTCTATCGCTTTGTAGAGCCGACCGGAGCGACTCCGTTCTCTCGTCCGGCACGTGAACGGGCCTTACATGCTGTGCTTATTTCGATGATGCGCCAAATGGCCGGAATGAGCGAAGATAAGGATGCCATTAACTTCGATGAGGAGTACTTTGCGGAAACAATAAAGAAAATCGAAGCGTTTGTCATAGACCGGGTGACCGGAATTAACGAACGCTCCGAGGGGCAGGCAAAGGACGATGTAGATGAAATCCGAACGGAGATTAAGGAGTTCTTCGATCTTTGGCAGTCCTATGTGGATGAATGCAACGGAGAGAATCCGTCTGTTCCGTTGTATTTTGGGCGCAAGTTCATGGTCAATCCGCCTGCGGGAGATACACGTCGATTGCTTAAACAATACAACTCTGCAGGAAAGGACAATGCCATCGAAACTTTGACCTCAATGCGAAATGTGGATACTCCGGTATTGGGTAGTATTGTAGTTTGGGGGGATAACAATGTCTGAACAAGTGAAGACAAAGATAGAATTGAATAAAGTTACCCACTCCGTTCGTGCCGCTCAGGCAGTTCTGCAATATGGCGTAGGTGCTATGGTGGACTTTCCGGATCAGACATTGGTTACTGCTGCGCCGGAGTACTGGAGCGGAAAGAGTAGGATCTATGATGATCGTTTTGCAAAAGCCCTGGGTGTGGACTACTTTTTTGCGTTACCCACCAATATTGCGTATTCCCGTTTTCCTGAATGGTATTTCTGCCCTAAGTGCCGAAAATTCCAGCCATTAAAAAACTGGGTGGCCGAGTACAGGAAAAACGCCAAGGCAAAAACGCTTGAACGGGACGAGTATATGGTTGAGCATATGCAATGCCCCAAGTGCCGCCAGGATTTGGTCGTGGCGCGTATTGTCACGGTGTGTGAAAGCGGTCATTTGAATGATTTCCCTTGGGTAAAGTGGGTGCATGCAAAGGCCAAGAAACCGATTTGCGGAAATCCGGAGTTGAAGTTTAAGACCGGCGCATCCGGAACGGAAGGGCTTGAGGGCTTGAGCGTAAGTTGCTCCTGTGGTGCTATCGCTACATTAAAGGGTGCCTTTGATAAGGATTGCTTTCAAAAGCTGGACGAAGACCTGGGGACCAATCAATTCAGATGTGATGGAAATCATCCGTTTCGACATACCAAAGATAAGTGTGTTTGCTATCCCAAAACCGTGCAGAGAGGTGCATCGTCCGTTTACTTCCCCGTGGTGCATAGTTCGTTGGTTATTCCCCCGTATGCAGATAAGTTGAATGCAAAAATTGAGCAAAGCAAAGCTTATGATGATTGCATGACCATTATCAGCGATGAGGACCCTGAGGAAAGGATCGCTACAATAACCCGGCGTTTGCCGAAGTGGGTGGATAAAATTGCGCTTGAAATCGGTGCGCCCCGTGCAGAAGTGGAGAAAATCCTGATTCGCAAATGGTTGGAGCCGATGCCCGAAAATGTAGATGTGACCAGTATTCAGTATCGTGTGGAGGAATATACCGCATTGTCTGGAGAAGTAGGCGCAGCCAGCTCGGGGTTGGGCGATTTCTCCCGTGAAGAAATGGACATTTCCGAGTATGATCTGCCTCATATTAAAGCCATTTCCCTCGTCGACAAAGTGCGTGTAGTAAATGCATTGATTGGGTTTTCCAGAATTCAGCCGGCAATGACCAGTAATGATGTCGGTTTTGTAGATGTAAAGGAACCCGATACTCGGTGGTACCCTGCTTATGAAGTACGTGGTGAAGGCATCTTTATCGAGTTCAACCAAGAAGATATCGATAGCTGGATTGAAGCCCATCCGGCAGTCGTTGAGAGAGCAGCTAGGCTGAACCACAACTATGCGACATCGTTTATCGGGAAGAATCATCCACGCACGATAACGCCCAAATTCCTTATGTTGCACACGCTATCTCACCTGCTAATTTCTCAGCTGAGTTTTGAGTGTGGATATAGCATTGCTTCTCTGAGTGAACGCCTATACTGCGCCGAGGAATCCGATGGAAAAAAGATGGCGGGTATTTTCATCTATACTGCCAGTGGCGATGCGGAAGGTACATTGGGTGGACTGGTTCGTCAAGGCAGACCGGATGCATTCCCCAGGATTCTCAGAAAAGCAATTGCAAATGCAAAGACTTGTTCAAATGACCCGGTATGCATCATGAGCAGAGGTCAAGGACGTGATTCTTTGAATCTCGCGGCATGCCACGCATGCGGCTTATTGCCGGAAACATGCTGTGAGGAGAGAAATGCATTTCTGGATCGTGGTGTAATCGTTGGTACATATGAAAACCCGGAAATCGGTTTCTGGAATGATATCGATTTATAAGCAGTAATTAGGGTTATTTGCTTTGAGGATAACAATATGAGTGATTTTGCCAAATGGCTTAAAACGAATACGGGGTTGTCCGATTCTTCCATATATAAATACAGCCATGCGGCTGATACGGTTATGGAAGAAATGTTGGCGTTGGGAGTAATATCAAAGCCCTTTTATGAGATGACAGAAATTGAAATCGATATTGCCATTGCAGTGATTATACACGATCAGCACTTTATCAAGAAGAATACCAAAGGGAATGCAATGTATAGTAATGCGCTAAAACAATATCGGGCATTTAGACGGGACGAAACTGTTGTTAATACGGATGATATTAAAACAGCACTCCAAAATGAAAGCATTTCTGAAACAGAGCGGCAAGAATTGATTAAAGCCAGAGTGGGACAAGGGCAGTTTAGAAAGAAAGTTTTGCAAAAATATGAAAGCCGCTGTATTATTACTGGAATAGATAATCCACGATTGCTGCTGGCGAGCCATATTAAGCCTTGGGCAGTGTCATCAAATGCAGAACGACTAAATTCCGAAAATGGTCTTTGCCTGAGTCCGGCATATGATCGATTATTCGATATTGGCTTGATTTCTTTTTCTCAGAAGGGGCAATTACGTATTTCTACGCAATTAGGCGTTCAAAATGCAAAACGATTATACATACAGGCGGGAATGCAATTTGATCTTAAATCCACGCCTGAATTGTTGCGGAATTTGGAATACCACCAAGATACTATCTTTATCAGATAGTCCCGCAAAGTCTTGATGTATGGCACATAACTAAGTGCCTGTACCCGGAGTAAAAGCTGTCAGAAATGCCGCCGCAAAAACGACCGCACCGTATTAACACTGATCCCCAGCCGCTGCGATATTTCCTTCGCGGAGCATCCCTCGGCGTATAAGGCCAGCATCCGGCTGTGATCCCGCTGCGTATAGTAAAGCCGTGTTCCTCGGGGAGTAGCGCCAAGGCGGTGGCGGTAGGTGGTGCCGTCCAGAAAGTGAATTACCAGAGTTTGCTTTGGCGTGACCACCATTTTTCGGATAAGGATACCAATCATCAGACCGTCAATCTGGATATCCAGTTTCCCACGGGCTATATCATTCAGAACGGATCGAGCATCTGATGAAATCTCTCCCGGAGCCTGTGACAACAGATCCGCGCAGTCAGGGATGATATTTTTATGGGTCTTAAGCAGATGATTCACGGATCGGCGGAGGGCAGCATCCAGTTCCTCGGCGTAAATGTGGCGGCATTTACATTTTGCGCGGCCAGCCTTCTTGCTAATACACTCCCAGACGGCGTCCCGGTAGGTGGTAGAATGCCAGGTCTTTCGACCATACCGACCGCCACAGTCACCGCAGATGATTTTGTTGGCAATGGGTGAGAAGGTGCAGTTCCGGCGGCTGGCATCCGTCCATGTGGCTTGCACTTCCTGCCACACAGACTTGATGACAATACCGGGATGCCCGTTCTCCACATAGTATTGCGGCGCTTCACCCTCGTTTGGCTTTCTGGTTTTTGTCAGAAAATCCACGGTGATCTCTTTTTGGAGGACGGCATCGCCCATATATTTCTCGTTTTTTAGAATACTGCGTATGGTATGCGGCTCCCACCTCGGACTCTGTCCCGGCGAGAGTATATCATAGTCCATAAGAATGCGGCAGATATCTGTGCTGCTTTTCCCAGCCAGGGCAAGTAGGTAGATGAACCGCACGACTCTGGCTCCGGCTTCATCGACTTGAATTTCGCCATCCTGGCTGCGCTGATACCCCAAAAGCAGTCCGGGAAGATGATAGATTCCTTGGGCGTATCGATGGCGGACGGCCCAGGTAACATTTTCGGAGATGGATCTGCTCTCCTCTTCGGCAAAAGAACTCATCAGGGTGATGAGGAACTCACCGGTGTTGTCCATGGTGTTGATATTCTCTTTCTGAAAGTAGACCGCTACCCCGGCGGCTTTCAGGCTGCAGATGGTAGTGAGGGCATCCACGGTATTTCGGGCGAACCGGGACAGAGACTTTGTGATGATCAGATCGATTTTACCGTCCAGGGCATCCGCTACCATACGGTTGAAGCCGTCCCGCCTGCGGATGGACAGCCCGGAGATACCATCATCGGTGTACATCCCGGCAAATACCCAGTCCGGATGGCGTTGGATGTATTCGGTGAAATACTCCTGCTGGGATTGGAGACTGTTCTCCTGGGCATCTTTCATGGTGGATACTCTGGCATAGGCTGCAACCCGCTTTGTGGGCGGTGGCTGTTTCGGGGAGATTGTCCTGGCCGGGAACTCAACCCGTGTAATTCTTTTCGACCGCAATGCTGTTCACCTCCAGTTCGCCAATTGGTGCATGGTATTTTTCCGCAGCGACACAGAGTAAAGTGTGCATATCATCTTCTGCAATGATTCCCTTGGCTGCCAGAGTGGCGAAGATACTTTTACAGAGCCGAAAGTGTAACTCCGCTTCGTATTCTGATTGGGTCATAGCGACACCTCCTACAGAAACGACAGTATATTGCCGGATCCGGGATAGTCAATGATAGGGCCGGAGAGTTATCCGAAAGTTATCATTTCCGACGTTTCCGCACGAACTAACATTGCGCGGAAACTTAACACCTCCTGCTCATAATTATGAATCGTCGCGGTTTGGTCTTGGTTATGCTGAAATATTTAAATGCTCTTTGTTTATTCAGCAAAATGTGCTTGAATTAGCAAAATCTCTTTGCTGAAATTTGTGTATTGGAAGACTGAGTTCGCTTGTTAATCAAAGAATGACTTTAATTAGCAAACAAGAGCCACGCAACTTGTTCATCCGGTATGCTATAATTAAGTTGCGGCAAAGATTTTGAACTTGTTTGCCCTTGGATCCTGCACAAACCATTGAGCGGATCCTGAAAAGCAGCGGCAGTGAAGAAGAGGACTACACAGAAAAGGTGTCAGAATCCTTCGGGAAATTCTGGAACGGGAGAAAAAAGCAGAGAAACGGGAATAAATTTCACAGGCTGCTTTTGTCCTTTCTGTCCTCATTGTCCCGCTGCATCAAAATTGAACCCACAAAACAATGCACCATGTCATCAAAACATGGTGCATTGTATCCATGAGCAGTAGATTTGCCACCAAAGGACATCGATATTGATACAATGTCGGTGTCCTTTCTTTTTGTATTTTTGTGTTTGGAAATTGCAGATATGGGCTGTATTTTGGGTAAAACGGGCAAATACTAGACAATTTATGCAGTATTAGCGTGAATGAACGTCAAAATGACATATAACGCTCTTTCTTCCCTTCATGCCCGCGTTGCACTTTAGACGACTCGAATGCCGTTTTTCACGGTAAAAAATGAATACCCCTGATATATCGTTACACAGTGTACGCTTTATATCGTTACCCCGTGTTACGATTTGATTTTGCCAGCGCACCAAGGCTCCGAGATAAGTCTATCAGCAGGATGCGCTAAACGGAAAGCCACCGCGATTGCCGGAAGGTTTTTCAGAGCATATATATTCATGCAACATTCAAATATTTCATGCGTCTCAGCTTGTTCCTTCCAATGGCTTATGCTACAATACCGGTGAAAGCGAGGTGCGCAGGATGGACTACACGAATGCCATGATGGTCTGGGACGCGGTCTCCGTGCGCATAACGGATGTAAGACATCGATTGTTGATTCGGCAGCAAGCGGAAGAAGTGGACGAAAACAGTCTGTTCCTTTTTGTTTTCGGTAAGACTGGACGCATAATCGTTGGAGAAAGAATTTATCTGCTGAAGACCAACGCCTTATTTCATATAGGCAGAAACCATAGCGTGTTTGTTGATGCGCGAGATGGCGAAACAGAGTACTATTTAGTCACGTATCAGGCAGAATATCCCAACATGGCAGGGCGGGAGATGATGCGCCTGTTGCTTGAAGAAAATCCGTTTGATGCGTTCAAAACGGTGCGCCCGTCTGATCCGGTACTCTTTATGCGCCAATTTCAGACCATACTTGGCGCGTGGAGAGAAAATTCCCCTCGGAAACCCTTGACCGTCAAAAGCGCCTTTTACGCCATTTTGGATGGGTTTTATGCGGAATTGAGCAAAGCGAATATGATCGCACCGGACGCCGTGGAAAGCGCAAAGCGTTATCTCGAATCGCATTTTACTGAGCCAAACTCCATACAAATGCTCGCGGATGTACTGCGTATAAGCCGGACGACGTTGTATACGCGATTTAAGCAACAGCTGCATCAAAGCCCACAACAATACTTGATGGAACTCCGGCTGGAAGCCGCTCGAAAGGCTTTGTGTGATACGAAACTTACCCATCAGGAAATAGCCATTTCCTGTGGGCTCATTGACAAGGATTATTTTTCGCGACTGTTCAAGCGGCGGTACGGGGTCTCTCCGGGGGCCTATCGAAAAACACATCAGACGGACGAAGCTTCTTCCCAAACGGCGTATACCTTCGCTGTGCCAGCCTTTTCTCGACCGCTCCCGGAGCGCGAGCTGTTGATTGAGAATCTTGGACGCATTCATCGCTATCACAAGATCCCGGAGCGCATCGTTTGCTTGGACTATCCGGCGGTAGAAATATGCGTGGCCCTTGGCCTTGGAGATCGCGTCGTGGGGATTTCAGAAGCCGAAGGCGCTCTGGAAGATTGCCTGCCGGAGCATCGCGACATAATTTCCGAAATTCCAATGCTCCCTTCGAAACCGGCTAAGCGTGGCATGCCCAGCTTTGAAACAGTGCGTGAAGCACGCCCTGATTTGGTTTTTGGTACTTCCTACAGCTTCCAAACCCCATTTGGTATTGCGGACGAGGAGGACTTTGAACGCTTGGGAATTCATATTTACGCGCTGAAAGCGACCTATATCCCAAACTCGACATTTGAGGACACCTATGAAGATATATCCAATATCGGTCGGATTTTCGGGAAAGAAAACCAGGCGGAAAAACTGATTTCCTTCATGCAGGAGCGGGAACAATGGTTATATCGAAAGACCGAGAACATTTCCACCCCCGTCAGGGTTTTCTCCTTTGATGCGCCAGTTGGCGGTAAAGCTTTTACCTGTGGGTCTTCTTTGGAATCTCATATGATCCATGCCGCTGGAGGGGTCAATGTCTTTGGCGATAGGCCGCAGCAATTTGTGGCAGTAGATTGGAAAGAAGTGGCGCATCTGAATCCCGAGGTGATTCTTGTTCATCGTTTTTTTGACGGCGATGACGCCGAACAGAAAATTGAAATCCTGCGGCGCTGCTCCGAAATCGCTGAAACCGCCGCAATGCGGAAGGGACAAATTTTCGCGCTTGGAATTAAAAAAGTGTTTCCCTGCGTGGATAATATCGAAACAGCCATCCAGATGAGCGAGTGGTTTCAAAATTGCCGCGCATTTTAATTGCATATGAATTGAACAAAAATACAGCTTGTTAAAAACATTTATCTATTTTTTAGCGGCGATTTTCTGCTAGAATTGACCTTGGTTATAGTTAACTAACGCTGGACAACAAGGTGATATTTGTTTGTACGGCCTTGTTAGCTATATCTAACTAAATTTGGCGTCAACCGACGCGATGGAGGGTTTTGAACATGGAGAAACGGTTGACATTGGCCTTGAGTCTGCTCATGATTATGAGTGTGTGCCTCACAGGAGCAATCGCCGAAGAAGGCTCAGTTGTCATCGAGAACAACGGCAGAACGACGACCTACAATAGCGTACCTGAGCGCGTTGTTGTGCTTTCGTATAGCAACGCTGAAACCATGGCTGCTTTAGGGCTTGAAGACAAAGTCGTGGCCGCCTTTCCCGGAATGTACACGTTAGACGATGTTCTCCCCGAATATCAGGAAGCGGTCGCGGCCATGCCTTTTATTACGGAAGGACTGAATAGCGGAACTCCCAATCTCGAAACTGTATTGGATCAGGACCCGGACTTTGTGCTGGGCACCTATTACAATTTCTTCCCAGTAAACTGCGGCGCGCCTGAAGATTATGAAGCTGCCGGAGCAAATGTTTATGCTCAGGAAGGTACTTATGTGGCTGGCGCTACACTTGAAAACACTTATAATGACATACTGAATCTTGGCCAGATTTTCCATGTCGAAGAACGTGCACAGGAATTGGTTGCTGAAATGCGTGCACAAGCTGATGAAATCACAACGAAGCTGGCAGAAACTGAGCCTGTGAGTACGTTTGTTTATGATTCCGGCGAAGGAACGATACTTTCCATTGGCGGTGTTGGATTGGAAAATGAATTGCTCACGCTTGCGGGAGGGGCAAATATTTTCGCCGATCAGGAGAGCCGATACTTCGACGCCTCTATAGAGAACATCATCGAAGCGAATCCGTCTGCTATTATCGTATATGATTATAGCATTTCGGCAGATAGCGAACAGAAAATCGAATACCTCAAGAGCCTTAGCGAACTTTCCGAAGTAGACGCAATAAAGAACGACAAGATCATTGTGCTTCCGATTTACACCGTTTTCCCCGGAATGCAAAATGTGCGTGCGATTCAGCTCATGGCCGAAGGCCTGCATCCGGAATTGTTTGAGTAAGCGCGCCACGTATCATGGAGGCTGGCCAATCGTCGGCCAGCCTCCATTCATTTGCGGGAGGCGGATCCATGTTTATCAATCGTTATCTGATGGCCTTCGCTCGAAATCACGTGGGAAGAGTAGCTTTAACATGCGTTTTGCAGTTTGTATTGACGCTAATGGGTTCTTTCGTCTCTTTAGGAATCGCTATTGTAGTGCGCATGTTGCAGGGCGAGGAACGAATCCTCTTTTTTTCCGCCGTATGGCAGGTTTTTGGCGTCATTGCAATTTTGATTGTTTTACGTTATGTATTGATGAAGCAAAAGTCGCTTGCCGCCGAGCGTTGCGGACTTGGAATAAAAAAAGATGTAAGAATGGGGCTATTGAATAAACTGTTTATGCTTGGCCCTGCCTTTATCAATCGTGAGCGCACAGGGAATATAGCGTCCAGTATTTCCACAAAAGTGGAGTATCTCAACGACTATTATACGATCTATTTGCCTAATGCAGTTGCCTGCATTGTAAATGCGGTGCTTATTGTAACAGGATTAACTTTTCTGAACCGCGTTTCAGCAGGTATATGTATTATAGCCTGCGTTGGAATGTTTGGATGTCCTATGCTGTTTTATTTCATCATGCGCAGACGAGGGGAGGAAGAAATGCGTGCGCACGCCCAGTATTACAGCGATTGTCTGGACAGCGTACAGGGCATGAGCACGCTCAAGGCATTTAACGCAAACAATCGGCAAAAATCAACAATCCATCAAAAGGGAGAAGCGCTTCGCCGGGCGCTTATGAATCAGTTAAGCATCACCATGCTGGAAAACGTGGTCTTGCAGTTTTTCGCAGGGCTTGGCAATGCCTTTGCCATCGCCATCGCCGCGTATCAGTGCGCGGGGGGCCATATGGAGCCGGACGCGCTGGTCTACGCCCTGTTCCTCATCGGCGCATGCTTCGCGCCCATGTCCAACCTCATCAACGCCTGGCACATGGGTTATCGCGGCGTGGTGGCTTCCTATTCCATCGTCGAGCTGCAGAACCAGCCCGTGCGTTTGTCGCTTCTTCCCAAGGAGGGAGCTGCCGCTAAAACGCCCGCCTCCTCTGATGTACGCTTTGAAAACGTCTCCTTCGCCTATGACCCGGCGGACGGCGATGTGCTCCATGGCGTTTCCTTCGACGTCCCGGCGCGCACCACGACCGCCCTCGTCGGCGCTTCCGGCAGCGGCAAATCCACCATTGCCCAGCTTCTGGCGGGTTTTTATCCCGTGCGGGCGGGCAGCGTATGCGTAGGCGGGCAAACGCTCAGCGAGCAGACCGTGGGCGGCATACAGGATCAGATCGCCGCCGTCTGGCAGGACTGTCACCTGTTTTACGGCACTGTGGAGGACAATATCCGCATGGGCAAGCCTGATGCCACGCGCGAGGAGATCGAGCAGGCCGCGAAGGAAGCCAGCATCCACGATTTCATTTCCAGCCTGCCTGACGGCTACCAGACCATGCTCGGCGAGCGCGGCATGCGCTTTTCCGGCGGCGAGCGGCAGCGCGTGGCGCTGGCGAGGGCGTTTTTGCGCGACGCGCCCATCGTCATCCTAGATGAAGCGACTTCCTCCCTGGACAGAAAGAACGAAATCGCAGTGCAGCGCAGTTTCCGCAACATCAGCCGCGGCAGGACGGCGCTGGTCATCGCCCACCGGCTGGCCACCATCCAGAACGCCGGCCAGATCATCATCATGGAAGACGGACGCATCCTTGCCAAAGGTACACACGCGCAGCTTTTGCGCAATTCGGCGCAGTACCGCAAACTCATGGGCGGCCAGCTCACGGCGGCAAAAGGAGGGGATTGCGCATGAGCGGCGTGAAAAAGGAAAAGCCGCGCCTCAAGTATGCCGTGGAACTTTCCCGGCACATACAGGGTTTCGGCCTGTATCTCACCCTCGCCATCCTCTGCAACCTGATGTTCAAGCTGCTGCCGCTGGCGACCAGCCTGGTCACCTCCTACATGGTTTCCAGCGTGCTGCTGGGCGAGGCCAGCCAGGTGATACGGCTGCTGGCAGCCTGCGGCGTGCTGGTCATCCTGCTGTCGCTGTTTTCCTATCTCGATGTGCAGGTGAGCCACGACATGGCCTACCGCATCCTTACCAAGCTGCGCGACCAGTGCTATGCCAAGCTGGACGAACTGGCCCCCGCCGCCCTGATGGGCAAGCGCAGCGGCGACATGATCAGCATCATCCTGGGCGATGTGGAAACGCTGGAGTGGTTCTACGCCCACACCATCGGCCAGCTCATCGTGGCCGTCGCCGTGCCTGTAGCAGCTCTGATCTTCCTCGGCACGCTTTCCTGGGTGCTGCCAGTGGTCATCCTACCCTTCATCGCCGTACTGGTGCTGATTCCCAGGCATTCGGCGCGCCAGTCAGACGCGCAGGGTGCGGCGGTGAAAAGGACGACCGGCACGCTCAACGCCATCATCGTGGACGGCGTGCAGGGGCTGAAGGACATCATCTCCTTCCGCTGGCAGCGGGAGTATATGGAACGCTTTTTCCGCGCCAACGATGAATACGCGCAGGCGTCCATGGCCTATGCCGAACGGCGCTCGGATGAAAGCCGCCGCATCACGCTGGTGATGGAAGCGGCGTCGCTGGCGGCGGACATTGCGGCGGTGCTGCTGGTGACAAGCGGGCAGATCCCGGCGCTGTGGCTGATGCCGGTATTCGTGCTTTCCTCCGCCATCTTCACGCCGATCCTCGATGCGCTTTCGATGAGCACGAACTACGGCCTGATCTTCGGCGCGGCGCAGCGGGTACTGGGGCTGTTTACGGAAAAGCCGCTGGTGCGCGATGAGGGAAAGCGGCGGCTGGACATGCGCGGCACAGCGGTGGAAGTGCGCTTCGAGGATGTGCGCTTCACCTACCCCGCCGCCAAAGGCGGAGAGCCCAACCCGCCGGTGCTCAACGGCCTGAGCTTCTCCTTCCGCACGGGCGAGACGGTGGCGCTGGTGGGCGCGTCCGGCGGGGGCAAGAGCACGGCGGCGCGGCTGTTGCAGCGATTCTGGGATGTGGATGGAGGGCGTATTTCCATCAACGGCACAGATGTGCGCGAACTGACGCTGGAAAACCTGCGCGATATCGTCACGGTGGTGCCGCAGGAGGTGTACCTGTTCAACATGAGCGTGGCGGAGAACCTGCGCTTGGCGCGGCTATCCGCCACGGACACGGAGATTCGTGAAGCGGCTCGCCGGGCGCGGGCGGAGGAATTCATCGAAAAGCTGCCAAAAGGCTACGACACGGTGATCGGCGAACGCGGATTACGCCTGTCTGGGGGCGAAAAGCAGCGCCTGTCCATCGCGCAGGCGTTTTTGAAAAACGCGCCGGTACTGGTACTGGATGAAGCCAGCGCCAATCTGGACGCGGAAAACGAGCGGCTGATCAATCAGGCGGTGGAACACTTGAAACAGGGACGGGCCACGCTGGTGATCGCCCACCGCATTTCCACCATCCGCGCCGCGGACAGGATCGTAATGGTGAAAAACGGGCGCGTGGCGGGCGAAGGGACGTATGCGCAGCTCATGGAGGGCTGCCCGGAATTCAGAAAGCTGATGGGTGATGAATATGCAGGGACAGAAAATTGAAATACAGGAACGGCCCCGGTGGGTGTTCTGGCTGGTGCTTTTGGGTTTGCTGGCAGCGGTGATTTTCAGCATCGCGGGCGGCATCCTGCTCGGTTCGGCAGACCTGAACGTTTCGACCGTCATTGATGTGATCAAGTTGAAGCTGTTCGGGGTCGAAAATGAAGAGTTGAAGCGTTCGGCGATCAGCATTGTTTGGGAACTGCGCCTGCCGCGCGTACTGCTGGCGCTGGCGGCTGGCGGCGGTTTGGCGGTGGCGGGTGCGGCCATGCAGTCCGTGACGCAGAACGTCATGGCCGACCCCTATATCCTCGGCGCGTCCAGCGGCGCTTCGGCGGCTGTAGCTTTCGCATTCGTCATCGGTGGTTCGTTTGCCAGCTCAAATGCGGTCATTTCCGTTTTTGCCTTTGGCGGATCGATGCTCTCTTTGCTACTTGTATATGGAGTCGGCATGGTTGGGCGTGCTGGATCAAGTAGCCGGCTAGTACTTTCTGGTATGGCAATAAGTGTGATCCTGAATGCCGCAACGCAATTCTTTATTTCTATTGCACCAGATGCTCAAACTGTGAGAAGTGTTACCTCGTGGACGATGGGAAGCCTGTCTAACGCGCGGTGGAATAATCTTCTGATTCCATTTGTGGGGTCAATTATTGGCTCATTATTCTTCATGTTCATGTCGCAGGCATATAACCTGCTTTCTCAAGGGGACGAAACGGCCATCAGCCTGGGTGTAGATGTCCGGCGCGTTAAGCAGGCAACCATCATTGTAGTATCGTTCGTGACTGGTATAGTGGTCGCGGCGGGCGGCGTCATTGGCTTTATCGGCTTTATCGTGCCACATATCATCCGCATCCTCGTGGGCGCGGATCACCGGCGGGTGTTTCCGCTCTCCTTCATCGGCGGCAGCCTGTTCCTCTTGTGGATGGACGTGCTTGCACGCACGATCATGGCTCCACAGGAACTGGCCGTGGGCATCTTTACCGCTTTCTGCGGCGGCCCCTTCTTCGTCTGGCTGCTCTACCGCAAGAACAAATACGGCAGGATGTGAGGTGGCTTACAATGGAACATAAAATTGAGATACGCGATCTCCATTACCGTGTGCCCACCCGTGAAATTCTGCACGACGTATCCCTGCAAGTGGACAAAAACCAGTTTGTCGGCCTCATCGGGCCCAACGGCAGCGGCAAAACTACGCTGCTCAAACACATTTACCGCGCCGTGCCCCCGGAGAAGAACACCGTGTTCATCAACGGCCGGGAGATCGAAGCCTTCTCTTATCGCGAGACAGCCCGGCAGGTGACGGTGATGCGGCAGGAGAATGGCTCGGATTTTGACTATACCATTTTGGAAATGGTGCTGATGGGCCGCGCGCCGTATCGCAAATACTATGAGCGTGACACTATAGAGGATAAACAGATCGCCTACAACGCCCTTCGCTTCATGGGTATGGAAAGCATTGCTAACCAACACTTTTCCACGCTTTCCGGCGGTGAAAAGCAGCGGGTGCTGATTGCGCGGTCGCTGGCGCAGGAGGCGGACATTCTTGTGCTGGACGAACCGACGAACCACCTGGACGTACACTACCAGTGGCTGCTGATGGAGGTCATCGCGGGCCTGAAAAAGACGGTGCTGTCGGTCTTTCACGAGCTGAACCTCGCCTGTGCGTTCTGCGACTATCTGTTTGTACTCAAAGATGGCCGCATTGCCGCGCAGGGAACGCCCAGGGAGATCTGCACCCCGCAAATGCTGGAGGAAGTATTCCGCGTGCGCGCGGACGTACTTGCGCTGGAGGATGGCCGCCCCTACATCGTCTATCGGGGCAGCATCCGGTGAGCAGGCAGACCGCGCCGGGCAGGGCGGCGGAGGATTATCTGGAGGCGCTGCTCCTGCTGGAACGGGGAACGGGAGACGTTCGCGGCGCGCAGCTGGCCCGGCATTTAGGCGTTTCAAAAGCGAGCGTGAGCATCGCCATGAAACGGCTCAAGCAGGAGGGCTATGTATCCGTTGGCAAGGGGCGCGAGCTCCTCCTGACGGACGCAGGACGCGCCATCGCCTGCCGAGTTTACGAGCGGCATTGCTTTTTCACACAGTTGCTTCTCTGCGCTGGCGTCGAACCGGAACAGGCCGAACAAGATGCCTGCCGGATGGAGCACGCCATCAGCGAGGAGGGCTTCGTAAAACTTAAGGAAATGCTCATATGCTTCGCAATGGCGAAACCGACGTAGATATGACTGCGCTGATCGCAGAGAAATGAAATGCTGCACGGAATGGGCGAAAAGGCCCTGACTTGTGCGGCCTTCCAGATTTGACAGAAACCAAAACAGATCGAAGCCGTCAGGGAACAATTCGCTTCCCCGACGGCTTTTCCATGAAACCACGCTCCGCACTGCTGGTGCGCGCATAAACCCCGCTCAGCGCAGCCTATGCGAACCGGCACTCCATGTCCTGCAACGCATCAGCGAGCACGTCTCGCGCATCATAGCGGATGTTGAGCCAATCGCTGACTGCTTCCTTCGGGAGAATGACAGGCGTTCGGTCGTGGATGAACGATATGGCTGCGGCCGGTTCCCGCGTCAGAATCGTAAACACGGGGGGCACCGTTCTCGATCCTGTATATCCCAGCCATGTACATGACAGAAGCTCCGACCGGCCGGATGGCATACTTTATTCTGTCCTTACCGCGCTTTCCCACTCGAAATAGTGCGCTGCGGGCACAAGGCACCGCCGCTGCCGCAACCCTTCTCGAAACAGCGCCTTCGCATCCGCCGTCTCGCTTCGGGCATTGAAGAGCAACTTACCGCCGCCCAGCCTGTAGCCCCACCGCATGGCAAAGGGCGTCGCAGCCAGATTGCGATTGTTTGCCAGAACCGGCGCCACGTCGGACGGCGCGATCTCGCCGGTCTTGACGACAGGCCCGGCATTTAGTAGGATTCATCCGCTAAAACCTTTGTGTTTGCGTTAACCTTTTGAGCCAGTTCCTCCGTAGAATCTACATGGAAAAACATCTGCGCATCCGCATGGCCCACCTGTCTCATGTACTTCCTGCGCATCATGGCCATACCGCTTTTGCTCACGGCGTCAAAGACAACTTCTACCTCGCCAAATTGACGGAGCATTTGGAACAGCCCCAGGACTTTGGACTCCTCAAAATAGTGGAACAGTCCGCCGGCGGTCACCAGAATGGGAGCATTAGGCACATACGTGCGGATTTGCCTGATCCAGTCCTCAGCAAAGGCATCCCTGGCAAGATAGGTTTCCCGCTCCGGTTCTGGCAGCAGTTCTTGCCGGTATTTGATGACATGGGGCAGATCCACGGCATACCAGCATGTCCCCCCCATTATCACTTCGGTAATAGGCCGTTTCAAGCCCGCAGCCAAGCTGAGCAATCACACCATTTGGTCTGCGCTGTAGAAACGAGCGGATATAGCGATCCATATTGGCTGATCGGGTTGCGGAGGCAAGCAAGGTGTATTGGTTCTGACTACCATACTCCAGCAGATCGGATGGCAGTTTTTTCTTTAGCTCTAGGGCTTTTTGATCGTATAAGACCTGCGGATAACGTTCACTGGCATAGATCCTACCCAGCATGGGGACAAACAGTGTGTCCTCCACTACACCCAACTTGGACATGGTCATCCTCCTGTTCGAGTCTTGATGAATTCTGCCACTAGTTTTGCATAGTCTTCCAGTTGCACCATGAGCGCCAGGTATCAGTCGGTCAAGTCGGGGACCACCGTAGGTTTGGGTATCAGGTCGATCAAGTCCTGCTTATAGACGGGTGAAGGTGGTATCACCTTGGACAAGATCAACAGCACCCGCCAAGTGGGCAAAGCTCTCCCGAAGCATGCCGCAATAATGTTCCGCATCGCAGAGAAAATCAAGCATGTGCGCCTGGTAGGGGTGGTGAGCAGCTCCATCATGGTGTCGCACAAGTTCCTTCAGAGCGGCCTTTTCCTACGAGGTAAGCTATCGTTTTCCTTACTTAAGCGCTACCCACTTCATCATTCGCTCGATAAGGAAAAAGAATAGAATGCCCTGGGAAACCATACCGCTCAAGGACTGTCCCACCAGCCAAACTTTCTCCTTCAGATGGCGGAGTATATGATAAAATAGGGGATTTAAAGTGGCGTCACTTTAAATCCCCCCGTCCGCTATTTGTAGCAGTGTGCTTTTACTGCAGCAGTTCCGCTTCCAGATCCTGCAGCATGATATCCAGCGCCGTGATGCCACCCTCGGCAGTGTACCACACGGCAGGATGGGCCAGATAGACGATGTTGCCGTTTTTATAGGCATCCGTGGTCATAACCAGCTCGTTTTCCATGATTTCCTGCGCGAGCTTCGCGCCTTCGGTTTGAATCGCCGCATCGCGATCCATCACAAAGATGTATTCCGGCGCTTTTTCCACGATGAATTCAAACGAAGCCTCATTGCCATGCGTCGCCGTATCAATTTCGGCGTCCACGCCCACATTGGTGAACCCGGCTTCGCGGCCGATGATGGAGCAGCGGCCGTCGTTGCCCAGCACGTTGAATCCGCCGCTGGTCACCAGACCGACGATTGCGGTTTTGCCATCGGCGAAGCTTTTCAGCGTCTCAATGCGCGCGTCGAAGCCTTCAAAAAGCGCCGCAACTTCCGCCTCCTTGCCAAAGATGGAAGCAATCGTGTCCGCATTCAGGCGCGTCTGGGCCAGCGTACCTTCGTCCGTGGTGGGCAGATAGACGACCGGCGCGATTTCGCTCAAGGTATCATAGGAGCCGCTCAGGCGTCCGCCGATGAAGATAATGTCCGGTTCGCAGGCCATGACGGCTTCCATGTCCGCCGTCTTGATGGTGCCCAGGTTGGCGACGCCTTCGGCGGTTACAACGCTTTGCACGTACTCCAGAGAAGAGGACGCGGAACCGACCACACGGTCTTCGAGCCCAAGGGCCATCAGAATATCCAGCGAAGCCATATCCAGAATTGCAATGCGCTGGGGATCGTAAGGTACCGTCAGCTCAATGGACTCGCGGTTTCCGTTCAACGCCTGGATGACGACGGTTTCAGGCGCGCTCTCCTGAGCAAAAGCCGATGCAGCAG
>OGXI01001439.1_pt1 | contig 19842 bp, 10 predicted proteins | sample 1576221 | NCBI WGS metagenome assembly OGXI01 (sample SAMEA3541523, study PRJEB24748) | human gut metagenome | biome: human gut; feature: human-associated habitat; material: faeces | place: China | collected 2012
AACATGTTGGTGATGAACTCGCTGGCCTGGTAGTTGGCGAAGAAGTTGATCGACAGCGGCGCCATGACGAAATAACCGAACAGCAGCCCTCCGAAGAAACAGAGCGACACCCAGAATACGAACAGGTGGGTTCCCTGAATCTCCTTCGGCGTGAGCGCCGGGCGTACGAAGCGCCAGAACTCCCACAGCGTGTAGGGCATGGCCATTGCCAGTCCCGTCAGGAGCGAGATCTTCATGTGGAGGTTGAACTGCCCGGACAGCGAGGTGTTGATGATCGAGAAACGGTCGTTGGCGATGCGGAAGGTCTCCGGATCGGTGTCGAACGACGTGCCGAGCACGCTGTTGAGCCATTCGGCCATATGCGCCCACTGGGCGCCCACCCATGTCAGCATGCGGTTGGTGGGGAAGTCCGGGCTTTGTGGCCCGAACAGCACCGTGTCGATAATGAAACTCTTGCAGAAGAAGGCCACCAGTCCGATGACTCCGATTGCCATCACCCCTCGCACCAGATGCGGGCGCAGGGCGTCGATGTGCTCGAAAAAAGTCATCTCCGTCGACTCCGGATCCTTTTTTTTCATGTTCATTTGTTTGCCGCCGCGGAACAGGTGTGATTACTCGGTCTTTCCGGAGTCGGATTTGTCTCCGGGTTTGTTGTCTTCGGCCGTATAGTCTTTGTTGACGGCATCCTTGAATTCTTTGACGCCGCGGCCCAGTCCGCGCATCAGTTCGGGGATTTTCTTGCCTCCGAAGAGCAGGATGACTACCAATACGATTACGATGATCTGCCCGTAACCGATTGCACAAGGGATAAGCATGGTTTTTTCTTTTAGGTTTTTATTCTGAACTCGGCGGCGCGGAGGCTGCGCTCCGGCCTATTTTTTGCAAATATAACACAATTTTTGCGATATTCGGGCCTGCTGTTCGCAAAAACCCGCCCGAAATTCGGGCGGGTTCGCTTTCAGAGGGTCAGGGCTATTTTTTGGTTTTCGCCGCAGGCAGCTCCTTGATTCGTATGTTTCGGAACTTGATTCCGGCTCCGTGTCCGAGCAGTCCGATGTGTCCCGAGGCGTTGAAGAGTCCGGGATGGTTCTTGTGGTCCACGGTGTAGGGGTTGTTTTTCCCGCCGTCGGGGGCCACGTTGTGTCCCTGGCAGGCCTGCCGGATGTCTCCGTCGAGAATCACCTCTCCGTTTACCGTCACGGTGATTCGGTCTCCCACGGCGCGTATCTCCTCGACGTTCCATGTTCCCAGGGGCGGGAATTTCACGCGTTTGGCCGGGATAATTCCGTAGACCGATCCGTGCTGCTGGTATACGCGCAGGTTCTTGTAGATCGGAGCGTCGTGGTCGAGCACCTGAATCTCCATGCCGTGATAGGCGGCGTCGACGCCCATGGGGGTGCGTATGCCGATGCCGTTGTTGACGCCCTCTCTGTCGAAGGCGAATTCGAATCGCAGGACGAAATCTCCGTACTCCTTCTTGGTGTAGAGGTTGCCCGATCCGCCGTACTGCGCCGTCACGTAGATCGTTCCGTCGACGGGGACGTAGTTGGTGGTGTTCCCGGTCCACTTGTGCATCGACGTACCGTCGAAGAGCACCTCGAAGCCGTCGGCAGCCTCTTCCTCCGAGAGTTCGAAGCGCGGCGTGGCGGGCAGTTCGCGGATGTACATTTCGCGGACGTTGAGGGGCGCATTTCCCGCGATGAGCAGGATCTGTCCCTCTGCGTAGGCGGGGATCTCCCGGTTGCATGCGTTTTCGAGGATTACGTTCTCGGCGGTCGTGACGCCGTTGAGTACGACCGTCACGCGGTCGCTGACCACCTTCACCTGCATCGTGTTCCACTCCTGCGGGCCGTTCGCGGCCGCTTTGGGTGCGGCGTTGTCGTGGAGCATGTTGCCCGTCAAGGCTCCGGAGTTCTTTCCTCCGAGTGCGATCTGCGGGATCGAGCGGATGCCCATCTCGGCCTCGCCTTCGGTCTTCCAGTCGAGGATCAGTTCGAAGTTTTCGTAATTTTTCGCCGATCCGATCGCTCCTCCGTCAGCGGCCCCGGTCAGGACGCCGTTTTCTGCGGTCCAGTTCTTCGCCATCGCGGCCCGGGCCTCTGTTTGCGCTTTCGCCAGCGCCTTGGCCTTCATCGCCTTGCGGGTCTCGGGATCGCCGACCACGGCTTCCCACCCGCTCGGTTCGAGCGATACCGGGAGGTATCCCTCTGCGGGGAGTTTGGCCAGGAGTCCCTTGATCTCGTCGACGGCGTAACCTGCGTCGGCGTCGGATTTGGCCAGTCCGGCATATACCTCCTGGGCCTTTTTCAGGGCTGCTGCTACCGTTTCTCCTCCCAGCGCGGGGTTCTTCGCAGCGACGGTCTTCACGACCATTGCGGCGGTTTCGGCCGTCGCGGGTGCGTCCATGTAGTTCATGGCGAGCGTCAGCGCCGGGAATACCGGGGTTTTGGAGAGCGCTTTGAGCAGTTTGTTCTGCACCTTGGGCGAGGGTTTCGCCTCCAGTCCGCGGCGGTATAGCTGGTATTTGCGCATGGGCGTATTGCGCGACTTCGAGACGAAATCCGTGTAGCGCGAAATTGCGGCGTCGGTCCATGCGGGGTTCTGCCGGGCGAGATCATACAACACGTCGACCATCGCGGGGTTTTGAACCGTCAGCAGGGCCGCGAATGCGGCCTGGCGGTCGTCGGCGGCCAGCAGGGCGTCGATCGCCTCTTTGCTGGCGGCCTGCGCCAGCAGGGGATAGTAGCGGGCCTTTTCGGGGGCGGCGGCCATCTGCCCTGCCACCATCTTGTACTGTATGTCGGAGGACTCTTTGGCCAGTGCGTTCTTCAAGCCGGCCTGAAGGGCCTTCACGTCGTCCTCCTGCGCCTGGTTCAGCAGGCCGCACAGACGGTTGAAGTCCGCGGGGGTCGTGACGCCTGCCAGCGCGCCGTAGGCTGCCGTGCGCACCGCCCTGTCAGGGGAGTTCAGCAGCGCGAACACCTTGTCGGCTGCGGAGGTGATGCGCCTTTTTGCCACGAGTTTCAGGGCGTTGGCCTGCGTGGCGGGCGTGCCGTCGAGAGCTGCGACGAACGCTGCGTTGGGCTTTCCGTTGAATGCCGCGAGAGCTGCCGAGGCCTCTTTGGCATGTGCGCCTCCGAGCTGTGCGACGAGCGCGTCGAGCGCCTCCTGTCCTCCGATTTTCCCGGCGGCGCGGATGGCGGCCAGGGCCAGTTCCTCGTCGGCCGAGGAAATGGCCGCGATCACGGCGTTGGCCTGCGATGCGGCGTGGCGGGCGCCGAGCCAGCTCACGACGTCGGTTTTCGCGGCGTCGGAGAGCGACGGCATTTTCTTCACGACTGCGGCGTAGAGGGCGTCGTCGGCGAAATCGCCGGCGAAGTCGAGCGCCGCGCAGCGGTATTCGCGGTCGGCGTCTTTCAGCGCGGCGAGCAGTTCCGGCGTCTGTTTTTTGGCGTCCGTGCCGAGGACTATTCCCAGACCTGCGGCCCGGACGTTCTGCGGCATGCCGGTTTTGCGCAGGGCCTTGGCGGCGGCGACGGCCTTGCTGTTTCCTGCAGCCGCGAGCCGTGCGAGCAGGGCGACGTAGGCGCCCGTTGCGTCCGTTTTCGTGAAGGCGTATCCGTCGGCCTTTGCGGCTGCTGCGAGCGGCGCGATCGAGGCGGCTGTGCCGCACTTGGCCAGCGCGTTATAGACAGCCTCTTTCGTCGGCGTGCCGGTCTTGGGGTCTGCGGCCCATTTCAGCAGCGCGGGCTCTGCGGCCGCAAGGCGCTTCTCCGCGGCGGCATAGGCCAGCAGGGCGTCCGGGGCCGGGCTTGCGTCGATCAGTGCGAGGATCTCCCCGTCGGTTCCGGGCGTGGAGATCAGTCCGCGCACGGCGTAGTCGGCGAGGTATTCGTCTGCGGCGTATTTCACGAATACGGGGGCTTCGGCCGCCGTTGCGCATAGTTGCAGCTGCGAGAGCAGGAATGCCTGGTTGGGTTTGTCCGTCGAGGCGGCGACGGCGTCCGTCAGTCCGGCGCGGATCTCCCGCGCCAGCTCTTCGCGGCCTGCGGCGGTCACGTAGCTCACCACCCCGTTGATGGCGTATTCCACGGGGGCGTTCTTGCCTTCCGCTGCGGGTACGAGCATGGCGGCCATCATCCGGATTCCGTCGGCTCCGGTCGCCGCGAGTTCCTGCATCAGGCTGTCGAACGCCTTGGGCGTCTGGGCCGGGAGTTGGGCCAGGGCGTCCGCAACGATCGTTTCGGCGGTGCGCTGGCGCGCGTCCTGCGCACCGGCTGCGAAGGGCATCAGGGCGGCGAGGAGTATGGTGATAAATATCTTTTTCATGTTTTTTTCAGGTTTTGGACGTTATCAGATTTTCCACGGCGTGCGCATCGGCTGGTCGATGAGCCGGTTTGCGGCCTCGTCTCCGACGAAGAGCTGCTTGTCGGGATCGAAATGCAGCGTGCGGTTCAGGCGCAGGGCGCATGCCCCGAGGTTCACGAGCGTGGAGCTGCGGTGTCCCTTGAGCTCGTCGAGGGCGAAAGGCTCGCGGTTGCGCACGCATGCCAGGAAATCGGTGTTCTGCGGTTCGGGGTCGGGCATTTCGGCGATCTTCTCCATGACGTCGGGAATCGTGCACTCGAAACCCTGATACACCTTGCCCAGCGGACCTTCGATGTAGGGGACCTTGCCCTTGCTTTCGTAGCCCTCGCCTTCGAGGACGATCTGACAGCCGTCGTCGTAGGTGTATACGATCTTGCGCCAGATGCCCACGGCGTCGGGATGCTGCTGCGGAGCGTCGACCTCGATCTTCACGGGCGAGGTGTCGTCCTTGCCCAACAGGTACTGCACGGGGTCCATGTAGTGCTGTCCCATATCCGTGAGTCCGCCGCCGTCGTAGTCCCAGTAGCCGCGGAACGTGGCGTGCACGCGGTGTTTGTTGTAGGGTTTGTAGGGCGCCGGGCCGAGCCACATGTCGTAGTCCAGCTCTTCCGGGACGGATTGGGGCTTGAGGTTCTCCTGCCCCACCCAGAAGAATTTCCAGGTGAATCCCGTGGCTCCGGAGATGGTCACCTTGAGGGGCCATCCCAGCAGGCCGCTGTCGACGAGTTTCTTGAGCGGTTCGACCGTCGTGCCCAGTCCGTAGAAGGTGTCCTTGAAGCGGAACCAGGTGTTCAGGCGGAAGATGCGTCCGTTCTGCCGGACGGCCTCCACCACGCGCTTGCCCTCGCCGATGGTGCGCGTCATCGGCTTCTCGCACCAGATGTCCTTGCCGGCCTTGGCAGCCTCGACGGCCATGATGCCGTGCCAGTGGGGCGGGGTGGCGATGTGTACGATGTCGACGTTGGGGTCGGTGATCAGATCCCGGTAGTCGTGATAGCTTTCGAGGGTCTTGTCGAACTTCTTGCGGCCCAGCGCGATGGCGCTTTCGAGGTGTTTGCGGTCGACGTCGCAGACCGCCACCAGGCGGCATGCATCGTTGGAGGTGAAATGATAGCTGCTCTTGCCGATGCCGCCCACGCCGATGATGCCCTTCGTGAGCTGGTCGCTCGGGGCGACGAATTTGGTGCCTCCGAGCACGCTGCGCGGCACGATGGTCAGCAGCGCCAGCCCGCCTGCCTTTTTCAGAAAATCTCTGCGGTTACTCATAGTATTTCAGGTTGTGTTTTTTTTTGGATGCAGTCAATAAAATAGGTAGAGGAAACGGCGGTTCCGTCGGATGGGAACCGCCGTTTGTTTACAGGGTCGTCAGCCGGATGTTGCGCCAGAGGACCTTGATGCCTCCTCCGTCGTGAATCTGCAAGGCGATGCGTCCCTGCGCGGCGCCGATTTTCGCGTCGGTGATGTCCACCATCTCCTCGCCGTTGAGCCACGTCTGCACGCGGTCGCCCTGGACCTTCAGCCGCAGCGTGTTCCAATCCCCCTCCTTGAGAATCGACTCCTTCTCGTCGGGAATCTGCACCAGCCATCCGCGGCCGTAGGACTCGTAGATGCCCGCCGTGTCGTGGTTCTTCGGAGCCACTTCGCACTGCCAGCCGTGGACCCTCACCGGCGGCTCGACGAACGAGCGGAAAAAGACGCCGGAGTTGCCGTTGGCGAGCTGCTTGAACTCCACCGTCAGGTCGAAATCATCGTAGTATTCGCGCGTGGCGAGGTAACCGTATTTTTTGTCGGGGCCGCTCTCGCAGACCAGCAGGCCGTCCTTGTCGACATACCATTTCTCGGTTCCGTAGGCTTCCCATCCCGTGAGGTCGCGGCCGTTGAAGAGTTCGACCTCCCGGCCGGCCTTGCGGGGCAGCTCCTTGATTTTCAGGTTGCGGAACGAAGCGGGGTAGCCGTGGTCCTGGAGGCACAGCACGCCGCGGTGCGCCAGTCCGTATTCGGGAGCCGTCTCCCATTTGCCGCTGTTCTTGCGGGCGAACCAGTCGTCGGTCCAGGCTTCGAATTCGAGGATCTTGCGGCCGTTGAGCCAATGCTCCACGTGGCCGTTGTCGCAGACGATGCGCGACGAGTTCCACTCGCCCTGCGGGTTGACCAGCAGCGAATCGGGATTCGGCAGGTGCATGGCGTAGTCCACGCCCAGTTTCTGCCACTCCTCGAGCCGGGTCGGGGCGTTCGTGGCCTCCCAGCCTTCGTTGTCGATCAGCTGGTACTCCGGCCCGGTGACATAGGGAACCTTGAAATAGGGGTTCTCGACCACGTGGTAGAGCATGCCGCTGTTGCCGCCGTAGGAGAGCTTCCAGTCCCAGTCGAGGATGAAGTTCTCATACTGCTTTTTGGTGACGATGTATCCCGACAGGTCGCTGCCGTCGCCGGCGGCCTGGATGCAGCCGTCCACCACGTGCCAGGGCATCGTGAGCGAGTCTCCGTTGAAGTCTTTCCACTGGTCGAGGCTTTTGCCGTCGAAGAGCAGCTGCCAGCCGTCGGCGATTTCGGCCTGGGTGAGGGTGTTGTGTTTGGGGCAGCAGGAGCAGAGGCCGGCTGCGAGGAGGCCTGTCGCGAACAGCGTGCGGAACAGGGTGCGGCTTGGGTTCGATTTCATTAAGATAGAAATTTAAGTAGTAATTCTTTATCTCGTCTCGCGAAGTAAAAATAGATGAAAAGTTTTCCGCTGTACGATAAAATAGTACATATCGAGGCCAATAATCTGAATGGAAAGGAAAAATCGAATTGTCGCGTCATGAAACGTCGTCTTGCAACACCGAGATGTACGAAATTGGCCTTTTTCTGTATCATATTATCTTTGTAGAAAGTCCTGCATTTATTACATTTGTCAATAATCCAAATTTCCATGAAACGAATTTTCCGCTGTATTGCTGCATTTTTGTTTCTACTCTATATCTTGTTTCTGCCGGGGCGTGCCGAATCGGCGAACGCCTCTGTTTATCATAATCTGCGTAACTATACTGTGGATGACGGCCTGTCATCCAATCACGTCTATGGCATCGTTCAGGACTCGATAGGATTCATCTGGTTCGGAACCGACAACGGATTGTGCCGTTTCGACGGCTGTGAGTTCCGCAGTTACACCCATACCGATGGCGACCGGTCGAGCATTTCGAGCAACAATATCCGCCGGCTGATGCTCGACAGCCACGGGCAGATCTGGCTCGCACTTGATAACGGCGTGGACATTTACACACCCGCGACCGACCGTTTCCGACATTTCGATGTCAGAACTTCCGACGGAGCATGCGTTACGGGACAGACGACCGAAGTCATTGAGGACAGGGAAGGTGAAATTTGGATTGCGACTGTCAATTCGGGGCTTTTTCGCTGGAATCCTGTAACGGAATGCCTTACGGTTTACCGCCATGTTCCCGGTGATGACACCTCCATCGCGCAGGATTATATCTCTACCATTTACGAAAGCAAGGATGGAACCATATGGATTGGAACTTACAGCGAAGGGTTGTGCGCTTTTTCCAAGCAGACAGGATGCTTCACTCATTACCGGAAGGAAACAGACGGACGGAATTGCATTTCGGATAATTCGATCGATGCCATCACAGAAGATTCATACGGCACGTTGTGGCTCGGGACGGTAAGTTCCGGTCTTGATCGCTTCGACCGGAGCACAGGCCGTTTCACCAATTATGACGATAGGAATGGGGAGGGCCGATTGCAACGTATCCACTGCCTGGCAGAGCGGGCGCCGGGCGAATTGCTTGTCTGTGCGAACAGTGGTGCGACACTCTACCGTATTTCTGAATCGGAACTTCGTCCCATAGAGGACACTGAAGTTCCCTTCATGCGTACCAAGTGTTGCAACATCTTCTCTTTTCTATACGACCGCGAAGGAAATTTCTGGTTCGGATCTTGTTATGAGGGTGTAGAATTTCACCCGGCCCGTAACAGCTTCACTTGCTATGCCACACGAAAGAACGATAGTTCCGACCGGGGTAAGGTCGTCAGCGCGGTCTGTGAACTGAAAGACGGGCAGTATCTATTGGGAAACGAAAATGACGGCATCCTGCTCTTCGACAGACATGCCGGCATGGTCGTTCCGTACCGCACGGCTCAAAACGTTGGGACTGCCATTTACAACGTCTTTTCAATGCTTGTCGATGACCAAACGCTCTGGATCGCCGCTTTCCAACGGGGTATCGAAGCCGTGGACTTGAAAAGCCGAACCGTGAAATCCTATCTTGCAGATCCGTCGGATCCCAGTTCTCGTGTCTTCGTCCTATTCCGGAGCAGCAGCGGCCGCATTTGGGCCGGAACTTCCGTGGGGCTTTTTTATTACGACCGGTTTGAAGATCGTTTTGTGACACGCGACCCCAAGGTGCGTATTTCAGACATTACGGAGGATCATGCTGGCCGTCTTTGGATCGCGACGAACGAAGACGGCCTCTACTCCTACGATGCCCGTACCGACCTCCTGCAGCACTACCGGTACGATCCCGACGACCCTGCGACGATCAGCCGCAATGCGGTCAACACGCTTGCCGTCGACCGCACGAACCGGTTGTGGATCGGAACCAACGGTTACGGACTTTGCAGTTATAACGAAAAGGACGGTTTCGTTCGCCATGAAACCTTGCCTCTGCCCAGTAAGATCATTCAGCGGATCATCCCTGAAAACGACAGACTCTGGATCACGACGGACAGGGGGCTGATCGTCTTTTATCCCGCAACTGGACAATTGAAACGTTATTCGCGCGCCGACGGGCTTCACACCGAACAATTTATGTCCAATTCGGGTATCCTCACTTCCGACGGGCGCATCGTGCTGGGTACGACCGATGGTATATGTACGTTCACCCCCCCCCATGACATCATGGGCAACTTGAACCTCTATCCGGTCATAATCACCCGATTTTCGCTTAACGGACTGCCTGTATCCCATGCGGAAGACGGAAGCTCGCCGCTTTCGGTTCCTGCCGAATACACCCGGAAGATCACGCTGTCGCACCGCCAGACCTCGGTGGGATTCCGTTTCGTTTCGCCAACCTACCTCTTTCCGGGAGATTGCCGCTACCGTTACCGACTCGACGGACTCGACGATCATTGGTCCATGACCGATAGCCGGAACGCTTCGGTCAACTACAATAACCTGCGTCCCGGAGAATATTGTTTTCGGGTGCAGGTTGGCAACGGCGACATGCAATGGAATTCTGATGAGACGAAACTCTGGATTCGTATCCAGCCGTCGTTTTTCCGGTCAAAAGGTGCTTTGGCAGGTTACGTGGTACTGACGCTTATCGTAATCGCTGTCGGTCTGTATTACTGGATGCGGCGTACCGAGCAACAGCAGCGAGAGAAGATCGAATCGGTCAAACGCGAGAACGAACGGAATCTCTACGAGCAACGCATCAGTTTCTTTACCAATATTACCCATGAGATCCGAACTCCTTTGAGCCTGATTATTGGGCCGCTGGAACAAGTCATGAAATCGCATCGGATTTCCGAGGAGGACGGAGAGTATCTGGCTGTTATCAAGCAAAATTACCACCGGCTTCATTCGCTGGTCAACCAACTGCTCGATTTCCGAAAGATCGATTCGAACAAATACAAACTCCGCTACGATATCTGCGATGTCGGCCGACTCGTCCGAGAACAATTGGCTATGTTTGGTCCCACGGCACAACAGCGGCGCATCCGTTTGATCGAAGAGATCCCTGATCGCCTGATGCAAATCACCGACCGAGAGGCGCTGACCAAAATCATAAGCAACCTGTTGTCTAACGCTCTGCGTTTCGCCGCAGAAGAAATCCACATTTGCATCGATCGCAGAGACGACGGTCTTGTGATGAAAGTGTGGGACGACGGTCCCGGTATCCCGGCTGAAGAGCGGGAAAAGGTTTTCGAAGCTTTTTACCAAACCCGGAACAACGGATTCGCGTCCGGCGTCGGAATCGGCTTGCACCTGTGCCGAATCTTCATCCGCCTGATGGGCGGAACAATTACGGCGACAGAACGTCCGGACGGCAAATCCGGAGCGCTGCTGACGGCATTCATCCCTGAACCTGCGAGCGAAAAGATGGATATTCGTGTGGAGACACGTCTCAATACGGAAACCGTCGGGCAATCGCAGCTTCAGAAAGAACCCGGAACGGACCTGGCGATACAACGGCCCTCCGATATGACGGTCCGCCATACAGTCATGGTTGTAGATGATGACAGCAATATCCTCGATTTTTTGGTCAAGGTGCTCGGAAACGATTATTTTGTTATCTCAACGGATAGCGGGAGCCAGGCGCTCAACCTGCTTCGAAACAACGATCCCGATTTGGTCGTAAGCGACATCATGATGGCCGATATCGATGGAATAGAGCTCTGTCGGCGTATCAAAAACGACATTTCCACAAGCCATATCCCTGTGATCTTACTCACGGCTCGGACTGGCATAAGCTCTAAAATCGAGGGTTTCGAATGCGGCGCTGACGCCTATATCGAGAAACCGTTCTCGCCTGACCAGCTCAAAGCGCAGATTTCCAGCCTGCTTCGTACGCGTGATGAAATCCGGCGCTTCTATGCAGGCAAATTCATGACCGAATTCGATACGGGTTCTCAACAGAACCGGTTGGACGAAGAGTTCATCCTTAAATGCCGCGACGTGATCATCGCCCATATGCGGAATCCGGATTTGTCCGTGGGACTTCTTGCTCGTGAGTTGGCGATGGGCCGCACGCTGATTTTCCGAAAACTGAAAGCCGTTACGGGCTTGACGCCAAACGATTTTATGAAACTCATTCGTTTGAACGAGGCGAAACGGATGATCATTGAAGGCCGATACCGCATTACCGAAATCGGATTTCTTACCGGTTTCAGTTCGTCGTCCTATTTCGCCAAATGTTTTGCCAAGCAGTTCGGGGTTCTTCCGACGGAATTCCTCGAAAAGCAGGACCCCGGAACGCAGTAGCCAGGGGCAGAATGAGCCATTTCTCAACTCCCGGGGCCTCCGAGCCGATTTTATCGTAAAAGTGAACGATATTTTTCAACACGGAATCCCGGATTCAGTAATTTTACATTGAATTCGGCAGGTCGCAGTATCAGCCGGCCAGGATTGACAATGCGGAATCAACCAACCCAAAATTACCCATATGAAACATTACTTACTTTTCTTGCTGGCTTCCTTGGCCTTGTTGACCGGATGCGAGAAGGATGACGATCCTACATCTGTTTCACTCCGAAGTATTACGCGTGAAAAATTCGACTACAAGGGCGGTCTTGCCAGTGCTATTGTAGATGCCGGTGGCCGGGATGTAACGGCGGAGTCGAGCGAATCGTGGTGTCGTACTGCAGTCATCGGCTCGATCGTCAATTTCAACGTTCTTGCGTATACGGGCTCAGAGGAGCGTTCAGCCACGGTCACCGTGAAGGCGGAAGGACTCAAGCCGTTGCTGATCAACGTTGTTCAGGATAAATTCAGGGGGCTTGTCGTTGTACCCTCGACGCTCATCTTCTCCGATACGGACCGCACGCTCTCCGTTGCGGTAACCTGCTCCGGAGTCTACGATGTAAAACTCACGGAGAACCCGAATAACGCATTCTCGTTCTCGAAGAGCGAAGACGGCGCGAGCGTCAGTTTCACATCGAACAAGGCGTCGAGCCGTGTCGAGGTGAAGGGGCGCGCGGAGTTTACACCTGAAGAAGGCGATCCGGTGATCGTTACGCTTATACAACCTAAAAAGAGCACCTATGATTTCCTGCTCGGCACGTGGAACGTAACCAAAACCGATATTTTTGCCGGGAGCATCCAGAATCTCTCGTCGGTCACATTCTCCGCCAAGGAAAATCAATATTCGTACAAGGTCACCATCAACGATCCCGCACTCAAGGATTATCCCTTTACGGCGGAGTTCGCCGATGGCAAAGTGGTCATTCAGACCGGTCAGGAACTGGGTTTTTCGGGAACAAAGTTCTACACCCTCCATTTCAATGGCCCGAATAACGGGCAAGGCAACTATATCTGGTCACAGGCGGGCGTGGTCGCCTGGGCGGCGGAACCTGTCTTCGATGAAAATGCAGGCACGATCCAGCTCGTGTTCAGCGATAACGGCCAGGGCAATGGCCGGGAGGCCAAGACGCTCTGTTTCTGGGAGAACAACGACCGGTATTGGTCGTTTACCGGGCAGCTCTGTTTAACCAACGCACTGGAACTTTCCAAAAACTACTAACCGACTCCGAATGCAGCGGGCAGGCCGCGACTTTTGCCGACCGCGGCCCTGCCTGCGCCCCGGAACCAAGAATTTCAATGACTGACCAATGAAAAAACTGACCATACTCATTCTGCTCGCCATGGCAGTGGTGTGCCGGGCTTCGGCACAGAACCGCGTGGTAACAGGCACGGTATCCGAAGAGGACGGTACGCCGCTGACGGGCGCCGTCGTCCAGGTCGTCGGCACGAACAATGCCGCCACGGCAGCGATCGACGGGCTTTATACACTCAAAAATGTCCCCTCCGGAGCCGTACTGCGTGTCTCCTTTCTGGGATACGATCCGGTCGAGAAGAAGGTCGATGCCGACCGCATGGATTTCATACTCAAAGCGAGCGCACAAGAAATCGCATCGGTCGTAGTGACCGGTATGCAAAAGATGGACAAGCGTATCTTCACCGGAGCCACGGACCAACTATTGGCCTCGGATGTCAAACTGGACGGCATCAGTGAAATCAGCCGCGGTCTTGAAGGCCGTTCTGCCGGCGTGTCCGTGCAAAACGTTTCCGGAACTTTCGGCGCCGCCCCGAAAATCCGCATTCGCGGCGCTACGTCGATCTTCGGAGACTCCAAGCCGTTGTGGGTGGTGGACGGTGTGATCATGGAGGATGTGATCAACGTCGACGCCAATTCCTTGTCGTCGGGCGACGCCACGACGCTCATCAGTTCGGCCATCGCCGGACTTAACGCCGATGACATCGAGAGTTTCCAGATTCTCAAGGATGGTTCGGCAACCTCGATCTACGGCGCCCGCGCCATGGCCGGAGTCATCGTCATCACCACGAAGAAAGGCACGCCCGGTATTACGAAAGTCAGTTACACCGGCGAATTCACGATGCGTATGGTTCCCAGCTACTCGAACTTCAACATCATGAATTCGCAAGAGCAGATGGCCGTCTACCAGGAGATGTACGACAAGGGATGGCTCAACTATGCCAATACCGTTTACCGCTCGGAAAGCGGCGTCTACGGCAAGTTGTCGCAACTGATCAACACCTACGACCCTGCCACAGGGCAGTTCGCCGTACTGAACACCCCCGAAGGGCGCAACGCCTACCTGCGACAGGCGGAGTTTCGCAATACCGACTGGTTCAAGGAACTCTTCCGCAACAGCATTCAGCACAGCCACTCGGCCAGCATCTCCTCGGGCAGTGAAAAAGGCTCGTATTACGCTTCCGTCGGTGCGATGGTCGATCCGGGATGGAGCATCCAAAGCAAGGTGAACCGCTACACGCTTCTGGTCAATACCACGCAGCACATTCTCAAGGACAAGCTGACGCTGAACCTCATCGGCAACGCTTCGTACCGCGAACAGCGTGCACCGGGATCGCTCTCGTCGGAGGTAGACCCTGTGTTCGGAACCGTCAAACGCGATTTCGACATCAACCCCTACTCCTATGCATTGCGTTCGTCGCGCACGCTCGACCCTGATGAATTCTACACACGCAATTACACTCCGTTCAACATCAAGGACGAGTTGTCCAAGAACTATATGGACTTGAACGTGAGCGACGTAAAATTCCAGGCTGAACTCAAATGGAAGATTACTCCGAAAGTCGAAGTTTCGGCCCTTGGGGCAATCAAATATCAGGCTTCGAGCACCGAGCATCACATCGAGGACAGTTCGAACCAGGCGCAGGCCTACCGTTCGATGGCCACCTCAATCATTCAGAGCAACAATCCCTACCTTTACGACAATCCCGATGAGCCGAACCGTGACAAATACTCGATCCTTCCCCAGGGTGGTATCTACAAACGGAGCGACTTCCGCGCCAAGAGCCGCGATTTCCGGGCTTCGATCAGCTACAACGACACGTTCAACGACAAGCACATTCTGAATCTGTTCGGCATTGTGGAAGTCAATGCCATCGACCGCCGCGCCACCTCGTTCCAGGGCTGGGGCCTGCAATACGACATGGGCGAAACGCCGTTCTACATCCTGGACCTGTTCAAAAAACAACTGGAGGAAAACACCCAGTATTACAGCCTGTCCAATACACGGGAACGCAACGCCGCCTTCGCCGGCACATTCTCCTATTCCTACGACTACCGCTATACGATCAACGGTACGCTCCGTTACGAGGGTTCCAACCGGTTGGGCCGATCGCGTAAGGCGCGCTGGTTGCCGACCTGGAATATCGCCGGCAAGTGGAGCATCGACCAGGAGTCGTTCTTCGAACCATTGCGTCCGGCCTTCTCCAGCCTTGCGCTGCGACTCTCTTACAGCCTCACTGCCGACCGGGGCCCCACATGGGTCAATAACTCCACGGCTACGATCTATCCGCTGAACCCGTGGCGTGGTGCGACTGAAATCCGAGAACCTGCATTGAGTATTTCAGCTCCTGAGAATTCGGAACTGACCTATGAAAAAAAGCATGAGTTGAATGTCGGCCTCGACATGGGATTCCTCGACGACCGCATCACTCTTTCGATGGACGCCTACCGGCGCAATAATTTCGACCTGATCGGCAACGTTGTAACAATGGGTTTGGGCGGTGCCGTGGATAAGCAGGGTAACGTCGCGGAGATGAAATCGCAGGGTGTGGAACTTTCGCTTTTCACCCGCAATATCGAACGTAAAGACTTCAAATGGCAGACCAATTTCATCTTTGCCTGGATGGACAACGAGGTAACCAAACTCAAAACCATGACGCGCATGATCGATTATATCACCGGCACAGGTTACTCGATGGAAGGTACGCCGCGCGGTTCGCTCTTTTCCTTGAAATTCAAGGGACTTAACGAGATGGGCATCCCGACGTTCCTCGCCGCTGACGGCAGCATTACCTCGACGAACATCCAGTTCCAGGAGACTGTGAATATGAGCAACCTCGTCTATGAAGGTCCTGTCGATCCTACCATCACGGGCAGCCTGGGTAATATCTTTAAGTGGAAGGGATTCACGCTCAACGTCTTCATGACCTACTCCTTTGGAAACGTCGTCCGTCTCGATCCGATTTTCTCGAACGGTTATTCCGATCTGACGGCCATGCCCCGGGAATTCGCCAATCGCTACCTCAATCCCGGCGATGAACGACGGACCAATGTCCCGGTTATCGCCAGCACGCGACAGAATAACGATATTTCCAATCTCTATGTCGCGTACAGCGCCTACAATTACTCTGATGTACGGGTCGCCAAAGGCGATTTCATCCGCATGAAAGAGATTTCGCTCTCGTACGATTTTCCGCAATCGGTCACTTCGAAATTGCGCATGAGCGGATTGTCGCTCAAATTCCAGGCAACCAACCCGTTTTTGATCTATTCGGACAAAAAGCTGCAAGGCCAGGATCCCGAGTTTTTCAATACGGGAGGTGTTGCAGTACCGATGCCCAAACAATTCACGCTGACGCTTCGTGTCAGCTTCTAAACCCGCTCCGCCATGAAAATCAAACAACTGATATCACGCATAATGCTTCTCGGCGCCGGTTCGCTCACACTCGCTGCCTGCAACGATTTCCTCGACGAACTGCCCGACAACCGTACTGAGCTCGATACGCCGGACAAAATCAACCGGCTGCTCGTGTCGGCCTATCCTTCACGCAGTTTCACCCGCATGTGCGAAATTGCATCGGACAACTGCGACGACATGGGAGCGAACAATCCTAACACCAGCCTGCTGCTGGAGCACAACAGCTACTGGATGGACATGAACGAGGCCGAGAACGATAGCAACAAAAATACCTGGCAGGCCTACTACTCCGCGATTGCCGCAGCCAACACCGCTCTGGAAGCGATCGAAAAACAGGGTACGCCCAAAGAATTGCTTCCGGCCAAAGCCGAGGCCCTGCTTTGCCGGGCCTATTCGCATTTTTGCCTCACGATGCTCTATTGTCTCCCTTATCATCCTGAAAAAAGTGGCGAATACCTGGGAGTCCCTTACATGGAAGCTCCCGAAACGACGCTCAATCCGGTTTATCACCGGGACAATCTCAAGGAGGTATATGAGAAAATCGACCGGGATATCGAGGAGGCGCTTCCTCTGGTCAGCGATGCCAACTATGCGGTTCCGAAGTACCACTTCAACCGCAGCGCCGCCTATGCCTTTGCCACGCGCTTCAACCTCTATTATCTGAAGTGGGAAAAGGTGGTCGAATACGCCTCCGAGGTCCTCGGCAGTGCCCCTTCGACCGTCATGCGCGACTGGGCGGCAGTCAAGCAGCTGGCCTGGGACGGCTCGGTCCGCACCCTCGACTACATCAGCGTCGGACACTCGTTCAACCTGCTGATGATTCCCATGGTGACCGGTAACGGATCGCTTTTTAACGCCTGGAGCAACTCCGGCGCGCGCTTCACTCACAACTACCGCGTCGCCAAGAGGGAGACCTACCGCGCGAAGCGGCCGATGGGCGGTCCGTGGGACCGGTGGAAGGACAACTGCATCGAAAAGGTCTACCAGCATCCTCCTTTCATTTGGCAGGACAACGATGTCAACAAGATCTACATGCCCAAATGGCCCAACCAGTGGGAGGTAACCGACCCGGTAACCGGCGTAGGAATCGGTCGTTCGACGATGGTGGCGTTCACAACCAATGAAACGGTGTTGAGCCGTGCAGAGGCCTATGTCCATCTCAAGGAGTACGACAAGGCAGTTGCCGACCTCAATGCCTGGATCGGCTCTTTCTATCTGGTCGGACAGAACGGCATCGAATCTCTGACCCGCGAACGCATCGCCGAGGTCTACGGTGATCCGTCATCGGATCGATACATCGCCGAATACACCGCTTTGGAGCCGACATCGCGCAAGCCGCTCCATCCCCACGGCTTTACAGTCGAGGCTGGTGAACAGGAGCACCTTATTCAGACCACGCTCTTTTGCCGCCGCATTGAGACCATCGCCGACGGACTGCGTTGGGGGGACATCAAACGCTACGGCATCGTGATTGATCGTTTCGACGACTCGGCCTACAACGATGACAATACAACCGGATTCACTGTTGCGGCCACGCTCGGCGAGAAAGATCTTCGACGTGCGCTCCAACTGCCTCAAGAGGTTATCACAGCCGGATTGGAGGCGAATCCCCGCAATGAGAATCGTCCTGACCATCCGTTCTGCCAATAACCAATTCACTAAATATTTATATTGAATTATGAAACCGACAATCATATCCCTGTTCTTGCTTCTGCTTGTCTCAGGCGCTACGACCTCATGCGACAAGGACGAACCGGACGGCAAAAGCATCTTTGTCGATCCCGCCGAGGAAAAGACCGAGTTCGATTTCTGGCTCGACCGGCACTATACGGAACCTTACAACATTCGTTTCGAATACCGCATGCCTGACCGCGAAACCCACTTCAACTACTGGGTCTCGCCGCCGCCCGTGGACAAATCGATCGAGGTGGCCAAACTGATCAAATACTCGACGCTTGACGCCATGGCGGAACTGATGTCCGATCAGAAAGATCCATTGCTCTTCGCAAAGAGTTATTTCCCGCGGGTACTCTATTTGGTGGGCAGTTTTGAGATCAGCAGCACCGGGAACACCGTGCTGGCATCGGCTGAAAATGGCCTTCAAATCAATGTTCTCGGCGTAAAATTTTTCGACCGGGAAAAGGACAGCGAACGAATCGCCGGAACGATGCTTCACGAGTTCATGCATATCCTCGATGGTACATATCCCGTACCGAGCGACTACGATACCATTACGCAAAGCGATTACGTGGGTGACAAGTATGCCCAAAGCGGTAATGACTACATGGAGCTGGGCTTCGTTTCGAAGTATGCACGTTCGAGTCCCGCAGAGGACATCGCCGAAACGGGCGGACGCCTGATCAGCATGAGCGAGGAGGAGTGGGAGGCGATGCTCTCCTCGATCGAAAGCGCGGACGGCCGCGCCAAAATCGAGAAGAAGCGCTCGATTCTCATCGCATGGCTCCGCGACGATTTTGGCGTGGACGTTGCGAAGTGGAGCGACATCTACCTGCGCCGTCTTTCCGAACTCGGAGACATCGACTGGACAAATCTTGAAGATTAAACTGAATGTATGAAAAAGAGAATCAATATATTACTGCTGGCTGGGCTGTTATTCTCAGCCGTTGCATGCGACGATTCGGAAAATAACTTCAGCGAGTCGACCTCGACCCGGATCGAGCAGACGCTTGAACGCTACAAATTCGCATTGCAGGCCGGGAAGACATGGGTGATGGAGTATTTCCCTGACGAGAATCTCGGTTATGGCGGTTGGATTTATATCGTCGAATTCCAGGATGACCGTATGGTTAAGGCCTGGTTCGAGGGGAGCACTTTCGTCGAAGCCGACCCGCTGCGGACGGAATCGGAATATCGGGTCGAATTCTCGAACGGTCCCATGCTGAAATTTGCGACCCATAACGATTACCTGCATTTCTTCTCGTTTCCCGGAGACAACGGCGCCGGCTACCAAGGATGGAAAGGAGATTACGAATTCACGTTCATGTCGCTCTCTCCGGCTTTCGATGAAATCATTCTTCGGGGCATTAAAACCGGCAACCGGATTCGCATGACGCCGCTTTCGGGACAATACACTCCGGAGAGTTACCTCGAAACCATCCGCAGCAGCCAATTGGCGATCACCGAGACCGAATTCAAGGTAATGGCCAATGGCGAACAAATCGGGACACTCACGCGGCCCAACGCGACGCTGACGACCAATTTCCGGCAATATGCCGCCAGCAAAGTTTGGTCGTTCCGCTACAGTTATCGCCAACAGGCCTTCGACGATTATGGACGGCCGAAGGTGGACGAACATGGGAAACCGGTCTACGAAACGGTCGAAGCCAATGATCCCGTCAGCGTCATCTACCTGCCAGACGGCATCATGCAGTTTTATGCCCCCTACACGTTTCGGGGTGAATTGTTCGGACTTCCGAACCAGACGGTGCAAACCTTCAAATGGCAATTGGGACCTACCTCGGCATCGGATTGTTACGTTTGCACCGACTCGTTTCTCGACATCAAATTGGTTCCGTGATCCTTAAGAAATGTTTATTCGGTCCGGATGCCGTCTGCCGGCTCCGGACCTTTTTCCTTTAAAACCGATGAAACACTTCTCTTTCTTTCTGACGCTCCTCCTGCTGACGGCCTGTACCAGAGACCCGGAATCCGGCCCGGCTCCCGGCGTCGGACAAACCCCGATGCAGGAGTTTTACATACCCGGCGTATTCCGTATTAAGCTGCGCGAAACGGCAGCCGAACTCGACACCCGTGCCTTTACCC
>OGXI01001440.1_pt1 | contig 19837 bp, 8 predicted proteins | sample 1576221 | NCBI WGS metagenome assembly OGXI01 (sample SAMEA3541523, study PRJEB24748) | human gut metagenome | biome: human gut; feature: human-associated habitat; material: faeces | place: China | collected 2012
CGAGCTCCACAGCGCTGGTGCGTAGATCGTCGCTTTCCAGCTCCAAAAACAGCAGGCTCTCATCAATCTTGCAGCAGGCGCGGTCATGCGCCTGCTTATAGCCTTCCAGGCGGGACTGGTTGACGGTGTACAGCATGGATCCGCCCAGCAAAGCAATGCGATGCAGGCCCTTCATCAGCAGCAGGCTGACCAGCTCGCGGCAGCCGCCCACCTGATCATGGTCCACCGAGATGACATCCTGGTCAGCCGGGCGGCCAATGGCAACAAAGGGGATGCCGCTTTTTTGCAGCATAGGGATCAGCGGATCACGCTCCAGCGTGCGGGCCAGAATCACGCCATCGATCTTGCGGTTGACCAACAGACGCTGCATCGGGCTTGTTTCCTGCTCGCCCACCATCGTCATCAGCACATCATAATCATTGCGGGCGGCAATATCGTACACGGCGCTGACGGTTTTGCGCAAAAATGGTGCGGCAAGGTTGCCGAACTGGCGCGAGAACACCAGTGAGATATTATAAGACTGCTGGGTTACCAACCCGCGTGCCAGCATATTGGGCACATAGTTTTTCTCTTTGGCGTACTGGACCACGCGGGCGCGGGTCGCTTCGCTGACACGGCCATTGCCCGAAAGGGCACGGGATACCGTGGTCTTGGATACACCAAGGTCTTCAGCCATCTGGCTGATGTCAATTTTTTTCTCTCCTTCTGTCTGTTTACGGCGCGGCATGGGTTTACTCCTGTTAACGTTTGCTTATATAAGATCTTCTTTCTGTCCTTGCCGGTTTTCCGCCCCACGGGCAGTTCCCAGGGTACTGTTCCAGAAACCAGTCCCCCACCCCGGCCATTCCCTACTTGGTTAATAGGCTTAACATATTATACCACATTTCCCTGGATCATGGTAGCCCCCTGTGCAAAGAAAGCAAAGAACACGCTACCCCAGTATGGGGTCATTATATCATTCCTGGCTCTGTTTTTCAACCGATTTCTGGCTCTGTTTTCGTTTTCCAGTGTGTTTTATAACCTGGTAAAGTTTTCTCATTTTGTCCGTATCCTGCTCAGTCATCGTACCTGCGCCAAATTGGGCGGCTTGGGCCAATGCCAGCAGAGCTTCGGCATCCTGGGGTTCAAGGGCGGGGACACAACTTTGCAAAAATGCGGCAAACTCCGGCGCATCGGATGGTGTATCCGGCGGCAGGCCGCGACGCACCAAAAGGCGGTAGATACTGCCAAACACGGCCAGCACCCGCGCGTTGCAGCTGCCCCGGCCATACCCCATGGCATGGCGGCGGGCCAGCACCAGCAGCACCGCAGCAGCCAACAGGCAACCCCCCAGCAACGCCGCCAAAACCAGCCTGCTGCGGGGCACGATGGTGGCTGCGGGTTCGTTTGCGCTGCTCTCCCCTGCTGCGGGGGCGGTGTCTTGACCTTGAGTTTCGGGCAGCGGGTCGGTGCGCAGGTCGGCCTGTTGGGCACTGACCAGCACGCCGGGGGTCATCTCCATGGGGGTCCAGCCCTGGCCGGAAATGTACACCTCCGCCCAGGCGTGGGCGTTATCGTCCTGTAAAATGGCGTGCCAGTTGCCGTCCTCTTGTTGGGTAAACAGGCTTTGCGGCGCGGCATAGCCCACCACATAGCGCGCAGGCAGCCCGAACATGCGGAACATAACCACTGCCGCCGAAGCAAACTGCACACTGTACCCCTGTTTGGATTCCATTAAAAAGTAACGGATGGGGTCGGCCCCCTCCGGCGGCTGGGGAGCGCTGGCGTTATACTGGTAGTTGGTGTTCAGGTAGGCGCGGATGTAATCGCCAATGTCCGCAGCTTCGGTCAGCTTCTGGTCTTTTTTAGCTTCATCGCACAGGGTTTGCAGCTCGTCATAGCCGTCCGGCACGGCGGTGTAGCGGCTGGCGGCGTAAGCGGCATAGGATGCTTCCATCCGGTCCAGCACGCTGGGGTCAGCATCGGCGCGGGCTTCCAGCTGGGTTTGGGCGGTATCCCGCGGGTAATACAGGAACACATCGTCCTGCGCGGTCTGGCCCGCGGCGGCGCCATCGCCCTGGATGGTGTAATAATCACCCCAGTAGGCGTTGTACGGTGCATAGGTGTACTGGGTATCGGCGTGGATGCGCTCCACCGTCAGCGTCTGGGGCTGGGCGGTGCCGTCATAGGCGGTGCGCAAAAACGGCAGGCTGGCAATGGTCAGCCGGGCGTTATCCTCGGTTTTCCAGTTCATAGCGGCGCTGTCAAAGGCATCGGCATCAGGGGCCTGCCAGGTGGTGCCGTCATAACTGCCGCCGATAAATCCCCGCAGGTATACGGTTTCTTCGGGTTTGTCGCTGGCGGTCAGGGCCAGATCCGTCACTCCGCTGACCTGGATACCCCCGCCCTGGCTCAAGGCGCCATCCGCCACACCACCGGCGGCGGCTTCTACCTGAATGTTCAGCCTGCCGCCGCTGACCCGCGGCAGCCAGGTAATGGCGGTGCTCAGCGCGGCGGATTCCACCCGCTGGGCCGCGGGCTGCAGCCAGCCAAGGGGAACCCCCAGCGCCGGGCGCAGCAGCCACCAACAGGGCAGCGCCAGCGCAAGGCAAAGCCCGCCCGCCGCCAGCGCGGCAGACTTTTGGATGTTATAATGGCGGCAAAGGTTCTGGCGGTAGTTTTCGGTATCGCGCCTGCCCCACAAGGCCCGCCGCTGCACCGAGCAGGAAGCCGCCCACGCCCCCATCCAACCGACCAAAAGCAGCAGGCAGGCGGGCACAGCAGGCGCGGCCCCGGCCAGCGCCAGCAGCACAACAACGGGCAGCAGCATTAGATCCAGCAGCAGGGCATCCGCACGGCGCAGGGCCGCAGCGGCCAGCGCCCCGGTAACGGGCAGGGCGGCCAGCAGCAAAAACAGCCCCAGCTGCGCCGCACTGCCGCCCTGGGCCACCGGCAGCGCGCTGCCAAGGCGGGCGTTCAGGCTTTGGGCAATGTTCCCGGCGCACTGCTGCGCCCCGGCCAAAAAGTTCCGCTGGCAGATGAACAACACCACAAGATACACAATCACCCCCGCCAGCAGCCCCCAGCGGCGCAGGGCTTGCGGCGCACGCAGGAACAGCGCCCACCCGGCGCAGAAAGCGGCTGCCGCGGGCCACACCCACAACGGCACCGCAATGCCGAACCCGGTGGAAAGCACCAGCAGCAAACCAAAGGTGAGCGCCAGCAGCAGCGCGGCATCTGCCGCCAGCCACAACGCGGGGTGCGCTGCGGGGCGCTGGGTGCTCACCAGCACACGGTCCACAAACTTCAGCCCACTGCCGGGGTCGGCAGCGCCGCGCCGGCTCAGGGCAGTACGTTCTTTTTTGCGCTTGGGCGGGTTTTTGCGGTGCTTCGCCGCCTGTTGGGGAAAATCCCCCCATTCCTCCGCTCCGTCCAGGTCCCCACCGGGGGTCAGGGCAGCGCGCAGGGCGGTCAGCGGTTCGCGCACCATCAGGCGGTCCAGCTTGGCGCTCAGCTTCCAGTGTACCTGCTTGAGGGTATCCCCGTCCCGGTACTCCCGCAGCTCATAGCTGCCGCCCAGGGCAGCGCGGGTGTCGGCTTCGTCGCCGTCCTCATCGGGGGCGGTTTCCGCTTTGGCTTTGCCAGCCGCGGCAGCGGGCAGCACACAGATGCTCCGGCTTTGCACGGCAGCCGGGCATGCCGCGGTGAACACCCCCAGGTGATCCCGCAGGGTGATGCCCCGCACCGCAATGCTCCACACGCCGCTTTTGCCTGCGTTTAGGGTAATGCGCTGTTCGGCGCTCTCCTTGCCGCCCAGCATGGCGGCGCAGCGCAGGGTGATCTGCCCTCCGCCCCATTCATCGGCGGCGTTCAGCAGCACCACAAGCGCAGGGATGGGCAACCGGCTGCGGTTGTGCAGCCGAACCGTCAGGGTAAAATCTTCGCCCTGCATCACGGGTTTGTCCGGCACCAGCAGCTCTGCCGTTACCTGCCTGCGCAGATAGGCGGCGTCCAGCCGCAGCAGCACCAGAAGCACCAGCGCAAACGCTAACAGGAACACCGCCAGCGGTGCCTGGGTGATGAGCGCCGCAGCCAGCAGCACCAAAAGCACCAGCGCCCGGCCCAGCTTACTTGCCATGGCGGTCAGCCTTTTCGGGGCGGGGGCGCGGCACGGTGCGCAGCAGGTCCTGCATTATGCTGTCCACCGTTTCGCCGCCTGCGCGGGCCTGGTCATTCAGCACCAGGCGGTGGCGGGCAACCGCATCAAACACAGCGGTCACATCCTGCGGGGCAACAAAATCCCGCCCCGCCAGATACGCCGCCGCGCGCGTCATGCTGGCCAGCGCCAGGGTGGCACGGGGGCTTAACCCCACGGCCAGGCGCGGGTCCTTGCGGCTGGCCTGGGCCAGCGCCACAATGTAGCGGTACATCAGCTCATGCACAAATACCGTGCTGACCTCCTGCTGCATGGCAAGCAGATCCGCCTGACCGGCAACGGGGCGCACACGGTCCAGCAGGCGGCCTTTGCTCTGCCCGGCCAAAATTGCCAGCTCCGCTTCCTCATCGGGGTAGCCCATTACGGCGCAGACCATGAAACGGTCCAGCTGAGACTGCGGCAGCATCTGCGTGCCGGCGGCGCCGATGGGGTTCTCGGTTGCAATTACGGTAAAGGGTGCGGGCACCGGGCGGGTAACGCCGTCCACCGTCACCGTGCCTTCTTCCATCACTTCCAACAAAGCCGACTGCGTGCGGGAGGAGGTACGGTTGATCTCATCGCCCAAAAACAGGTTGCACATCACCGCACCGGCGTGGTACACAAACTTGCCGGTCTCTTTCTGGTAGACCGAAAATCCCACCAAATCGGACGGCAGAACATCCGGCGTAAACTGCACGCGGCTTTCTTTCAGGTCCAGCGCGCGGGCAAAGGCCAGCGCCAGCGTGGTTTTGCCCACGCCGGGAATATCCTCAATCAGCACATGGCCGCCCGCCAGCATGGCCATCCAGATGGTGTTTACCGTTTGCTGTTTGCCCTGCACGGCCTTGTTTACTTCGGCCGTAACGGCGGCGGCCTGCTGTGTGTACTGCATGGTTAATCCTCCCGGTGTTTTTTCCATATCACCATAATGCCAACGGCGGCGGCAATAACCACCAGCCCGGCCCACAGTGCGTTGTTTTCCAGCCAGATCATGGTATTGGAGATCGCGCTCCCCTCGGATTCCGCGCTGCCCTCCCCCGGCAATGGGGTCAGGGCCTGGGGGGCCACTTCGGCAATGGAGCTGCCGCCGGCATCCTCCACGGTCACCTGGCGCGGCGTTTCGTCCCAGGTAGCGGCGCTTTCCTGCAAATCCTCCTCTTTGGTGGTGTCCGCAGCGGCGGTGTCGTGCTCCGCAATTACCAGGTAGCGCTGGCTGTTGCGGGTGTAGGGGTGGCAGGTGGAAAGGGTCAGCAGGTCCCGCCCCGGCTGGATCAGCACGGCGTTGATATCGCTGGGGTCAATAATTTTCAGCTCGCTCACGCGGTAAATCAGCGTTTCCCACGGGGTGGTCAGCTGGATCTTGTCCCCCACCTGGATCTGCTGCACGTTGCGCAGCATTTCCGCGCCATAATAGCCGCGGTGGGCGGCAATCACGGTGTTGGTGTTTTCGCCGCCCAGCGGCATCGAGGTCTGGCCCAGCAGCGCCGCGCCTTTGGCCAGGTTTTCGCGGCTGGCGCCCAGGTAAACGGGCAGCTCCAGGTTCAGGCGCGGGATCCACAGCACAGCCAGCACATCATCGTCATAGCCATAGGCAGCAAGGTCCAGCGGGGCTTCCTCGTAGGCGAACGGGTCGGTCAGGCCGCTTTGGCCCCCGGCGTAAATTTCCGCGTTATAGTCCTGCATCGCGGCGTACAGTTCAGGGTAGGCGCGTTCCGGCTCCGGGGGTTCGGCTGTGGTTTCCTCCGCCGCGGGGGCGGTGGGCTGGGCTTCGGCGCGGGCCGCAAACTGCGCAGCGGTTTTGGCGTTGCGGGTGCTGGTCCACCACTGGGCAGCGGTGGGCTGTATCAACAGCGCCAGCCCCAGCAAAATGGCCAGCCAGGCCAGAATTTTAGCAATCAGCCGTCCCATTTAGTCATCCTCCTCGCGCTTTTTGCAGCGGTGCAGCAGCAAAAGCAGCAGCAGCGCTTCGCCGCCGATCACAATGCTGCCCGTTACCGCGATCCACGGCCAGGCATCCACCACGCGCTTGACCACCGTTCCGGTGCGCAGCGCCTGATACTGCACGGCCTGCGGGGTGTTGGTTTCTTCCTCTCCATTATAAGGGATGCGGGTGCCGCGCACAAGCATGCGGTGGGTGTTGATGGCATACGGCGTGCAGGTAACAAGGGTGCAGTAATCCTGCCCCGCGGTGATGTCCAGATCCTCGGTGTGTTCCGGTTCCACCACTTTGATTTGATCCACCTGGTACGCCAGCGTTTCATCCAGAATATGCAGGTAGAAACAGTCGCCCTCTTCCAGCTTGTCCAGGTCGGTGAACAGCACGGCTTCGGGCAGGCCGCGGTGGCCGGTCAGCACGCTGTGGGTGCTTTCGCCGCCAAGTGGGTAGCTGGAGCCTTCCAGATGGCCGACGCCCTTTTGCAGCACATCATCGCTGGTGCCTTCGTAAATGGGCAGGTTGACGTCAATTTTCGGGATGGTGATATACCCCAGGCTTTCGCCCACATCCACAAGGTCCACATAGCTGGTGCCGGTATCCTCCGCTTCGCCTGCGGCATCGCGCTCCACGGCGCTGTCCAGCTGCTGGTTATAGCGGCGGGCGGCCTCCTTGGCGGCGTCCAGTTTTTCGGTATCCATGCTTTTTACGGTATCATCGTAATTTTGGATCGCTTCGCTGGCGTGGCGCTGCGCCACCGCGTTGCTGATAACCGGGTACGATGCCACCCCAATGCCGGACAGGATCATCAAGGCCGCAAAGCCGACTTTTAGTTTTGTTGTGGTATCCATAGCGTCACCGCGAACCTTTCCGTGAGAGGGTTGAAGTTGGGATCTGATGCAATTAGAAATTAGAAATTAGGAATTGGAAGTAGGCAAAAGAATAAATAATAAAGAATAATGAATAATTGTGGTGGACCGCGGCGCATTGCGCCGCTCAGGAGATATTGGGTTGGGGGTGGTTTTTAGGGTAGTGAATAACAATAAAATAATCTGTAGGGCCTTACGGCGTTGCACACCACAAAATTGTAATAAACCTCGCCCTGCATGTAGGGGGCGGCGTCCCCGACGCCCCGTTTGACGGGCCTAATAATTGCCGCCCATCCACCCCGCGCCGCAAACGTTGCAAATCATTTGTAGGGGCCGATGCTCGCCATCGGCCCGTTGACGGGCCTTGCCCTATTTATTTTTAGGTTCCCCACGCGAGATATTGGCGCCCCTTGAGGGGTGACTCCCCGCGGGGCGGGGAGATGTCGCGAAGCGACAGAGGGGACGGGGCGCTGTTTGCGCTGTCACCGAAGGTGACTGAGGGGTGGTTCCACACGCAGGGCCTAAAAATCAACCGAACAACGGCCATGTATGCCCAAAAAATTTATTCCCCAATAACCCACCATAGGGGGAGGGCCAAACCCGGCCCTCCCCCTGTGTATGATGGATTATCCCTCTATACCCTATTGGTGAATTGTAAAATTGTTTTGCCTTGCGGCGGGCGCATCAGGCGCGGTTCTTCTTTTTCAGGCTCAGCAGCACGCCAACACCGGCCACAACCAGCAGCACGCCAATGCCGCTGAACAGCAGGGTGCCGAAACCACCGGTGGTGGGCAGGTCGAAGCCCTTGCGGTTAATGATATTTGCGGTAATCGAACCACTGGTCAACTCTGTTGCATTAGTAGTACCTTTCTCGAAAGCATTCTGACGATTGTAATCAACATCATGCTTTACAAGCGCACCTTCGACATACTCCTTGCGTTCATCCCAAGTCTCACTATACACAAAGTTCAGGTCAACTTTCACAGGCTCTTTCAGCAAGTTATATCCTTCAGCGGTCTTAGTCTCAACCAGATAATAGGTTCCCTTTTCAAGGCCACTCGCAGAAACTTTGCCGTATCCATCAGTTGTTAAATGTTTGACCAGCTTATAATATTTTTCTGCATTTTCACCGGTCATGCCAATCGTGCTGCCCGGCACTGCACCTTCGGTCTTTTCAGCAACTTCTTCGTACAAGTCGAATTCAACGCCAGACAAGGGAGTGTTCTTATCGGCAGCCGTCTTTACAATGTTAACTGCAAACGTATAAACAATGGCATCATCATGGATTTTATCAGTCGAGCTGTCAACAGGTTGACCATCAGAACCAATTCTGTTGGTGTATTCAAGTTCTACAGTATTGGGGTTGCCCTCAATCGTGGTCACTGCATCATCATCCAGGGTTGCTTTATATCTAATGGTGATAGTCTTTCCTGCGTCACTTGCCAAAGCTTCACCCGGATTTTTAAAAGTAAGAACAAAGCCCTTGTTGGTGTTATCGCGAGCTACGATATAATTGCTGCTATCAATTTCCTTATCATCATTGTGGTATACATGAATCTTATCAGCATCAATGTTATCCGTCTGATGAGTCGGGGTATCTGTTACCTTGAACGTGCCAAGCTTTGTAATATTTGCAGGAACCGTTACAGTTACCTTGTAAGGAATCGTTGCACCTGCTTTATAATCAGTTGCTTCTACCCAATCATTAGGATCCTCTTTATCGCCGCCGCGCTTTAATACTTCCTTATTGAGATCCGGCTTGTAGTTGTAAATAATCAAAGTGCCGCTTTCATTATCATAGTCTGCGTCGTTTTTGTGTTCGTCCGGAATAACGACATCGCCTTTATCATCAATATTAAAATAGTAATACTTGCTCTCGTCTACAATATAATTCTTGTTATCATTGGCCGTTTCAACAAAACGATAGGAGCCCGTATTCAAACCAGTAACTTTAATCTGACCAGCAACTGCCGTAACTTCTCCGGCAGCAGTACCAGTTACCAAACCAGTCTTTTCTTTCACCCATACTGCCGGATTTTGGGAATCGTCCAACCGTTCCAAATCAAAGGTTACATTGTTGAGTGCTTCTTTTTCAGTAGCATTTTTATCACCAACAACGCCCTTTTTATCAATAATTACTTCGCCTCTGGAGGTGCTGTTTTTCGGATAAACAACAACATCATAAAGCCATTCTTTCAGCTGATTTGCATCCCCGTTATCCGTTTTTACGCGGGTCATAGGAATGGAAATCAGGAACGGCGTTACCGCCTTAACAACAGCCTGCGGCCGAGTTGTTTCAACAACCAAATACAAGCCCAAATCCAAGTTTGTAAACTGAGCACTGCCATCATTTTTTGTAAAAGTTTCTGCTCCAACCTGAGCATTCTTAGTGCTCTCCGTCAAATCTTTGGCCTCATAGCTTTTAACCTTGCCAGTCGCATCTTTCTCAAAGAAATCATTAATTACCGGCATTTTATAATCGTCAGAGGTCTGTTCCTTTCCGTTGTAATAGGTTTCCAGCCACGCTTCATTTTTCACCTTATAAATCGTGAAACCTGCGCCGGGAAGCGGACTGTTGTTATTCGGTGTGTCCTGTTTTTCACCTGTAGGAGTAGTCGTTTGCCCATCTTCTGCGTGAAGATATTTGTAAATGGTAATAGAGCCTTTTTTCGTGGTATCAATTACGCTCGTGGTCTTTTGGGGGGCATTCACCTTTGAGGTATCCACATTTGTGGTATCCTCCGCTGCCATTGCTGGCATGGCGCACAGGCTGAGGGCCAGGGCGGCGCTCAACAGGCCTGTGAGAAAACGTTTTGCTTTTTTCATTTCAGTACCTCTTCTCTTAAAAAAATCATCATCGGATGGGCGGCGAAGCCGCCCGGCTTAGGGGTTCTGCATCAGCACGGCGTGCAGTGCGGGGCGCTGCAGCGGGGAAACGCTGCCGCGCCGCCCGCACTGTGCCGTAAAGAAAAAAGGAAGGGAAAACCGGGCCGCTTGCCCACTTGGCTTAAGGTGCATCTGAAAACAAAGGGAATAACGGATATTTCGCAGCCACAAGCAGGATGTAAGGCAAAGAGCCGCCGGAATCCTTTGTGGGTTCCAAGGTTTTTTAAGCCTTAACGCAAAATCCGGCTGCGCTTATAGAAACAGGCGATATTTTCAGCTTTTCAGTTATACCCCGGCTTATGGCTGCGCCCTGCCGTAAAACGGGCGCGCACTGGCGGGCAGGCCCTGTACCCTGGGGGTCGCTGGGTTTCCGGGGGATGGTTAATGTCGCCGGCCCCCTTTCCTGTTGTAGCGGAATGTGAATATCAACAGCCCTGCCACCGCCAGCGGCATGCCGATCAGCAGCCACAGGCTTGGCGCGTCTGCACCCGTGTGGGGCAGCTCAGGCGTTTTACGGTTCAGAACGGTAAGGGTCAGGGTGTAGGTGTTGTCGGACTGCACAAACGTTTTTTTGTCCGTAATTACCTGCCCATCAATAGAACACTCGCCGCCTTGGGTAAATTTGATCACAATTGGCTGTGCCAACAGGTTGTACCCCGGATGTGCCTTGGTTTCCGTCAGGCGGTATGTACCGGGTTCCAGATTTGTGAACTTATCGGTGATTTCGCCTTTGTCGTTTGTTGTGGCGGTAATGGAACCTATGTTTGTGCTATTGGAACCTGTGTTTGTGGCGGTATCGAATTTATAGTTAGGATCTACCTGCGGTTCTCCTCCGGTTGTTGTTTCGGCTTTCAGCTTTTCCAGCTTGAACTCAACATCTTTCAAGAATACTTCTTTGTTATTTTCGCCATTTTCCGCGTCCTTCTTGATGATATCCAGTACAAACTTCGGGTTCTGCAGCGTGTTGGTCAGCTCAATCTTGCCGCTGCCGCCGGTGATGGTTCCATCGGGGGTTGTGGCTGGCGTTGTAGTTGCGCCGTTTTCGCTGTTTGCTGTGGCTGTATTGCCTGTTGAGCTGCCCGCGCTGTCCGTTTCGCTTTTTGGTGTTGCTTCAGCCTTTACCGTTACACCATACGTATTGCCGTCAATCGTAATGGTTCCGTCTGCCCGGGTAAAGTTGTCATTCTTATCTACCGTACCTTCCACAATGCGGTATTGGTAATCCGTGTCGGTATTGTCAACCGGGCGCTGATCCAAACCGCTAAAGGTACGCTTCCAGCCATTATTATCATCGGGGGCAATGGTAACATAGGCTTTCGGGCCGTAGTTTACCGGTTCCCAGTCTTCATCTTTTGTGCTGTTTGCCAGGCGGCGCTGGAGCTGGATGTAGATCTCTTTCGGCTGCTTCGCAGTGCTAAGATCGTCCGTACCATTTGCATCTTTCCAGAGCTTATCGAACTCAATGTTGATCAGTGTGCGCTTGGTGTTGGTAAAGATTGCGGTAATTGGGCAGGTTTTTTCCTCCTTAATCACGCCTTCCACCATGTTGTCGATCACATCGGCGGAATCGCAATCTTTCGGAACAGTTACGCTTTGCAGCCTGGAACCATCTAGCGGTTTTTCTTCCTCGATGGTATAGCGGGTGCCAACGGGGATGCCGGTGATGGTTCCGGTGTGTTCTGAGTTGTTCTCATCGCTCATGTTGATCTCAACATACTTTATGATGTCATCTTCTTCCAGAGCAGCACCGCCAACATCACTAAAGGTAACTTTGAACTTGTAGGTGCCTTTAATGTTACCTACCTCACCAGCTGCGGCCTGCTTTTTGATTGTCAGCCCGCCGGTTTTGACGGTGTTGACGTATTTTACCTTTAGCTTTGTCAGCGTGGAGCTATTTTCGTCCGGGTTCTTATAGGAGCGGAAGACGATGGTGTTTTTGTCAGGCTTCTGGCTATTCGCCGTGTAGCCCGTATTGCTTACCTCTCCATCGACATAAACTTCCGTTCGGCCATCATCGGGGCCGCTTCCCTCCCGCCCGTTTAACGAAGGTGCTGGATCAGAAAGCTTTACGCTGTTACCTCCCTTCATCGAAGTAACCTTCTGCCCGTTCTCGTACACCGTCCATGTGGTGTCGTACAGTTTTGGGTTCAGTTCCTCTTTGAGCGAAATGTAGCTGCCGCGGCGGAACTGGTCGCTGAAGGTAACGGTTTCTCCAGCTTCCAGAACAAAGCGTCCGTCCTTGTCCACCAACTGGGTGTCGTTGTCCATGGTGGAGGTGTACTGTGCGTTTTCGGCGTTTTTCAACTGACCGGTTGTGGCGGAGCCGTAATCCGGGATTTTCTCCTGATCGGTTGTAAAGCCGGTCATCTTACTTGGCACCGCTTTGGGAATGAAGGTAAAGTTCCTGAAATAGATGTTGCGGTTATAGTTATCGCCCACGCGGATGGTTCTGACGTTGTTGTTAAAATCGCCCTGCTCTTTCATCTTGTGCAGGTCCAGCTTTACGGTGACCCATTGGTCTGTCTTCACTTCGACCGAGCCATACGTTGCGCCGTTAATGCCTGTTGTGCCAAGGCTGCCTTTTTGGCCGGGGGTAGGTGTCTGATTATCCAGCAGTTCCAGATACAGGTTGTTGAGGGAAAGGTCACTACCATCTTTTTGGGAAACGTAAACCTGGAACGTAAGGAAGCGCATGTCTTTGATATTGATGGGTTTTCCCAGCGTCAGGATGCCACGACGTTTCTCACGCGCTGCACTTTGCGTATCCATATAGCGTGCGTACCAGTGAAGGACCTGTTCGTCTTTATTCTCGGAATCTGGCCAGGGGTTTGTTTCCCGCCTGAAAATGTACTCATCTTCCTTACCTGGGGTTGCGGGTTCAATCTTGTTTTCTTTCGCAGTCAAATCCACCACTTCGGTATCGCTTGGATTCGGTTTAGCGGCCAGTGTTGTTCCATAATGGGTTGCCTGGTTCTGGATGGTGAAGTTGAAGATTTTCTGGTTTTTAAAGCAGTTTTGGAAGGCCGGATTAACGTTGTCCAGCTTGACCTCTTTTTGAACCTGCAGCTCGTTATTATCCGGGAAGTTGAACGCCACCGCCATGTTGGACTCCCACATACCGCGTTCCATGTAGTACATGGTAAGGGTGTGCTTTTGGCCTTTGGCGAGTACAAGAGGAGTGCTTTCCGCTACAAGAGGCGTGCTTTCCGCGTAGAAAGAGATGGTTTCGCCTTTATATGTTACGGTCTTGACAGAGTTATTGCCATCTTTATCATTTTCTGACGTTCCGCCTTTTTTGACCTTACTGACATAGGCTGTTACACTATTATTCTTTTCATCTGCCTTGCCAAATTCCAGCAGGCCGGAAACCTTACCATGGGCGCCGCCAACGTCAAGCGCCAGCTTGCCATCAATGAATACCCAAACGTCATCGTCACCGGAGAAGAAGAACTTGATGCTGGTTTTTACCTTTGTTCCATTTCCATCGTCTGTTTCCAGCATACCGTCATCCGTCAGGGTAAAATCCATCTGCAGCTTGGTGCCAAAGCCGTAATTGTAGGTGGAAGCCGCACCAGAGATTGCTTTTTCATTGAACGGGAAGTAGCCATATGTGTTTGTCACATTATCAAAGCCCGATGACGCATTCACATTCTTTGAAGACTCTCTGTTTTTGGTACTTTGGAGAAAATATTTTGAATCCGAATTTTGTCCCGAATCTTGTTTTAGATACAGAGTTGTATCCTTGCTGTCAAAGCACCAATAATCAACGTCCGTCTCATTACCAAAAAGATTTGGCACTTTAGTAAATGGGAACTTTACATTCTCATACACTTCACCAAGCTTTGCATTTTTACTATTCTCTCCTAAGAGGAAGTCTTTGTTAAAGTGCGGTTCTACTGTTGCTGATGCCGCTCCGTTTAACAATGGTGCTCCATCTGCGTTAGTTGTACTCGCAACCAATCCCTGATAGGCATAGTCATAATGTTTATTTCCACTGTTTTGATCTTCATTATACTGAGAGTTATTGATTGCCCTAAAACGAATAAAGTTGTCGTACCCAAACAACTTTAATGTATCTGCAATCTGGCTAAATTCAGGGGAGCCCGCAGGCTGAAAATGCCCGGTATAAAGCGGGTATGGGGCTTTTGCTTTCTCATAATAATCGCTCAGCGCCTGATCAAATTCACGGAAGGTTACCCAGGTGCGGTGACTTACACCAGTCCATCCACCGTAGTTATCACGGTTCTTGCCATTCAACTCGTAATCTGTATAATAGTCATACAGCGTACTGGTAACATATTTTGTGTTTGCTTCTTCCGTAAAAGGAACGGATGCAATATCTACTACTTCAGTCTTCTTCCCCGTTTCGGCATCACGATTCTTCCACTCTTCGGCATCACGCTTGGTGCCTTTTGGAGCCCAGTAGCCGCCACGAGTGGTATCTTTATATACTGCATCGTCATTCGTATCCGCATAGAAGCAATTTTTGTCATCTGTGGGAATCGTCAGCCACGCTGTACTTAGTCCATGTTCTTTTGTCGTATTGTCATTGCTAATTTCTTCACCGGAAAAGATGATTGAACTATTTGAACTATATTTTTGGGGAATGTCAACATAATAAAGATTTTTGTTTGTACCATCTTTTACCAGCGTGCCGCTTTCGGATTCTACGCCGTCTCCTTTTATCCGAAAATAAATGGTCTCTTTACTATTGGCTTTGGGGATTGAATAGTCGCCGCCAGTATCCTCATTCTTCGTTGGCAGCTTTGAGAAAGTAGCATCGTAATAGATACGGAAAGAGTTTTCTCTACCCCATCTTACGTTGTCTGCGTCAGTATAGATAAAGCAGTTCCTTGTTTCACTGTACATAAAGGATTCTTTATCATTACCACTAACAGATTCGCTATAGAAGTTATAGTATTTGCTTTTGCCACCCTCATTCCATGTAAACTGAACATAAGAGCATGCCACGTTTGGGATGGTAAAAGTAACGAATTTTCCCTTAGGAACAGGTTTAGCTTCTGAGCCATCATCAACCAGTTTTAAGTTTCCATTTTCATCAGGGATATAGAAATTTGCCTTTACGTTCGTTAAATTAGCTGTACTGCGGTTTTCGAACTTGATGAGTTTGCCTGCATAGTATGTATGCTCCTTCAGGACGGGATTGTCTGTCCATTCACCATTATTAGTAGTTGGATCATACATTTTGTTGTTGAAGTCGCTTTTAGAACCCGGGTTATTACCTAGCTTAATCTGTGCTGTCCAACCACCATTCCTGTATAACTGGAACTGTATTTCTTTAAAGTTCTCTCCTTTTATATCTTTACAATTCTTAACGGCATAAATCTTATGTCCATTTGTTTCCCATCCAGTCGGCTCCATTGTATGCGACTGCCAACAATCACCATTAGTATTTGCATCAGTATTTACATTAAACCTAATTTCATCGGAAGCTAAAACATTCACATTTTCTTTTTTATCATTTGGCATCGTATCCGGAACGACAAAGTAAACCGTGAATCCATCTGTCGCTTCCTGCTCACTAACTGCCTGCACGTTATCCACGCTTTGTGCGGCGTACATCTTCTGCGGCTGTTCGGTCGGTTCCGGGGTGGCGGTGGGGGTCACGGTGGGGGTCACGGTCGGCACAGGGGTGGCCGTTGCGGTGGCTGCCGGTTCCGGGGTCGGGGTAGGTTCTGCCGTGGGCTCCGGCGTTTCGGTCGGGGCGGGCTGCTCCGGCCCGGCGCTTTGTTCCGGTTCCGGGGTGGCGGCATCCGGCACCGGGGTGGCGGCGTTCTGCTCCGGCGGTGCGGTATCCTCCCCGGAGGCCGTTCCCGGCTCATCCTCCAGCAGCTCTACTTCGTCAGGTGCGTCGGGCAGAGGATCCACCTCGGCGTATACAGGCAGGGCCATTGCCATAACCAGGCAAGCGGTGACAAGCAGCGCTGTCAGCCGGCGCGCCCAACCTGTTGTGTTGTTTCCTGTTCTATTCAATCTGCTCACCCGCCTTTCGCGCTGGCTTGATGGAAGCACATTGTTCCACAGGGGATCCCTGTGGAACAGTAAAAGAAGCCAGCTTCTTTTACTTGCGCAACCGTTGCCATGTTGTTTTCAAAAAAAACCGCATCGAGTTTTCTCATTGCGCATTTACTTTTTATTGTTAATAATATAGCACCTTTACACCAGAAAGGCAATACAATCCACGTAAATTCCTGTTTTTCAGCATTTTTACTGATTGCGCTTTCCTCCGATTATACAATATGTTCAAAGCCTTTGTATAATTTATTTCTAATTTTCTTTTTGGCAGCGGTCATTTTATATACTTTGACCGCGCGTTTTATGATCCTCTGCGCACGCAGAGCGCAACTTTGCAGCAAAATTCGCCTTTTTTGTTGCGTTTCCCTGTTTTTGCGCAATTATTTGTTTCGCATGCGCCTGTTTGCGGCGGGGCCTGGCGGCTGGGTGGGCGCCTTGTGGGAGGGATGGCAGGTTTGCGGCGCACGGTTCCCGTTTTTTTGCGGCGGCGGGTGTGTGTTTGGTGGATTGCATGCCCGCCAACGGGACGTCGTTCTCCCTTTACAACGGGGTGCGGGTTTGCTGCAGATATGCCATTCGCTTTTTTGTCCCCCCCTGCCCCGCCCCTGATTCCCGGTTCCCCCTTGCCGATTTCTATTTGCGCCAGCTCCTGAGGTGCATCTGAGAGCAACGAAAATAGCGGATCTTTCGCAAGCACAAAATCCGGCTGCGTTTGCTGAAACAGACGAGCTTTTTGACGTTTCAGATAGATCCCGGCTCCCAGCTTTCAATCTATCCTGTGTAAACTGCAACCCCTCACGCGCCATTCTGTGCGGCACTTACCTTATAATATAGGGGTGCTACCCTGTGTAAATTTGCAACTGATCTATTTGAAGCAGCTGTGAGCTGTTGCAATTTTGCACAGGGTATTGCCCGCATTCTGTGCCGAACATTCCCGAAACGTGTTGGAAAAACGCACAGGATTGCCTTGTTTCCCTATACCGCTTACCGTTGGAAAAACGCACAGGTTACCCCCGGAACAGTTGCAATTTTACACAGGGTATTCCCGCTCCCCTGCCCCGCCGTGACCCGCGTACCTGTTGGAAAACCACACAGGATAGGCCCGTTCCCCGTGTTGCAATTTACACAGGTTTGGCTGCTTTTGGCTTATTTGCAACTTTACGCAGGTTGCTTTCCGCACAGGAAAATGGTGGTGGAATGCACAGGCTGCAGTTGGTTGAACACACAGGTTTGCGTTGTTAAATTACACAGGCTCTACCTATTACTAATATAGAACTAAACATCTAAGCCATAATAACAACCAGAGGTAAGCCGGGAGATGGGGGAGAACGGGAAAAACTGGTGTTGCCATTCCATCAGGTTACAGAACCCTGAAACAGCAGGACAGAAAAGCACAATAAAACCCTGTGTAACCTGCACCCGGGCTGCAGCCCCCACAGGATATATGGTAAACCACAACGCGGGTGTTGCATTTTGCACAGGGTAATGGCGGTGAAACCCTGTGTAAATTTGCAATTCTTGCGCTGGACAACAGGATGTGCTATAATGTTTAGCATGATGTGCGTGACCACCCGGGATACAGCAACCGATATAGGAGGCCCCTGCTTATGGCGGCAAGTAAACAGAAAAAAGATGATCCGTTTGTCGTTACGTTTGAAGAACGCGGGGACCAGACCATCGTTCGCAAATCCAATGACCTTGTACAGATGACGCGCAACAACCTGACGCTGAGCCAGCAGCGCCTGATGCTGCATATTTTTTCGATGATTAAGCCGGAGGATACGGACCTGCCCTCTTATGAGCTGAGCATTTATGATTTTATCAAGATGACCGGCATGGACCCGCACAGCGGGGCGCTGTACAAGCAGGTGCGCAAAAATATTGAGGAGCTGGCCAACGCGCCCATCCAGTGGATCAAGAATAACGGAACTTCCACGGTGGAAACATTCCGATGGATCGATAAAGTGCGCATTGATGAGGGCCGCGCGCGCATGACCATCACGCTGGATCCGGTGCTGAAACCGCACCTGGTGCAGCTGAAAACCCTGTATACCACCATGGATGTGACCTACACCATGCTGATGCGGTCCACCTATTCCATCCGCATTTACGAGCTGTGCAAGAGCTACCAGAGCCTGTACCTGAAAAAGAAAGCGGCCGGGGAACCGCTGGTATGGAACCTGAGCATGCTGTATGAACAGCTTTCGTATACGGCCAACCGATGGTCGGATTTCCGCCGCCTGGCACTGGAAAAGGCAAAGGCGGAAATTAACGAAAAGACGGATATTATTTTTAATTACGATGTGTACGAAAAAAAAGGGCAGAAGGTTCTTTCGCTGGTGGTAACGATTGACCCGGTGGATGATGCCGCCGCACAGGCCAACCTGGACAGCATCAACAGCACAGTGCGCAAAAAGAGCAAAAAGAAGGGCCGCCCCACCGTGGCAATTGAGGATTCGCTGCTGGATGACCCCAGCGTGATCACCTTTGATTATGTTTCGGCACCGGAAACAACGATCCCCTATTCCTTTGGACGCCACCGCACCGAGCTGCGGGAGGAAATTGTTGTGAAAGCGCGCATGGATCAGCTGCGCGCGGAGATTACGCCCGAAGAGCTGCACGCGGTGGAAGTGATCATTGATGTGTTGGCAGATGCCTGCTGCACCATCCAGGCAGGTGATGGCGAGCAGGACGGCGGCAACAAAACGGTGTTTGGAAAGATGAATGCCATCATCCTGGATTGCGGCGGGCTGACCAGTTGGCTGGCCGGTGTGGCACCCCGCTATGCACAGGAGATCATTCCCCGGTCGCAGAAGATGCGCAGCCCGGCGCGGTACCTGAACAAGGTGCTGCGCGAGGATATGGATAATTATCGCATTTATATTTTCCGCAAGGCAAAGCCGGCAGCAGAACCCAGAGAGGAGCTGTTGGAAGCGGAGTACCATGTGATGGACGAGCCGGTGCAGCAAACGATGCCGGAGCCTGAGCCGCCCAAGGTAGAGCTGATTCCCGAAACGATTGTAAAACGGCAGGATATGCGAAAAGAGTTTGCAAAGTTTGTAGATGATGGATACCTGGAAAAGACGTTGACGAGCGGCCAGCGCGGCGCTTACCACGAAATTTACCGCCACCTGGCAGCGCGGTGCGTGCCATCGCCTTCCAGCCTGCGCAATGGGCTGAAAGACGAAATGCGGCTGCATTACCTGGCCTGCATGAATGAAGTGATTGAAAAGTATGGCAGCCTGACCCCATTGATGGAAGCTATGGCGCATGAACTGGACTTTGATGTGTTCTGGGCAAAGGCCGCCAAGGACCCCAACGTGAATAACCCGATGGGGCTGTTCTACCACATTATTGAAGAACGCGCGCTGAACCCGATCGGCACCATAATGAACGACCAGGCACAACGGCAGAAGGTTGCCGCCAAGGAAAAAGGTGAAAAAGATAAGTGGCACAACGAAAGCTGGATGGATGCTTTTGAGGAAGATATCCCGGATGACAGCGAAGAGTAATTGAGATGAAGCGGAGTGGAACATCCGGGAGCGCTATTATAATAAGGTAAACAGCGGCTGGCAGATTGCTGGCCGCTGCTTTTTTGTTAGGGTGCAGCTGAGAAATGGAAATATCCGGCGTTTTTTGATTTCAGATACATCTTGGGATAATAGGTGAGAATGAAGGTGTGTGAGCGGGAATGCCTGGATGAAGTGAAGAAGGATGGAAAGAAAAAAGCGGCAGAAAAAATGCGTGAACAGCAACGAAGAGATGCCTGCATAATATTCGTCAAAATATCCGTTGACACACGCGAAGCATATGATATAATAGAAACTATAACAGCAACGAAGAGATGCCGCACGGCATGAGGTGCCCGTTTTTGCAACCCGCAGTTAAGGCAACACCGCACAATTCCCGCCTTACGGCTTAAGCACCGCTCCGGCGGCT
>OGXI01001449.1_pt1 | contig 19766 bp, 13 predicted proteins | sample 1576221 | NCBI WGS metagenome assembly OGXI01 (sample SAMEA3541523, study PRJEB24748) | human gut metagenome | biome: human gut; feature: human-associated habitat; material: faeces | place: China | collected 2012
CTCATATTTTTTTGCTTTTTTTACTTGTTTTTTTACAGCCTTTTTTGCAGGCTTTGGTTCCGGTTCAGGCTCCGGCTTTTCTGGCTCGATTTCAGATTCTTCGTCTTCATCGTCAAAAGTTTCTGCTTCAACAATCATTTTTTTGCTTTTCTTTTTAGCTTTATTTTTCTTGGATGATGTTGAAGATGTATCAATATTTAACGCTTTTTTGATTGCATCATTATGCATCTTCATAATTGTTACATCACTGTCAACATTAATTTTCTCAAGAGCGGTTTCGTAATCGCCCTGTTCATCCCTGATGTAGTCCAATGCACTTACAATCAGATTATACATAAACTGATTATCAAGATAAATTTGTGCTAATTGTTCAAGGGCTTCTTCAATGTTTCCGGTGTTTTCAAAGCATTCCTTGAAGTTCTCTGCATATTCCTCATCCAGCAGTTTTCTGTTTCCCGTTGTCTCGTCATCGTCATTTGACTTTGTAGTCAACAGTTTAACAAACAGGGCAAAACCAATAACAACACAACAAACACCTGCGCCAATCAAAATAATAACTGTTTTATCCATTATTTATATCCCTCCTTACTTATTGAAATTAGATGATAATGTTGCAATAAGGTCATCTACATCTGCTGTGGAGGCATTTTTCTTGAAATATGCTCGCGCTATGATTTTGTTATCTTTGCTGAAAAACTTAACATCACCATGCTTTGAATTTAATACTCTCAGTACCTGGTCTTTTAAAGAAGCCTCCCTTGATACATCAACATAGTTCATATCGCCGATTCTGATTCTGATTTCCAATGCTCCGTCGTTATATGCAACAACTTCGGCATTTGGTGCATGGAATTTTTTGATTTCCATATCATCATACTGCTCGAGATATTCAATCAGGTCTTCCGGTGTAAGGATGTGTCCGATTTCCTTAAGCTGAGATTCCATGGATTTCATCTTCTTTTCGGTTTTTCCAAGTTCTGTTGTAACCTTACTCTGCACCATATCATCAATATTTAAATTGATTTTACTGATTTCAGCGTTCTTTTCAGAAATAGTATCAGACAGTTCTCTGATTCGTTTTTCTTTAAGATTGATTTTTTCAGTCAGCTTGCTTTCAAGGGCGATTTTCTGGGATGTCAACTGCTGCACCTTGGATTTCATTCTGAAGATTTCTTCCTCAGCATCATTGTCAACATTTCCTAAAGCATTCTGTCTGTTCTGAAGCGCGGCCACCTGATTTGCCAGCTGCTGGATATTCAGGATATCTCTTGTATTTCTGTCTTCGTATTCCTTGATTTTGTCCTGCATCTCTTTTTCATGTTCTTCAAGACGTTTCTGCTCCTTTTCAGCCTCTGCCTGCATTTTTGCTTTTTCGGTTTCAACTTCTTTTAATCTCTTGTTGAGCTCCTCCTCACGAGCAAGCATTTCCTGCTCTTTCTGAGCCATTGCTTCTTCCCTTGATGCCACAACCTTTTCTCTTTCGGCAACAGTTTCTGTTTGTTCTGCCAGAATCTGCTGCACGTCTGATGCGAAATCAGATGAGTCTTTTTTGGTCAATGTTGCTTTGTAGTTCTGTACGCAAGCATCAATTGCGGTACTGCACATTTTTAAGTATTCTTCAGTTTCTTCCGGTGCATATTTATCCGGTGAAGAATATCTTCTTACTGTAAACAGTTCATTATCTGTGTCATAAGCGCTTCTAAGCTCCGGATAGTTTGCATTAATGAATGATGCATACATTGCCCCGATGTCATGTGAGACATTCGTTGATACGGATACAAGGATTTCAGCGTCAAGAGGGAATAAAACGCATCTGGTAATCTTTCCGGATTCTTCATCAGAAACAGTTACTTCATTTCCTACCCTTCTTCCTCCGATGCTTGCGACCAGCTTATCAAAAATTTCCTCTGAGAAACTTTTATGCTCATCATCATAGGCCTGGTTATCCTGTTCTGTCATTGAAACTGCATGATAGTTATTATCAACATTTACGATATTTACATTTGCTTCCGGGTTATATTCTTCATTTTCGGATGAATCGTCTTCAGTTTTTTCCATAAAGTTTACACATTTGTTTTCAAACTCTTCGACCATATCCTGCATTGCTGCAATTGCATTTTTAGTAATATTTATTGCCTCATTTGAGGTCTGATAAGAGAAGAATTTTGAAAACGCCAGCATCTGCCCGCTTGCATAGATGTTGTAATCCCCATTATATTTTTTTATCATTTCCTTCTGAAAGATGTCTTTTGACGCTTCAGTTATCGGATACTTATATTCTCGTGCTCCTTTAATTTTAATTGTACTTGTAGAGCACTCAATGCTTACATTAATTCCTTTAATGCCGCATTCCATATCTCCGGAAATTACAGCTTTATTTCCCTGGTCTTCAATCTGGATATTATTGCCAGGAATTGAGGCTTTGATTGTCTCGGCCATATCTAATAAAAATTTTTCTGCCATTTTTTTATTACTCCTTTCGAGTGGTTATTTTTTGTCATATTGTCATCACTTTTAATATGCTAAAAAAATATAAAACGAGTACATTTTTTTGAAAAAAAATAAAAAATAAGGAGCGAGAATATTCCCGCTCCTAACAATTACTTGTTATCTTTCTTTTTTTTATAAACAATTACTCCACCTGCAGCTGCAAGACATACTACAATAAGAGCGCCAATTGCAAAAATATTGTTTTCGTCACCTGTTTCTACTACATTATTTTGTACTTCAACGTTTCCAACTTCTGTTCCGTCAGACGGCTTTACAGTTGGCGTAACTTCTGCTTCGGTCTTTTTCTTATCTTTCTTATCTTCTTTATCCTTCTTTGGCTTTGGAGTAGGCGTAGCTGTCGGTTTTGGAGTCGGTGTAGGTGTTGGTGTTGCCACTTCGTTTACAGTGCATGTATATCCATCAACTGTCTTCATGTCATTGTCTACACCAAGAATAGTATATGAAATATCATATGTTCCAGCTTCCTCATTGTCTACGTTTTCAGTGTTTAATGTTACAGAGCTTACATACTGGTCATCATATTCGCATCCAGATTCTGTCGGCAGGTCATCTCCTTTGTCAATCTCAATATCTTTCATTCCGGTTACATGCATTGATAACTCAGGCTTTACAATGCAGGGGACAGTAGCTGTTCTCTGCTCTCCTTTTGAGTCTTTGAATGTATACTTTACTTCATATTCACCAGGTTCAGTTGTATATACATTGCTGATGTCTGGCTCTACGGAATTGATATCAATGCAACTTCCGGCATTTGCAAATTCGGACTCAACGGTTGGCAAGTCCTCTTTTTCGTATACTACAATAGACGGAAGGCTGTTAATTGCCTTCTTGACTTCTTCGTTGTAGGCTTTTTCTTCTGCTTTTTTTTGATACATCATGTATCCACCAGCACCCCCAACGGCTACCACTGCAGCTACAACAATCGCAATCAATCCTTTTTTCATTTCTTTTTCCTCTTTTCTTTATTTTTTTTGCCAGCGGCAAAAAACCGCTGGCATTTAGCATATATGCTAATTATTCGTCTTTCTTAAGAAATTTACGAAGGGAAATTCCGGCTGCTGCGATTGCTGCAAGGATAGCAGCTCCTGCCATTGCGATAATTCCCATATTTTCATCGCCGGTCTTTACATTTCCTGCTGCGGATACATCACTTGTTCCTTTCTGGGATGCATCGCCAGTTCCAGTTCCTGTTGAGCTTCCGCCGCCAGGTAATGTTGTTGTTGTACCGCCGTTCGGTGTTGCGCTATTGCTTGGAGTAGGTGTAACATTGGAATCAATTCCAGGTGTCGGTGTCACGTCAGAACCGCCGCCATTATTTCCGCCGCCGTTATTGTTGTCATAATCAATGCCGGTTTTCTTAAGTACATCTTTGCATTCCTGAACGATATCATTTACTTCTGATTCTGATGTCGCGCCGTTAATCTTGTTGATATACTTTTCTAAGATTTTTGTTGTAGCGGAAGATGGATTTGGATATCCATTCTGCAGAGACTGGATTGCGTTTGCTTTAACCTGCGCTAAGTTAGCAGCTGTGGACTGTGCTGTCACAAGCTTCTCAACGTTTTCTTTTGCTACTTTATATACTTCCTGCATTGTTGCTTCATTTGCAGCCTGTTTTAAGTTCGCTTTCTGCTTTGTCACTACTTCTTTAGCTTTTTCAAGATATGTTGCATCTGTAAACTTATTATCTGTTAACAGAGCATCCAGTTTCTTTTCATAAACTGCTCTCATGGATGTTACGTATGCTGTATTGTAATCAGATTTTGCCTGATTGTACAGTTTTGTTACATCGTCAACAGTCTTAGCTTTCTGAATTTCTTCCTTAGCTGTTGTGATGATTTTCTTCATATCCTCTGTCACATAATCAGCTTTTGCTTTTGATTCAAGTGTAGCCAGTTTCTTAACTGCTGCGGCCTGTGCTGCTGCAAGTTCTTTATCTTTTGCGTATGTATCAATTGCTGTCTGAATGTCTTTCTGATATGTCTTAAGGATTGAAGTAATCTCATCCTGAGTTTTAGCTGCATCTATTTTTTTAAGAGCCGGAGTTGCGATATCCTGAAGGATTGTTTTAAGCTTTTCATCTTTCTGGTCATCTACAACGGACTGAATCTGGATTTTAGCAGCCTCTTTAAGGTCTTTCAGTTCTCCTTCTCCCTGCACTTCTTTAATCAGGACGTCTACAGCTTCTTTTGCGGACTTGAGGTTTGCGTCAAGGTCATCCATAGACTCAGATTTGTCAATTAAGTTATGGACATCTTCTTTTACGCTTGCTTTCTTCTTCTTAATTTCTTCTGTTGAGTCGTCAATTGCATCAATTGCTTTGTCGAGTTCTTCTTTTGCTGCTTTTTTAGCTTTTTCAAGCTCTTTCCGTTCTGAATTTCCCTTTGTCAGTTCCATGTATGATGCATATGCTTCTGCTTTTGTTCTGCCTTTAACTTCCTGGCCTGCACAAACATTTAAATATTTGATAAACTGTTCTGCAGAATTTGCTAATGCGATACATACGTCCTCGACTCTGTTTGCTCCATCTTTCATATCTTTCGGAGCGCCAAGGTTGATAACAACATCAATCATTGCTGTTGTGTCTCCATCCGGGGAAATACCCTTTAAGTCTTTGAAGAGATTAACGAATGAAGCCATGTCTCCGCCTACTACCGCAACAACATCTGTAAATGCAGCATCAGCAGAGTTCTTTGCTGACTCAATTGCTTTTGCATCTGTACATGAATCAATTTTCAGGATGAATGCATTTTTTACATCACTTGTGATTGATGTGCTGTCGTTGATAACTTTTGCCTTATCATTAATCTCAGCTTTTGCAGCTTCTTTCAGCTCATCAAGAGTTGTTTCTTTCTGTTCTGCAATATCTTTTAATGCTGCCTTTGCATCTTCAAGGGCTTTTGATGCTGCATCAATAGATGTAGCTTTGGAAATCTTGTCAACTGCGGCATTTAATGTCTCATCTGCCATTTTTTTCTGTGAATCTGTCTCAAATTTAAGTGAGCTGTAATACTCTTTTAAGATTTTTACATATCCTGTCTGAGCGATATAAAGCTGCTGTCTGTCAAGGATATCCTGTCCAGTCTTAGTCAGTTCATCAACGATACCCTGCATTTTCTCAGCATCGGATGTTCCAAGTTTATTGATTCTAGCTTTTGCCTCATCAAGTGCAGTCTTCCATTCTGCTGCATAAGCCTGCTCAGTGAATTTTCCTTCAAATAAAACGTCTGCTTTTGCACACATTTCTGCTCTTAAAGCTGTTAACTCTGAGTTCTCAATTACTACGCACTGTTTATCAATTGTCTTTACTCTGCCGTCAATGCCCTTGATTATATATGAAATTGTATATGTACCAACTGTTGTATTGTCAACCTTAGAAGTGTCAAGCTCGACAGATGAAATATGCTCTGCATTATATGAAATGGATGATGTATCAATGTCTTCTCCGACTTTGATTTCGTAGTCCTGGATTCCTGAAACATATGTATCAAGTTCCGGCTTAGTTTCGCCTTCAGTTCCAGTGCCTGTTCCATCGCCTCCAGTACTTGGCTTGTTTTCGCCTTCTCCAGGATTCGGTTTTACAGAGATATCTCCGTCATCTTTCTTAATCATATCAACCGGCAGAGTTACAATACCTTCATTATCTTTGTAAATCTGGTCTGCCTCTGCGATTGTTGTGCAAGCTGTAAAATCCTGAGTTTTTCCTAAATCTTCAAGGATAGCTTTTCTGATATCACGTCCCGGAAGGAATGCATCTTCGCCATAAACTTTTTCAAACTCTAATGCAATCTGATATTTAATTGCTTTAATTGCTTCTCCGGATTCTCCATTAGCATAGCGTTCTGCCTGGTCTAATACTGACATTTCACAATTATAAAGGTTACTTTTGTCTACAGCATCGCTTGTTGCATATGCTGTCAGTTTGTCAGCATATTTTCCGAATACCTCAGCAGAGAAAGAAAGTGTTGAAAGTTTTTCTCTGAAATCTGCAGGTGTAGCTGCATCTTTTGCAGCTTCTGTTACTTCTCCGTTCTCGTCAACCTGAGGAACAGCTTCTTCTTCCTGAGATTCTTCGGCTTCATTTTCCGGAACAGTTTCTTCGGCCTGAGTTTCTTCTGCCGGAGCTTCTTCTGCAGGTGTTTCTTCTGTTACTGCGGCCTCAGCTGCGGTCGCTTCTGTGGCTGCAGGTTCTCCTTCTGCTGCCATTACTGCTGTAACTGGTACAGCCATTGTAGCTGACATGCCCACGAGCATGGCTGAAATAATTTTATTTTTCATTTTTATTATCTCCTGTTTGCTTTTTCGCTTTTTTTGCGATATTTTTTTTGCTGGTTCTTTTGCAGCTTTTCGGACTGCAAGAAACTGATTTCTCAGCTGCTTATTGTTAATATGACAAATAAAAATTTTTTTGAAACATTTTTTGATAATTCCGTGAAATTATTTTTTTGATTAGGCTAACCCAAATGATTCTATGGATTTTCTTCCATTTGCGGCAACCTTCTTGCAGCTTATTCTGGCTCAACCCTTACTCCCTGGACAACGAATCTTGTCGCTGTATCTCCAGTACAGGTTGACAATGTGACGATTTTGTCAGTTTCCTTAAAATCAAACTCACCCATATCGATATTGGATTTTGCCTTCATATTATTTGCATACTCAACGGTCTCTTTTCCCGGGCCTTTTATTAAGGTGTATGTGTCGCCGTCAACATTGGCGGTATATATTGAAAAGATTTTGTACTTATATGCATCTTTTTTTGTAATAATCCAGAAATAAGGACTCTTATCTACCGTTTCCTGCAACTTATAGTTTTTAAGGGTTCCGAACATAGAGCCATTTTTCATGTTGTGGCCATACACAATTGTGTTTTGGTCAGAAAAATCTTTTGAGTTTTTACAGTCAACAAAAATTGAACCTGCAAAAATAGATTCCTTCTTATAAGTATGATGTAAATAGAATTCATTATCATCACCCTGGGCAATCGGGTAACTGATATCAGGAAGAGCTTCCATATATATCCATCCGGCTACATCCGGGTTGATAGATTTAAGTTCTTTAAAATCGATATCAAGCGGTGATTCCCAGTGCTTGGCCTCCTCGCCTGTTTCTGCATCTTTCAGTTTCTTAATTTTTTCTTTGTCGGCATCCCTCTCCTTGACTACCGTATCGGCAATTTGGGAATACTCATCAACGCCGGCTTTATATTCCATCATAATGGAATACAGTCTATATCCGGCAAAAGCAGCTACTGCAAGCGCTACTATGAATATCAGCATTAATACTATATCGCTGGCTGATATTCCTTTTTTCTTTTTCTTTTTACGCCTGCTTTCTTTTGCTCCTATTTTTTGGTTTTTCTTCATTTTCTTTTTTTTTGCGATACCGCGATTGTTTCGCGTGTACCAGGCGGGCGCTGTCTTATTTTTACCTGACGGGCAAGCGCGTTCCCGCCTATTGTAAACAACCTCCTTTTCTATCAAAATATTCGCAATTACAATATGCTGAAAAAAAAATTTTTGGTTCGTTTTTTACAATTTTTTTTGCAAAAAAAATACAGCCTTTTTTGGCAATGTCATTAAGATAAGTGTTTTACGCCAGTGAACTACCCGCCACTTGCTCGCGCCGAAGTGGGGCTTCTGGTCAACGAAGTCTGGTAACGACTCCGGCGAAGCCGGGGAGTTATCAAAGACCATCTTTTTTCCTTCCAACGAAGAACTACGTTCGAAGTCTGGTGAAGGTGAGCATAAGCTCACCGAGTGAATTGTTACAAAAAAAACAGGCCATACACTTTTCATGTATAGTCTGTTTTGTTACGGAATGCTTATCTTAATGACATTGCCGCCTCCGGCGGTGCTCTGATGTTACAAGTTGAGTTTGTTGCCTCTCTTTTTGGGTAGTTTATCCAGAATATATGCCGTTGCAATAGAATATTCTTTTTCTTCAGCAATTTGCAACATAGTTTTTAAAGTTTTTGGTTTCCAAATGTCCAGCATTATGAATTCCATCAGTTCTGATTCACTTGTTTCGGCTTTTCTTTTTGCAATTTTTGATGATTTTACAAGAACTGAACGGTAAGCATGCTCAGATTTGTAAGTTTGATATTGCAATACTGCTGCGTCTTCTCTGCTTTCATTATTTGCTCCATATTTATACAATTCTGGTACATTTGCCTCTTTCTGCATTAAAAAGGCATCAATATTTTCTTTTACTTCATAAAGAGCTTTAAGACTATCTACGCACTTTGGAATAACAATTGGCTTCACCTCTTCCATATGAAAGATAAATGCGTTAGTCGTATCAACTTTATCGCATTGATTCGTACAGCATGATTTTAAAATATCCAAATAACAATGATTTACATAAAGTTCCTTTGGGACATTTATTTTTTTTATAGCACAACTTTCGAAAATATTATTTCCAATATTCTCAATATATTTAGGAAACGTAAAATGTTTAAGTCCTGAGCCCCTGAATACGCTATAGCGCATTGTGGATAAATTATCCGGGAGAGTAATTTCAGACAACATTTTGCATCCAAAAAACGCGTCCGATTTTATCTCTTTCAACTTACTGTCTGGCGAAAAAAATACTTGTTTCAGGTATTCGCACTGTCCAAAAGCGGAGTCTCCAATTATTTCAACAGAATTTGGAATCACTACTTCAGATATTTTACACAACATAAAAGCATTTTTTGAAATTGTTTTTACTCCATCTGGAATTATAATTTTTCCGGTTGTCCCATTTGGACAAAATATAAGCTTTTCACCATCTTGTGAATAGATAATACCATCAACAGATTTAAAATTTTTGTCATTTTTAATCGTAATATCTTTGAGATTATTTAAATCAAGCATTATAAACTCCAATGTACATCTGTAACCAAGAGGAAGTGAAGTTCCGTTATATACGAGATGCTTAACGTTATCATGGTTTATGGTGATATGTCCATTAGCAAACATTCTCATTTCCTCAACGCTTCCCAAAATTAAGGTTCCATTCTCTTTTTTATATTCCATAATCTTTTTCTTCCTTTCGTTATAATTTATAAATAATATGTTGGATTTTTGTAAATGTAAAATTATTTTACAGGCCGCCAGGTATTCATATAAATCTTAAGCCCGGAAACCCCATACCTTTAGGTGTGGTGAGGAAGGGCTCTTTTTTTATAAAAAAAATAAAAAAAATCTCTTATTTTTTACTCTCTCCTGAAAAATTCAGCATATTGAATATGACTAAACAAAGGTCAATCAAATCTACTGAAAGGAGGAGAGCTAATGGCAACAAAAGAGCAGAATATAACGATATCCATAAAGGTAAAATTGTATCCTGACCAGAAAACCATTGAGGAATTTAAGAAACTGACTACAGCATACAGTGAGGCGGCAACATGGCTTTCTGACCTTATGTTTAACGACTTTTCCAGCCCGGAAATGATAACTGACCGCAAGACACTGCATGATAAATATTATTACGACATACGACAAAAGAAAGATATGAAGTCTCAGCTTGCAGAAAGTCTCATCAAATCCGTATCAGCAAAATATAAGGCCATTGGCACAACCTTTAAGAAGCAGTATTACACTTATACTGATGCAGATGGGAATACGGCCAAATATAAAAAAGACCTGAACTGGCTGCAGTATCCGGTTGTGTACAAACGGCCACAGGCAGACCTTGTCAGAGGGCGTGACTGGAGCTTTGTAAATGACGATAATGGAGGGCTTCTCCTTTCTATCGCTACGCTTACAGGACGTACAAAAGTAAGATTTGTAGTAAAAGGATTTGATGATGTCATTAACGATTCAGATATGTCAGGCTTAAATATTAAAGACCCAAAATGGAAGTTTGGAGAAGCTAAGCTCCTTTCCTCCGGCGGAAAATGGTTTGTACATATTTCAGCAACGGCAAAGCTTCCGGTAATTGGCAACGAAGATATTTCTAATATTGTCGGCCTTGACCGTGGACTTGTTAATATTGTTACTGCTGCTGACCAGAGCGGTTTTACAGCACGATACAGCGGCGATGACGCAAGAAAAATCAGGGCAAGATACAATAAGACCAGAGCTTCACTCCAGAAAAAGGGAACACGCGGAGCAAAACGTGTATTGAAGAGATTATCCGGCAGAGAGAACGGCTATATGAACGATGTAAATCATTGTCTCTCCAAGGCACTCTGCGAAAACTATCCGGAAGATACACTGTTTGTGCTTGAAGACCTTACCGGGGTATCTTTTGAAGAACGCAACTTCCACTCTAAGGAACAGACACATGAGCTGCGGTCGTGGACATTCTATGATTTTGGGGAAAAATTAAAATACAAGGCAGCTTTGAGAGGTCAGCAGGTGATTGAAGTTGATGCATACAAAACATCACAGAGATGCCCTCACTGTGGAAGGTATGATAAAGCATCCAGGCATCGTGATACACATGAATACATATGCCCGGAATGTGGGCATGTAGAAAATGACGACGAAGTCGGAGCTTTAAACTTAATGTTTCTTGGTGTTGAGTATCTGAAAGGCGACAAGAAGCCATCTTTTACCAAAATGGAGCCAAAGAGCAAAAAGAGTAAGGCTAATGCCGTAAAGAAGAATATGGAGAACACGATAGCAGAAAACGCTTTCGTACTAATTTGACTTAAATTTTACAATGGGGGCATGGTATGGTGTACCTTAAGGCTTAACAGTCTGACCGTAAGCTGTACCTGTCAAGTGTCCCGAAGCCGCGGCGACCCTGAAGGATTTCTAGGTACTGTTGTGGGAGCAGAGATGGCATCTGGCCTGAATGCGGACGAACCACAATGCCAGCGGTAAGCCCAGCCTTGAAGGCTGTGTTGGTTTGAGATATCCACTCCGGTGGGTATTACAGGCCACATACCCTTGGGTGTGTGGTATTTTGACAAGATTTTTTTCCTTTCTTTTTTTTGCTTTTATACATACAGTATGCCGAATTCTGCCGGCGAATCCGTCTAACGTATCGGAAGGAGCTGTCCTTCTCGCTTACATATATAGTATACCAGATTTTTTGGCTGGTGCAAATTTTTATCGGATTTTTTTGCCGGCGATGGACGGCGGAGGGATGACCCGGGATTTTGTATTGCTGGCTGAATTTTTGCCGGCAATTTTTGCAAAAAAAAGAAGCGGTGCATACTTTGCACAGCCAGGGGACGCCCTGCGGAAAAGCCTCTTTTTCCACAAATATAGTTTAACACAAAATATGTCAAATTACAAGTGGAAAATAGTAAGTGATACATTCAGTATATCATACTTTCTCCAAAATACAACAGCGAAGCCGCAAAAGCTGCCGGCAGCATACAAAAAAACAGGCCGCAACAAATGCAGCCTGTAGTTTCCGTTTCGCCCGTCTTCAGTTCAGCCGGCAAACTCACGCTCAATTCTGCCCGCAATTTCGCGCCTGTCCTCATCAATCGCAAACGCCCAGATATCCCGCATGAAGCCGATAAGCTTTTTGCGTTTACGCTTGAACGAAAACCCCCGGCAGCAGATTTTATCGATGGTCATCATCGCTTCCACGCCATCGTCCATCCGCTTCGGAACAAAGAACGTATGGTCACCATACTTGATTTCGTATACTCCCCCTTCGTCTTTATCATCCATATCTTCCTGGAACATATTCCTTACTACCTCCGGCAGCAGGCGGATTCCTTCTTTTGTATCTGGTATTGCTGTTGTTATTTTTGTCATTATTTTTGTCTCCTTTCTTTTTGCTTTCCGGCATTGCCGACATGTAATTTACACTTACAATATGCCGGATTCTGCCGGCCGCAAAACATCGGCAGAATATCGGCAGAACGCGAAAGCCCCGCTGCCGGCAAAGACAGCTGGCTTTAAAACAAAGAAAGGAACGAACGCGACGGCGAACCCGTCTTATGCATCTGGGAAGATTTTTCTTCCTCATCTCTTGTATATAGTATATTATATTTTCAGAAGAACACAAATTTTTGTCGGATTTTTCGCGGGCGCCTGCCGGCAGCCGGCAATCGGCATTCAATGCAGCATCCGGCAGCCGGCACAATATTTGTCAGCCGGTATCCGGAAGTTTGCATCCCGCCAGCAGCTTTTTGCAGCCCGCCGTTTCTTTATATAGTAAACGAAGTCTTACGCCCGCCATCGCACTTCCTCCCGGTTTGACCGGCCAGTACTCTCCAACTCGTCTTATCTTCCCACAAAACAACAAAAACACAGCAGGCCTTCGGCCTGCTGCTCTTCAAAAGCCGCAAAAAAAATCAGGTCTGATTTACAAACTGCTTCAGGGCTTTCTCTCCACATATCTTGATTGCAGCAAAATTGTCAATCATATATTGATTACCAGAACCAGTCTTCTCTTCCTGTTTTCTTACAATACAAGCGATATCTTTCTTTTCTTTTACGCCTTCCCTGACTGCATGCATAGTACCGCTTTTCGCGTCACAGTCAACAACAAGGATTTTATCTGCAATCATCGCCTGCAAAAGGTCGCGTTTAACAAACTTCCACTTTTCAGGTCTCTCGCCAGGTTCATACTCACTTACAATACATCCGCCATTTTTCAGGATGTTTTCCACAAGCGAATCATTACATTTCGGGTATATGTAATCCAGCCCGCAAGGCATTACGGCAATACATTTTCCTCCGGCATCCAGTGCACCTTTCAACCCTGCAGTGTCACATCCAACCGCCAGCCCGTTCAGTGTCACGGCGCCAGATTCAGCCAGTATTTTTCCGCATCTATTTGCATTTCTGAGTACATCAGTATCTGCATTTCTCCGCCCAATCAGGGCTATTATTTTCTCCGGTTTTTGTAAGAGAGAAATATCACCGCGATAATACAAATTTTCAATCTTGCAGTCTTGCAGTCTTGTGAAATCCTGCAACTCTTCTTTTGTCAGTCTTTTTATTTCCATTTTTTTCAGTCCTTCCATATGTTTTTTGTATATATTTACCAACCATTTTTCACAGCGTCCGAATAAAATATCCTGCATTCATCATACTTCAAACGTCTCCTTCGTCCTTATCTTTTCCAATATATACGCTTTTGCAATCTGAAGCTCGCTCTCTTCCATCGCTGGCAGCATACGCCGCAGCGCGGTATCGCTCCACTCGACCGCATTCAGCATCTGAACGAATTTTTCTTCGTTCTTTTCTGCTGCTCTTTTGGCAATATCCTCTGCCATCCGTGTCAGGTATCGCTTTGCAGAAGCTGCGTTTTTGTATCGCATTACGATAGCAATTGCGGCGTCCTCTTTACATCTGTCATTATGACCATACATATACAGACGGTACAGATACTTATTTTTACCTGTTTCGATATACTTCTTAATGTCATTATTCAGCATATCCATGTCATTCGCATTTATATTCATACAGAAAACATCGTTATCTACACATCTCGGAACGACAATCGGAGTTAAGCCTTCAATATGCAGTGTTGCATGCATGGCATATCTTCCATTCGTCATGGTATCCAGAACATTGCATTCTACCGCATAGTTTGTTGTGATTCCGTACAAAATATTTACGTGATACCGTGAAGCATATATATTATCTGTCCATGAAAAAGCTCCATTTCCGATTGAGACAATCGAATTCGGCAAATATACGTCTTTCAGATGGCATCGCGCGAAGGCATTGGGGCCAATTCCGGTCAGGCCTTCCGGCAACGTTATCTTTTTTAAATTGGTGCTGTAAAACGCTCCGTATGCTATTTTTTTTAATTTTTTTGCAAATTTCACCTTTTTTAACTTATGGCAGGAATAAAAAGCAGCATCAAGAATATATTCCAAGTCATCGTTCATCTCCACGACCTTCAAATTGCGGCACTCGCAGAACGCCGATGATTCAATCCTTCTCATACTGTCAGGAAACTTTACGCCGTTTATCCTGCAGTTTTTAAAAGCGCCCTCGTATATGGTTTCAGTGCCTTCAGCTATTTCTACGCGGCCTATCTTCTGCGGCGGGCATAAGATAAGCGTTTTGCCGTCTTTTGTATACAAAAGGCCGTCAATAGTTTTGAGTGACCTGTTCATCGGATGCGTTACCTCAAAGCATTCAACCTGTGTATATACTTTCTTGTCCATAAGGTTATCAACATCTTTCGGGGATATCGGGTCAAGTACGTCGTACACATCAATAATGATTTTCTTTGGATGGTTGCAGTCAAATTCCCAATCCTGTTTACGGGCAAACTTGACGAGGTCGTAGTAGTTGTCAATAGTAAGGATTCGTGTAGTTGGATTGTAGTTCATTCTTATCTTCCTTTCTTGTTTCGTATTTGCCTACAATATGCCGGATTTTGGCAGCGGCAAAACACTCTTCCGGATTCGTTATCAGCATAGTTTGACTTTTCTCTCCTTTTCAATATATATACGCGAATCGCGCGAATACGCTCTTAAGAGCACTGAGCCATCGCGGGATGGTTCTCAATGCAAAGCCCGGCATAGAAATATGCCGGGCTTTGTTGGATTAGGTCAAGGTCGCACGAGACGTCCGGTGGACGTCGGCTTTGCGACAACCGGCGCCCCGTGCTTTTCCTTTCTTATACCAATCTCCTCACACTCAAAATCGTTCTGTAAGCGGCATTGTCACTTATCTTGATTCCGTCTCTTGAATTTGACGCATGCACTATCTTTCCGTTTCCCATGTAAATAGCCACATGCCCGCCGTAACAGATTAAATCACCAGGCTGAGCTTCGGAATAAGAAACCTCACGTCCGGCGTTCTGCTGCTCATAAGACGTCCTTGGCAGGCTTACGCCGAAATTATTATAAACACTCTGCACGAAACCAGAGCAGTCAGCACCATTTGTAAGGGATGTACCACCCCAGACATACGGATTGCCGACAAATTGAGTCGCATAATCTACAACTGAAGAACCTGAGCCGCCTGAATAACCGCTGCCGGAAGAGCTGCTGCTTTCTTCCCGGCTTCCATCACTTTCCTCGCCGCTCTCTTCTTTATAGCCGTCATTGGCTTCGCTGTCATTGTCTTCACTTTCTACGCCATCATCACTGCTTTCATCACTTTCGTCGTAACTTCCATCTTCGCTGTCGCCGTCTTCTCCTCCTTCTTCATCTATATCTTCAGTACCATCTTCTTCACTATCTCCGTCCTCTACATATCCATCATCTTCACTTTCATCTTCATCATACTCAGCCTCAGCTTCAGCTTCCGCCCGCGCTGCCTCCTCAGCCGCTGCTGCTTCAGCTGCTGCCTGCTCTGCCGCAATCCTTGCAGCTTCTTTCTCCGCCTGAATCTGTTCAATCTCTGCCTGCTGCTGTTCAATCAGGGCTGCATACTCATTTGCCATCTGCTGGGCATATGCAATCTCATTGTCACAATCCGCAGAGCTCGCACGTCTCTCATCAATCGCCGCCTGCAGGTTTGCCTGTTCGGCTTCCTGTTCCTGCTTCATCCCTTCCAGCTCGGCTTTCTCCTGTTGGTATTTTTCTTTCAGGTTTTTGATTTCCTTCACCGTGTTTGCATATTTCTCAAGGCTTTCCCGGTCATAGTCATACATCCCCTGAACGTTTTCAGCCTTGTTCAGCATATCCGACAGGTCATCTGATGCAAGCATCATCTGAAACCACGCCGCATCCCCGCCGTTTTCATAAAGATACTGAATACGCTTTTTCATTGCGGTATACTGTTTTTTCTGTCCTTTTTCAGCTTTTTTTATGTTTCCTTTTGTTACGTTGATGTCGGACTCCTTGGCTGCGATATCATTTTCAAGCGTCTGTATAGACACCATTACGTTTACCAGGTCAGCATCAAGTGAATTGATTTCAGCTGCCAGCTGCTGTTTTCTTGCATACATATTATCAATCTGTGCATATGCGGCATCAAGCTGCTCTGCCGTCCAGGCCTGTTCCTGTCTTAAATCGTCTTCCCTGTCTGCATACACGCTTGCCGCCGGGGAGATACTCATCGCCAGGGCAAGTGATATTGTTAATATTTTTTTGTGCATTGTTATCATTTTATATTACCTCTTTTTGTGTATTTTTTTCTTTGTTTTTTTCTTCAACACATATAGTATGCTGAATTTTAAAAAAAATGTAACACTTTTTTAATAAAATACTTAAAAAGAGGTTTTTGCCTTTTTCGGCAACTCGTCAGCAGAACAGCAAAAAATACCGGCGCGTTCTGCACCGGTATTACATTTAGATAGAAAAAGATTTGTTTGTTTTTGTATTTCCAAGCATTTCCAGAATATACGCCCGCGCGGTTGGCATCACCTCTCCGGTCTCTTCGAGAAGCAGTTTTAACAGCTGCTTTGACGCGATATTCATTTTCAGTAATTTGGCCAGACGCTCTTCATCTTTATTCTGTATCAGCCTCATGGCAAATCTTTTTACGTTTCTTTTTAAGTATTCTTTTGCCTTTTTCGCGTTAAAGTCATAGTACTCTAATATGGCAAGGTCTTCTTTATCGATTGTGTCCTCTGCATATTTCCATAATTCAGGGCGTTCTTCATAAAAATCAGTAAAAAAATCTGTTACAGTTTTTGTTAAGTCTGCAAACTCTGAGATATCAACATATCTTGGAAGATATGCATACTTATCTCCGCATTGCAGCCGCACAATATGAGATGTATGGTCAAAATGATTGATTTTTTCTGTACGGCGTATGCCTTGAAGAATATCTTCTAAAAAAACAGGCATTATAATCTCTTTTGTGTTTTCTGAAATGGCGCCTTTACCGATATGTTTAACGCTTCCTGGAATATACAATTTTTCAATATGCGTTCCAACGAAAGCGCCTTGAACAATATTACTCAGACCTTCATTTAAGGTGACACTTTTAATATTTGACTTGTAAAAGGCATATCCTCCAACTTCTTGAAGGCTCGGGGGTAATTCTATTTTTGTCAATTTTTCACCCCAGCTGAAAACATAATTTCCGAGTTGCTTAACACCATTGCCGAAATTAATTTCTTTCAGGTTATGACAAGTACTAAAAGCCTCATCACCGATTTTTTTAACGCTTCCTGGAATATATACTTTTTCAATATACGTTCCAGCGAAAGCACCTTGGATAATATTGCTCAGACCTTCATTTAAGGTGATACTTTTAATGTTTGACTTGTAAAAGCTATATGCTCCAACTTCTTGAAGGCTCGGTGGTAATTCTATTTTTGTTAGATTTTCATCCCAGCTGAAAACATAATTTCCGAGTTGCTTAACACCATTGCCGAGATTAACTTCTTTCAGGTTATGACAATTACTAAAAGCCTCATCCCCGATTTTTTTGATAGAGTTTGGAAGTTTAACAGATTCAATTTCACTATTATAGAAGGCAAAATCAGTGATTTTTTCGACTCCTTCTGGGACCTCAACATGTTTCAATCCGGCAGAACCAACGATAAGCCTATGCATATCTTTTGTATAAATTATGCCATCAATTTCTATATAATGAGGGCTTTTAATTGAGAGCTTTCGTATACACTTAGCTTTTTTTGTTTTGGTCTGAGGAAGCATCAGAATATCTTCCGGCCTTATATAATAATCAATTTCAAGAGTCAATTTCTCTGGAAGATTTGAATTATATTGAAGATTGGATATACTATTTGGATTATGTATAACCATTTCTTTCACTACACCCAAATCAATATCCTGCAAAAATATGGCTTGCTGAGTCATAGTGTCTGGAAGAATAACTTTGTCTGCATCTTTGTCAATATCAATGACGATATAATTTACCATTTTTACACCATTCACGAACGGCTGTGCTTCAAATGCAGAGCCTACAAATGCAGATTCTTCAATGTCAGGCCATGTAAATGTGGTTTTGAGATTTATCAGATTGGTACATTTGCATCCATGAAAGGCGTATGAAGCAATCTTATTAATACCAGACATGTCAATTACATCATTCTCATCCGGAGAAAAGACATTTTCAAGTATTACACGATATGATGATGCATATACGAGATATCTTCCGGAAACATAATGTGTATTTTTGGAATCAACATATTTCACGCCGGAAAACGTCTCATTATTGATATTGATTTCATCAACAGCTGGCCCGATAATAAGCTTTTCTACATTTGGAAATTTCTTATTACTATCACTCATCTCTACGTCCGAGTTAAATTCAATTTCTCTCACCCAGTCTTCTACATCCATATCAACAACAGCATTAAGACTTTTATCAATATACATTGTCACGCCATTTTGGCTGTTTGCTTTGATAACTTGCCGTTCCGGCTCGCAACCAGCACGAAGTTCGGCAAGCGAAGCCGTAAGGCTGAGTACGTGTTTCGAACGTGGATTCAGACTCGCGTGTGGAGTTAAAACCGGGACATTTGACCTGCAGACGACTTTTTGTCGGCCTGGGATTTCCCGTTCTTCGTTAAACAATTCTTTTTTATTCATTTTTCCATTTTCCTTTCTTTGTTTTTATATCCTGTTTCGTGTTTAATATGCCGGATTTTGCAGGGAAGGAAAAAAGAGAAGACAGGCCGGCAGCATGCCTTCAGTATACACTTTTTTGTGCTTTTCACTTTTTTCGTTAAAAGGAGAAAAAAAGAACAGGCGTTTTTGCCTGTTCTTTGCATCAGATACGAAAATTTTCAAGATTCGCCTTGTCTACGGTGAAGAGCCCATGACTGAAGTCACGGGCTTCCGACAGTCCGTCAGGCTTTTCTAGTCTTACGACCCGGTTACACCTTCCATTCTATCTTTTTTCCTGCTTCATCTGTCCGATGCATTGCCTTCCGGCCGTGTCTTATTCAGACTCTCTGTCAGCACCCTTGCTCTGGCAGTCCTGCTGCGGTGCAGGCTTTTTAAGTGGACTCTCACCACGGCTTCCACGCTTCCCCGAGGTACCGTTGCTTCGTTATCTTGTTATTTCCGTCTCCGGAGTGCTTGTCTATATGTGACCGGTTTTACCCGTTGCTTGGTTAACAGTTACTTCTGAAAAAAAATCAGTTTGCAGACTTGTTTGTTACAGTGAGACCGATAATCTGTATCCCTTCGTCTTGGAGCATCTTCGCTCCAATCTTATATATATTCTGCTGAGCATTGACATCGCGGTCATGCCAGGTTCCGCATTTCGGACATTTCCATTTTCTCACGCCCAAATCTTTAACATCTGTATTTTTATACCCGCAGCAGCCGCAGGTTTGTGATGATGGATACCATCTGCTGATTTTTCTGAAATACTTACCAGCGCGTTCCATCTTATACTGTACCATTGTTAAAAACTGAGACCAGCCAACAGATGCGATTGACTTTGACAGATGGCGGTTCTTCATCATAT
>OGXI01001488.1_pt1 | contig 19396 bp, 24 predicted proteins | sample 1576221 | NCBI WGS metagenome assembly OGXI01 (sample SAMEA3541523, study PRJEB24748) | human gut metagenome | biome: human gut; feature: human-associated habitat; material: faeces | place: China | collected 2012
TCTGCGGCGCGTAAGGCGTTTTATACCTATGCGAACGCGGAATTATAAGTGGATTACATGGGTTAAAAAGTTTGGAGGTTGGATTGAATATGAAGAATACAAACGACTCAAACGAGAAGAAAAGAAAAAGATATAAAGGGATTGTTTATTTAGCAACAAATATTGTAAATGATAAAAAATATGTAGGAATAACTACTAGAGAATTTACCAAAAGAATTAATGAACACAAATATGATAGTTTACATAGAAAAAAGGGCAATAAAACATATTTTCATAAAGCAATATACAAACATGGATTTGAAAATTTCAAATTTGAAATCTTAAAAGAAATAGAGGGTAAGAATCAAGACTTGTTATTAGAAGAATTGTGCGAATTAGAAAAATATTACATTAACTATTATTCTACTTTCAATAAAAACAAAGGATATAATCTTACATTAGGGGGAGATGGCATTTGTGGATTCACTTTATCACAAGAGCAAAAAGACATCGTAAGTAAAACTCATAAAGGCAAGCATTTATCAGAAGAACATAAAAAGATTATTAGTAACTTTATGAAAAGCGATAAAAATCCACGCAAAGGTGTTCCAATGTCAGAAGAAACAAAAAAGAAAATTAGCAATTCACATATTGGATTATTGAAAGGTTCGAAAAATCCTATGTATGGGAAGAAAAGAGAAGATGTTTCAAAAAGGAATGTAGAAAGTGGGTATACGATTTTACAAATAGATCCAAACACAAATAATGTAATAAAAGTATGGAATTCGTTGCGTGAAATTACACGAGAGACTGGCTGGAATAGAAGTTGTATTTCAGATTGTTGCAATAATAAAACAAAAATATCTCATGGTTATGTTTGGAAGTATGCTAATTAATTAAAAATTGGGAATACAAAAATAATTATAGAAATCATTTTGTTGATAAAGAAAATCCAAGGACAGAAATATTTGTCTACATTAAATAATTAAATTTGTTCAACATATTGAACACCTACGATGGTAAAATTTACATAAATAAAATATTTAATCCAGAACACACTAAAAAATAAAAAAGGTGTGAAAATGAGAAATTATTTGCAATTCATAATGTACACAAAAGAAATTACATATAGACAGTTATCTAAGTTATCAGGTGTTAGTATTGGTGAATTACACAATATTGCTATGCAAACTTCAGATCCTACACAGTCTACTATGATTGCAATTGCAAAAGGATTAAATATGGAAGTAACCGAGGTTTTTAATCTAAAATATAAGTGAGGTGATTGATGTGGAAAAACAGTTTTTTAAATTAGTATGTATTGACGAAAATGATCCATTTGAGTACAAAGTTTTAGAAGATGTGAATAAAGGAACTTTAGAAGATGTTCATTCTTATGTCAAACAAAACATACATAAACACAAGTCGGCTAAATGGACTCTTATCCCATATAGCTGCAATTTATAAAATTAAATATTAATTATTAACTAAAGGGATTGGTTTTGCCAATCTCTTTTTTATTGGAAAGAAAGGAATTATGATTATGGAAAAAATCGGAATTAAAACATTTTGTGAAGAATATTCAAAGAGAATTGATAGTTTAAAAGAACAGTATATTAAGGATAACTTAAAGATAACACCTTATGTTCCATATGTAGTAAAAGGCTCATTAGCAGATAGTTTATTGAAGATTACTATGGTTGATAAAAACGGTAATGTTAGAGTAAATTCTTATGTTGAATATTTATTGCTCACTCGTATTTTTATCGAGCAGTATACAAATCTTGAAGTTGAAACTGAAGGATTCTTTGAAGAATATGACGCATTAAAGGAAAGTGGATTGTTCAATTTATTATTCATTGGGACAGATGATAAGCTTCCACTTATTCCTTATGCGGAAATGGAAGAATTTAAGTTTATCATTAATGAAAAGAAAAAAGACATTATAACAAACAAGTATGAAATTCATAGCTTTATTAAGGAACAGATTGAAAGATTTGGTAAATTAGCAAATGTAACATTAAATCCTATCGTTGACGCTGTATCAAAGTTAATTGAAGATGTGCCGGAAGAAGATATTAATAAGGTAATCGAACTTGCAAAGAGAACTGATTTTAGAGAAGACAAAAGTGAAAAATAGATATATTGGAATTTAAAATGAAATTCAAATTTTATATTAAAACGAGAGATAGCACCACATTACGAATAATATGATGCTATCTCCTGCCTCCTACTGTACTTTTCTCTTTAAAGTCTTCGGCTTACAATTAGTCAGATTGTAATAAAGATATGGATTAGTACATGTAATGGATTTTTATTGTTTTGCTTGTTCTACTGTCGATTATAACATTTACAATCACATTGTCAAGTAAATACTTTTTCTACTTATATTATTTGTACCTCAAGAACTTATGTAAATATAGGATTTAGTGTTATAGTTTTGTGTAGCAGAAGGTGACTGGTCTTCTACCGTTCTATCCAACTCATAATATTAAGTAGATACTCGTATTTTTAATTTTAAGTATAGTTAAATTATGTTATTTCTTTTTGTTGTCTCTGTAGATTGTGTATATTAGTCCTGCAACTGCAACACAAGCAGAAACTACTGAACAAGCTATTTCCACTACAAGAATCCTTATCTACCAATATTTACCACAGGTATAATTATTATAACATATAAACAATTAATTACAAATAGTCAAAATCGAGCAAATTGTTTACACAAAAATGTAGATTTTTTTATCTATCTTATATAGAAAAGCCGCGCCTGGTTTGACGTGGACTTTTCTTTTCTCCTTTTTTCTCCGATATCTCTCAGTCTTTGTAGAAAGAGAGCTTAATTTGTATACCGCTAAATAATGCAAGTTTCACAGCAATGTTTTTCATACGATGGTGTCGTACATAAAAACAAAGTGGAATTATGATTATAAGCAATACGATGATAAAACAGATTGCTATCACCAATATGCTCCTTTCTTGACACGAGAAGTGTCAGATGTCTTTGTGGAGAAGTGATTTCTCATCTGGTAACAGCGTGCAATAACTGTGTCACTTTTGCACACAGTTTATTACCAGACTCTTTTATTATAACATAAGTTAGATAAACAACAAAACAAGTTCTATGGGTGTCACAGCCCATAGGATTTTTCTTTTTTAAGGGTAGTTTTACACTGCTCTTTTTCTATTAAAAATGAAATTTATTAAATAAAAATTATTAAGTTGGAGGTGAATTATGGCTAACAATAAAGCTGTTTTTCAAGAAATTGAAAAGCAAGTAAAAAATCTTGAAAAGAATATTGCAAACAAAGTTGCTCCTAATATAAACAAACTTTTTATTCGGTCAGTAGAACGTGCAATTCAAAATTGGTACAACGATTATCCACCAAGATATTATATACGAACGGGGAATTTTATGAACGTTGTCAAAAGTGCAAAAACACGAGGTAACGGAAATATTCTTCGTATGTCTGTAGACTCAGGATATATGGACAATTATCACGGCTGGTACGGTTATAGTTTTGGAAATACCTATGATATTACACATGGAAAGACTAACACGTTTAATGGACAAAAATTAAATGCAAGTATAGCTTTTGATTTTATGTTTGTTCAGGGTGAGCACGGTCATGGCGATTTATTGGCTCATAAGTCAATACCTCCATATATGTATGTCGAAAGAGACATTGAAGATGGTTTTGGTGGCAGAGCTTGGAAAATTATAGATAAACAAATGAAAAATATATTATTTAAATAATAACGAAGGAGGTATATTATGCCCGGAATGTTAGATTGGAAAATCAAGATATCTGCTGATATTAAAGATTTGCAAAACAAAATGCATAAAGTTGAGGGTGAGCTTGGGGAATTTGAAGGTAAAGACCATAAGGTTAAGCTTGATTTAGACACTAAGACTCTGGAAAGTGCGTTAAAGAAACTTGACTCTATGTTGGATTCTTTAGGTAAGGGGACTGGTGACTTTAAGCAGTTTGAAACCTTATCTAAGGATTTAGCAAAGGTTACTTCTGAACTCAGTGGTTTTACTAAGGCTTTTGGCAAGATAGACAACTCAGGAACTAAGAGTTTACTTGATATGGTTCAGAATATTGACAAGTCGTTAAACAATCTATCTAGTCATGTTACTGATGTTGCCAAAAATCTTGGCAATATTGGAAAGGATTCTGGTGCTTCTTCTGCTGTTGCTCAGATAGAAAATATAACAAAAGCAAATGAAGAAGCTATAAAGTCTACTGAGAAACTTGCAGAAGCTCGTAAGAAAATTAATGATAATGTTAGTGTTTCAACTAAAGGAACATCTTTTACTTCTAATACTTCTGCGTTACAGCAAGAAGAAAAACAAATTCAGAAAAATATTAATTCTTTAAACAAATTGCTTGCTTTAAAGAGTGATGTAAAAAATGTAAAAAAATCTTCTTATAGTGGAAAGGGAAATCTTGATTATGTTGGTATATACCATAGTCAAGAAGAGGCGGTCTCAAAGGATTTAGCAACTAAAAGTAATAAATTAAATGCTTCTCTAAATCTTATTTTAAATGAAGATAAAGATGCAGTACAAGAATTAGAATCTGAAGTAACTAAACTTAAAACGTCCCTACAGTCTGTTCAAGATCTGACGAAAAGAATCTCTAAAAATTCTTCCATAAATGATTTAACAAAAGAACAAGATGTGACAGAAAGACTTAAAGGTTATGCTTCTGCTTATCAAGCAATTGATACAAGACTTGGAGAATTAAATAACGAATACTCTCTTTCAAATAAACAACTTGAAGAATATATAACACTTCAAGTTGTTTATTTGAAGGCAAAAGCTGAAAAGATAATGAACGAAGTTGCCTCTAACGAATTTGGTGGAGTTAGAGGCTATGGTGATGTCACCTCTAAAGCTCAGTTGAAAATGCTTGTCGAAGAAAGTTTTGCAAAAAGACTAGGTTATGACTCGCAAGATGTTTATGATGGTTTGTTCAAAAATATTTCTGACGCAAATTATGACAGTAAACATATTTCATTGTTTGGTGATAATGGTAAGAAAAGAAGTTTAAAAGAAGTTTCTGCACAAATTTTAGATTATAAAAGCAGTGCTTCTTCTCTGTCTGGTGTTTTTGGTGCAAATGAAGATATTGAAAGATTAAATACTCTTAATAGTATCTTAAATTATATAAAGACTAACGAAAAAGAAATTGCCAACACTGATTTTACAGCACAGATTAATAGATTAACTGCTATGCTAGAGAACACCTCTGGTCTTACTTTTTTAGAAGAAGAATTACAGGAATTAAAATCTTATCAAGAACGTTTGGATTCTGTAAAAAACACATCTATTGACTCCGCTTCTACTCCTTCTTCTATCTCAGAGCAAAACAAAGTTCAGGAAGAATTAAAAGAGACTCAGACACAGGCTAAGAAAACAAAAGAAGCTCTAAATGAATCGAATATTTCATCAGAGGTTTCTGCTTTTCAACAGCAAGAAAAAATCCAAAATCAAGTAACACAATCAATTCAAGAACAGAATAAAGCTATTGATGAATCAATCAAGAAAACACTTACTCTTAATGATGTTCGTCAAAAGCAATGGGAAATCATTCAAAAAACCAATCCTAAAGAAGAAGGGACTAATTCTACTTGGGTAGATAAGCCAGAAGATGCAAAAACATTTTATGAAGTAAATCATAAAGATTCTGATTATCCATTTAATGAAAATTATTCGGATGATTGGACTGTCAAAGATAAAATGAATGTTGAGGCAACTGGTAAAATTACAGTTTATTCTTCATATCCGATTGAAGATGGGAATTGGGTAACGCCCTCCAAAGAAGAAGGATTATCATATGCTGGAAGTGGCAAATTATATTCTGCAACAATGGATCCTAGAGATATTGCTTGGGTAGATGCTGGTCAAGGTCAAGTTGCTCATATTTCAGATGAATTAAAAGAAGTCATTGATTTATCAACCAAAGCTGAAACACAAGTTCAGAGCATTGATAATAATACCAATGAAACAGGTGAGCAATCTACATTAAATGCTTTAGATGATACCATCGCAAAATATGAAACTATTGTATCTCTTGTAAAAGAATATTATGATTTATCGAATAATAAAAAAGACACAATAGGAATATCAAGTGTGCGGACGCTCGCGCAGCGCCGGAACGGTGATCGGCACCGTACTCAGGCGGTAATAGAGATCCTCGCGGAAGCGGCCCGAAGCGATGGCCTGCTGCAAATTCATGTTCGTGGCCGCGACGACGCGGACGTCGGTCTTCTGGACCTTCGACGACCCGACGCGGATGAATTCGCCCGTCTGCAGCACGCGCAGCAGGCGCGCCTGCGTCGGATGCGGCAGTTCGGCGACCTCGTCGAGGAAGATCGTACCCCCGTCGGCCTCCTCGAAGTAGCCCTTGCGGGCTTCGAGCGCACCGGTGAAGGAGCCCTTCTCGTGGCCGAAAAGCTCCGAGTCGATCGTGCCTTCGGGAATGGCCGCGCAGTTGACGGCTATATATTTATTGTGTTTGCGGGCCGAATAAGCGTGGATGACCTGCGGGAAAAACTCCTTGCCCACGCCGCTTTCGCCCGTGACGAGTACCGTCAGGTCGGTCGGAGCCACGCGCACGGCGACCTCCAGCGCCCGGTCCAGAAGTTCCGAAGCGCCGATGATGCCGAAGCGTTGTTTGACTGTGGTGATATCCGTCATTTATTCCGTAATAGGTTGTTCTGGTTGTGCCGCATCGCCGGACGCCGCGGTATGGGTGTCCGCAGGCTGTTCGAGGTACTGCATCTCGGTCTCCCGGTCCTTCGCCTCGCGCAGATAGCCGAACGCGATGGCCGCGACGGCGAGGGCCGCGGCGATCAGGGCGATCCAAATGAAGCGGTAAATTTTGCGGTCTGGTCGCCCGTAAATGTAAGGCGCCCCAGGTCGTCGGTGAAATTCTCGCCGGTCTGCTCATCGGTCCCTGCCTGCTGAACCTCGTGCAGATCAGCGACACAATCTCGGTCTTTGCCGAGATTGGCGTTGTGCTGTTGATGTTCTCCACCGGCCTTGGCACCAACCTGAAAGAGCTGCTGCGTGCAGGCCCCATCGCTACGCTGGTCGCTTGCATCGGCGTGTTTGTACCGCTGGTAGGCGGCACGCTGCTGTATGGTTCCTTCTTTGGCCTGGGGGAGATCGGCAGCCCAGAGTTCTACCGCGCACTCTTCATCGGCACGATCATGACCGCCACCAGCGTTTCCATCACGGTGGCCACCCTGCAGGAGTTGGGGCAGTTGAAAGGCTTCCTTGGTACCACGATCGTCAGTGCTGCCGTTATCGATGACGTCATCGGTATCGTCGTGCTGACCTGCGTCATCGGCGCCAGCTCCGGTACCGGTACAGGCCTGGGCGCTGTGCTCATCAACACGGTGTTGTTCTTCCTGGTTTCTATCGGTGTCGGTGTGGTCATTCACCATGCCATGAAATGGCTGGACAAACGCAACCCACACACCCAGCGCATCACCGTTGTCAGTATCGCTTTCTGCTTTGCCATGGCCTATATTGCCGAGCAGTTCTTTGGTATTGCCGACATCACCGGTGCCTACATTGCCGGCATTGTGCTGTGCGCCATGGACGATGCCGCCTACGTTGAGCGCCGCATCGACATCAGCAACTATGTTATCTTCGCCCCTGTGTTCTTCGCCAGCATCGGCCTGAAAACCGACGTCAGCGGCCTGACCCCGGAGATCCTGCTGTTCTGCGTTTGCTTCGTCATCGTTGCCCTGCTGACAAAGATTATCGGCTGCGGCTGTGCTGCCAAGATCTGCGGCTTCAACTGGCCCGACTCGCTCAAGGTCGGCATTGGCATGATGACCCGCGGCGAGGTCGCCCTGATCGTCGCCCAGAAGGGCCTGGCGGTCGGCATGGTAGATTCGGTCTACTTTACCGCCGTCATCCTGCTGATTGTTGTTTCTTCCGTCGCAACCCCCATTGCGCTGAAACTGCTCTTCCACAAGTATCCGCCGGTTCCGCATCCGAGCCAGTTGAAAGCTGAAAAAGCGTAACGTCTAAAAAATCAGCCGTTCCCACAGCAGGGAACGGCTGATTTTTTTCATCAATAGGATTCGTGGCGTACAAAGCCGCCCAGTTCCTCGGTGGTGGTAAGGCCCTGCGCCAATGCCTTGCTGCGCATAGCGGCGTAAAACTCGGCGTCGGTGGCCTGCCTGTACGGCTCCAGGAAGAAATAGCCAATGCCCAACGTGAACATACAAAGCAGAATCCAGCCGGCAAACGAAAGGCCAAGCACAAAGTAGTGGAACTTTTCACCGTCCATAATGTCTTTGCTCAACTGCATGGCGCGGGTGGTCGTCATGTAGGGGTTTTCTGCCAGTAGATAGGGGACCAGCGCGTAGCAATAATCCCAATAAATACCGGGAACCACAAAAAAAAAGCGTGCCTACAAAAATTTTCAGATTCTTCAAGAACTGTACCTTGACCACGTTCATGTACGGCGTGCGGAATACGCTTGTCACCGTAGCAGCAGGGGAAAGTGCCTGGCGGCTCTCCATAAAGTAACGGTCACGGCCAACTTCCAGCGGAGCCGCCACAAAAATCGACCACAGCAGGGAAGCCAGCACCGCCAGCACGGCAACGATCATCACCGCCATAAGCGCCTGATACGGCAGGCGGTCCAGGTAGTCCACCACCCGGTCATAGGCCGTGTCGCTGCCGGTAACGCTGTCCATCGTGTAACGGGAGCTTCCCGTCGACGCGCTGGCACCTCCAACACCGACGAGCCCCAGCACCAGGCAGATCCAGAAACATCGCCAGTAGCGGCCTCGTAGCGCCTGCTTAGCGTTTGTCTTTAATAAAGAACATGTCCACATAAGTTTTGTACCTCCATGTATTTACCTTTCATTATAGCAAATATCACGGTAAAAGCAAGGAAAACAAAAACAAAAGGCTCTAAGCCGAAGCATGAAGCTTTGATGCAGATATGGGATTTTCCTGCGTACTAAGTAAAGCCCCACTGGGGCTTTGTTTGCCGCCTGCGGACGGCCGTGCTGTTCAAATCCTCTTCACCGCAAAGCCAACAAGAAAGCCCCGAACCTAAGTTCGGGGCTTTCTTGTTGGTGCGGATGAAGGGATTTGAACCACTGCCGCGCGGTAGGTTGCAAAAAATCAATGTTCAGAAAACCGCATAACTAAAGGCTTTTCCGGCTTTTTCGTTCTGCTGTGGGAGCGGCGCAAAGTGCGGTAAAATCTGAAAGTGCGGTAAAAAGTGCGGTATAACCACGGGCACAAAATGCGGTAAAAGTGCGGTATTGACAACACAGAAAAAGAACTGTATTATAATTTTAGAGCTGTTCCTCTGCCCATTCTGGCGGGGGCCAACGGCCCTGTGAGGCTCCCCTCCGCCCGTTCTGGTGGGGGTGGTAAAGCCTCTTTTTTTTATGCATTTTTCAGTACCTGCAGGAACACGCCGTTCACGGCTTGGGCTGTGTGGGCGGCATCCCCGGTCAGGGTGTGGGCATAGATGCCGAACGTGTCCATGTCTGCGCTGTGGCCTACCAGGCTTTTGACCTCCCCGGCGGGCAGCGTCTTGACCACAGACACGAAGGTGTGGCGCAGCTCGTACAGGCTGCACGGGGTCAGACCATTGGCAGCGCAGTAGGTTCTCCAGCGCTTGTAATAGTGCTGCTCATTGGTGATCCGGAACACACTGCCAAGGCCCCCGGCGGCTTCCCGCTGTTCATCCAGGACGTGGCAGGCCAGGGCCGACAGCTGGAACGACCGCACCGCGTTTTCATTCTTGCCCCGCGTCTGCTCCCCCTCCACGTTGACCGACCGGCTGACGTTGACCATGCTGCCGTGAATGTCTGCCCAGTCTAGGCCGATGACCTCGCCAGGGCGCAGGCCGGTCAAGACCTGGAAGCGGTAGGCGTTGATGTATTCATCTTCCACGGTCTGGCCCCGGTAGGTGGTCGTGTCCACATTGAACAGCTTCACCAGGTCGGAGGGCTGCAAGATCGTCTTGCCCTTGTACCGGGCCCCGGCGGGGATTTTCAATTCTTCCGGGACGTAGGCGGACAGCCTGGCCTTGCGGCAGTATTTGCAAAAAGCCCGTAGATCAGCGGCAAGCAGCTTTAAAACTTTGCGGCTGCGCCCGGCTGCATAAGCTGCGTTTATGATTTCTTGCAAGTCCTGATCTGTCAGCTGATTGACCCGCCGGGAGCCAATGGCGGGCAGAATCCAGTTTCGCCAGCGGCTTTCCGTGGGCCGGTAGTTGGTCGTGCATGTCGTTTGCTCTACCTCATGCAGCCACAGCGCCCCAGCTGCGGCCACCCTTGGCGCTCTGGCGGCTATGCCAACATCTAACCAGGCATCTGCCTTGGCGTTGGCTTCGCGCTGTCCTGCGCGGCCTGGGCGGCTGCTGTAGAAGCTCTTGCGCTTGCCGTTTTGCTGCACGTCGATGCGCCACATCTTGCCCGTCCAGCGGGCGGTGTTTGTGCGTTTACCCATAAAATAAAACCTCCTTACAGGTACACTTTGACAAGCCCACCTGAAAAGAGGTATAATAGCCTTGCGTAGGGGCTTATTCCGCTTTTGGGGTGAGCATCTATTCAAAACCGTTCACGGCTGCAACCGTGGGCGGTTTTTTCTTTTGTATTGAAATCCCCCCGGCATAGTGGCCGGGGAAAATTTAGGCGTTCGCACCACCGACTGGGGACCTTCAAAAATAAAAAATTCCCGAAATGAAAAGGTGGTTTTTGGATGAGGTCAGCCAGAGCTACCCCATCCAAGGGAGTAAGCCGGGCTGACGGCCTAAGTCTGGCTTAGGGGGCGTTCTGTTTTGGAACGACCTTGCATGTGCCTGATTCGTGGCAACAAGGGGCGGTGTTAGATCGCACCCCTTTATGGGGTGGTGAATCGGATTCACTGCCCTGTTGGTGACCGTAACCAGATTACGGCCATAAAGGGAGCCGGGCGGGGTGGACAGCCTTGACGGGATGGGGGAAACTCACTCCATCGGGGAAAGGTGGTTAGTGAGAAAATAAAGCTATTTTCCCTGGTTATCTTCAAGTCTGTACTTTTTCATGCAAATTAGCTCTTGCACTCTTCTGATTGCCTCTATCTGCCCAAAACGGTTTAATCCAGAAAAGTAACCGTTCATGAGTGTGCGAAGTTCATCTTCTGACCAAATATCAAAGGTTTTCAAACACAATTTTTCTATTTCCCCATTTACATACGCAATGTCGGCATCTGACATTACGCCATACTCATAATCGAGATTTTCGCTAAATGCTTTTGTATCAATGCGTCCATCATCTTGAACAGATAAATCAAGTGCTTGCTTGATGGCATCCTGTTTATACTGATTATCCTCCGATATACCGTATAGTGATGAAACTGGAACATTCAAAGCATCTGCTATTTTTACCATAGATTGGTACTTTGGCTCTCGCCGCCCTGTTTCCCATTGGGCAATAGATTGAGAAGTTATACCAAGGCGTTCACCAAGTTCTTTCTGCGTTAATCCGGCATCTACACGGATTTTCTTTATATTTTCTCCAATTGACATAATATCACCCCACTTATAGGATAACACACGCCATTAAAAAAATCAATCATAAGATTACAACTTGCTATTGACTTTAGCTTTTGACTGCTGTATAATGCGAAATGAAGTCAAAAGACTTCAACATGATGTGGAGGTAAAGCAAATGTCAAAATCAATCACAGTTGACCGTATCAAGCTTATTGCCGAGATGGCTCGGCAGAACATCACCGGCGAGGAACTCGCGCAAAAGTCAGGCGTGAGCCGATGCTCTATTATCAAGATGCGCGGCGGCAAGCCTGTTTGGAGAACCACGGCGACACACGTTGCCCGCGCGCTTGGCGTTGAGCTGGACGCACTGAAAGAGGAGGTGTAAACGATGCCCGCGCGCTGGGTGTGGACGTTGCGGAACTTTTGACAGATTCTTTAAATTTGTCTATGTGTACAGGGGTTATAGCTGTTAGTAATACAGGGATATACCCCTACCACAGAAAAACGCTGTGACACCCAAAAAACAGGGCTTCCCACGCGTTTAAGAGCTAAAGCAGAAAGGAACTTGTAAAATGATCTATTTAACCGATGAAATCGCATTGACCGCAGATTCTATGCAATACACCGTTGGCAAGCCGGTGGAGCGCCCCGGCAAAGGGGTGGAAATGAGAGATGCCAAGTATTACTTAAAACTTGGCGCAGCGCTTCAATCCGTTGTTGCCGACCTTGTCCGCGCAGGTGTGGCGGACGGCCGTATTACCGAGCTGCGCCAGGTCGTGGCCGAACAGGCCCGGCTTGAACAGGAGTTCAGCGAGAAGCTAAAGGGGGTGTATGTCTGATGGTGATCTATGCCACCGAGTACGAGAAGCGGCTGATCGTGCAGGCCTTGCGCGATTATGCCAGAAACTGCCCCGGTGGGGCACAGGATCAGGCCGCCACGCTGGCCGCTGAAGTTGAACAGGCCTACAGGCCGTAAGGAGGTAAACCATGTATAGACCATTCTACAATCTGCGCGTCCGTTTCGCCCAGTGTGAGATGTCGCAAAATGAAGTTGCCCGCGCTGCAGGGACGGCGTCCAGCACCATGACCGCCCGCATGACTGGCGCACAGCCGTTTGATGCGTGGCAGATGGAAGCCATCGCCGCCGCGCTGCACATCCCGCCGGAGGAGTACAGCAAGTATTTCTTCGATCATGCAAAGGCGGCGCGTTGATGTCAAGAAACGCGTTTATCAGTTGGTACAAGATGTTTGTAAGGCTTGAAAGTGTTTTTGAAGCTGCCCCGGACGATGCAGCAGGGCGCGCCCTGAAAGCGTCGTTTGTATATGCCAGAACGGGCGAGGTGCCAGAACTTGACCCTGTTGCAAATATCCTGTTTTCATCTATCCGCCCCAGTATTGATGAATCCGCCGGGACGTTCGAAAATATCAGCGCAAGGAACAGAGAAAACGGAAAAAAGGGCGGCAGACCGACAAAGCATAGCACGCCAGAAACCCAAAATAACCCAGAAAACCCAAATAACCCAGAAAAAGCAGAAGTAAGAAGTAAGAAGATAGAAGATAGAAGTAAGAAGATAGAAGATAATAGAGTACGTAGGACGGCTACGCCGTCCAGTGCGCGCGCGAAGCCGCCAACAGAGGATGAAGCGATAGAATTTTTCACGGCCAACGGCAGCACAGCGCAGGAGGCGAAAAGCTATTTCGACTACTACAGCGCCAACGGCTGGAAGGTCGGCAAAAACAGCATGAAGGACTGGAAAGCCGCTGCCCGCAACTGGATTCGTCGTGCTGGAGAGTATAGCAACACAAGTAGCAAGCAGCCTATAAGCAAAGCAGAGGTTTCGGCAAATGCCTATACGCAAGCTACCGCAGTATTGAACAATTACAGGAGGTAAACCATGACAATCGAAGAAGTTACGGCATTGCTTCAACAAAACAATGCCATGTACGCAGGGAGAGTTCCGACTATTACCGTAGAACTGGCAACCGTGCAGATCGGTATTTGGTCGGCTACCCTTGCCGATGTTCCCGCCAAAGCGGCACAGGCTGCACTTGTGCGGGCGTTCACCGTCTGCCGTTCCCCTGTTACGCTTGCAGATCTGTGCACCCAGCTGCATGCCATGCAGGCGGAAGCAGACCCGCCCGCTGGTTTACTATGGGACAAAATCACCACGGCGGCCCATCGTGCCCGCGAAAACAAAGGCTTGTACAGCTATACCGGCCGTACAGCAGATGGGCGCACTATTGCAGAAGCTGCCCGCGATGCGAACAAGGAAATTTTCGAGAGCTTGCCCGCGCCTGCCCGTGCATGGGTTGGCAAGCTGCAAACCCTGATTGATTTGGACGGCGAAGATCAGACGGGCAAAGGCTTTCGCCGCCGTGACTTCGAGAAATTCTATCAGGAATACCAGGCTACACAGCCCCTTGACCCGGAAAAGCTGGCCGCACTACCCTGTGTGGCGTTTAACCCCTCGCTGGATACGGCCAACCGCCCACAGGTGGAAGCATGAGCGCAATAAAAAATGCCGCCACAGGTGCTCCAACACCTAAGGCGGCGGACGGTAAAACGCAAATCGTCAACCGCAATTTTACCGCCCTCTATTGTACCCGAAAATGGAGGAAAAATCAAATGAAAACTGAAAAGACCATCAACCTGACCGCCTACGTGGTGGAGTACATCGACCAGCGGGAGCCGAAGCCCCGCACCGTCCACACCCAGACCGTGGTGCTGGATGGCGGCAAGATCAGCGCCCTGGCCCGGCTGGACATGCGCCCGGCGGGCTGGATCACCCAGCAGTTTGAGCGGGACGGCTACACCGTGGCCAGCGTCCACAAGGGCGAGACCATCGCCGCGCACGTTGACCTGGCTGATCTGTGGAGCCAGACCGCTGCCCAGATTGAGCGCGACCGGCTGAAAGCCCAGCTGCAAGCCGCCCTTGCCCAGCTGAACCATGAAGGGACCGAGGTGGAAGCATGATCGCCCCGGCTATGTTGACCGCCCGTGAAGCGTATGAACTGATTCAACAGCCCTCACCATTGCCCGGCGGTACTTATTCGTTTTGCTATGATGTGCTTGACCTGTGGGGAGCCAAGCCGGTTGACAGCGACAGCAGCGCCAATCTGGTATTTATGCTTTCGTCCGTGTTCGCTGCTGGCATGGCGTACGCCAACCGGGAAGGAGGTGCCGCCGGTGCTGATCGGAACGTATAAGGGAAAGACCGTCCACTGCTTCAGCATCGGCGGAAAGGACTACTGTGTGCGGCGTGGGCGCGTGTTCGTGGCGGCCTGGAATAAACGCACGGGCGTTGTGGCCGTCTTGGCCCCGGCTGGTATGAGCTACCACCAGGCAGCGCTTGAAGCTGCCGCCGGTATGGAAAGGGGCGAATATATTTGAAAATCAAGATTACCTACACAGCAGCAGAAAAGGCCCTGTTTGAACGTACCCGGGGGGAGCTGCTGCAAATAGTCCCAGATACCCGCCAGCATACCAGCACCACCCCGGCGGGTGTGAACGTCTGGTATTTATCCACTTGCAAAAATACGCGGCCTGTGGTAAAATGAATATATCACAGAGTACCGCCAACAGGTAAGCCACACAGGCGCAGGGAAAGGTTAAAGCCTTTCCTTGCGTCTGTTTTTTGTGTGGTTTCGCACCCCTCACAAAATAAAAGTGTGTTGTTCAGTGCTTCGGCTTTTATTCGGCGTATCCTTCGGGTTTTAATCTTTCCCTGTGTTTATGTGGAGCGGCCCACGTTGCACCAGGACGCGCCCACGGCAGCACAAAAAACCTACGGCGGGTACATCAGCCGGGAAAGGAACATAGAATTATGGAAAAGACCGAAACCGTACAGAAACAAGAAAACGCAAGCCCCGCGGTAAAAGAGGAAAAGACCTTTACACAGGATGAGGTCAACAAGATTGTTTCTGAACGTCTTGCCCGAGATCGCGCTAAAGCTGAACAGGAACATGCCGAAAAAAATGCTGACCTGGTTGCCAGAGAACAGGAAGTCCAGAACTGTGAGGAACGGTTTAAGTGCGAAAAGTTTCTTGCAGACATGAAGCTGCCTGAAACTTTTCTGGATCTGTTCGACACTGACGACAGCGAGAATTTCAAGTATCAGGTGACCACGGCGACCAACGCGTTCATGGGGGCATTGAACCAAGCTGGCATTATCGCGGGGAAATATTGGCCGAATGTTCGCAAAGGTGTAAGAGCCGATGATAGCGATTTGCTCGATGTTTTCGCCGGTAAGGTTAAACATAAGCCGCGATTTTACGAATAAGAAAGGGCTTATAAATGGCAACTGAACTCGCAAAAGTCTTTAAAAAGTACACCGATGAACTTTTTAAAGCAGAAAGTAAAACCGAACTGCTGACCAATTCTGATTTTGATTGGTCTGGCGCGCACAGTGTTCTGATTTACAAGATCAGCACCGTGGCTTTGAACGACTACGCCCGCAACAGATCTGCCACCGATCTGTCCGGCGAGAACAACGCGATTGAATCTATTTCTCGCTATGGTCTGCTGGCTGACCTGGACGCAACCACCGAGGAAATGATCTTGAAAAAAGATCGTTCGTTTATCTTCAATGTGGACAAGCTGGACGAGGACGAAACCGCCAAACAGCTGCAGGCAGCGTCCGCCCTGGCCCGTGAACTGCGCGAGGTGGTCGTGCCCGAGGTGGATTCCTACGTCTACAAGACTATGGTTGATAACGCAGGCACCAAGGCCGCAGCCGTTGCGCTGACCAAGTCGAACATCTACCAGGCTATCCTTGCTGGTTCCCAGGCACTGGACGATGCAGAGGTTCCCGACACGCAGCGTGTACTGGTTCTGACCCCTGCAGCATATACGCTGTTGAAGCAGGCCGTAGAGTTTGACAATACCGATATTGGCGCAGAAATGCGCATGCTTGGCGTTGTGGCAATGCTTGACGGCATGGCTGTCGTAAAGGTTCCCTCCAGCCGCCTGCCGGAGAAATTCGGCTTCATGATCGCACACCCTGCCGCAACCGTGGCCCCGGTTAAGCTGGAATCTTACGGAATCCACAAGGACACACCGCTTTCCAGCGGCTCGATTGTGACCGGCCGCGTCTGCTATGACGCGTTTGTGCTGGACAACAAAAAGACCGGCATTTATTACCAGGCTACCACCTGATTGTGCAAAGTGCCTGTTTGCGTGGCCTGATCCACGCCGGGCAGTGCCCGATTCAATAGCAAAATGCACAAAAAGCGCGCGGGTTTACAGCCTGCACGCTTTTCTTGTTTATAGGGGGGATTCTATGGAGACAGCAACAAAAACCAGCGACCAGCAGGCAACAAACGCTGCACTTGCTGCCCTGGCCGCCACCGGCAACAGCTACGCCCTGGGCCAGCTGTGGGAGCTGAACAAGGGCCTGCTGCGCTCCATGTTCTGGAAGTGGTACCCGGCGCACAAGGCCCAGGCAGATGCCCACGGCCTGACCGCGGACGACTTCGAGCAAGAGGGCTTTTTTGCTATCCAGCACGCTGCCCAGACCTACGACCCGGCGCAGGGAGCCTTTACCACCTGGCTGACTGCCGCCATGCAGCGCCAGATCCAGCGCACCCTTACCAACGGCCACGCCCGCAACGTGACCGGCGAGGACGGTAAACTGCACACCACCAGCGCCGACCCGCTGAACCACTGCACCAGCCTGGACGTGCCCCTGGACGATGAGGACGGCGGCAGCGCTACACTGGGCGACCTACAGGAAGACCCGGCAGCAGCGGCCGAGTTGGACGCGGTAGAAGATGAAGTATTCCGGGAGCAGCTGCACAGCGCCATGGAAGAAGCCCTTGCGAAGCTGACAGACCGAGAAGCCGACATACTGCGCCGCCGGTATTACCAGCAGCAACGCTTTAGGGAAATAGGGGCCGCACATGATGTGGCCGCGTCCCGCGCTGCACAGATTGAACATGCAGCACTGCGCAAGCTGGGCCGCAATCCCAAGTTGTGCCGCTTCCATGATGAGGTTATACAGTACCACGCATACAGGGGTACCGGGTTTGGAAGCTGGCAGCACAGCGGCAGCGTGGAAGAGCACCTTGTAGAATACCTGGAAAGCAAGGGTGCGTATTTGCACGATGTTGTGTAAAATTCTTTACAAACGGGAATGAATCTGCTATAATAAGCGTAGGATAAGATTGCATTTGAAGTAGAGATTGTGCTGCTACGCGCCCATTGGGTGGCCTTTTTTCAAAAGATGCTTATTGTTCAGGAAAATCAGATCCTTGCGGATCGTTTCAGTGGTAACATTCAGCCGTTCCGCCAGGTCACTGGCCCGGACGCTGCCCTCTGTGCTGATGGTGTTGAGTATTTCCTGTCTTCGTTCTGTTGCTGTCATATTTGACCCCTCCTTTTTGCTGTCCGGTTTTTCACAAAAGCTTCGCAAAAGGCTACACAAAATACATTTCTCCGGAAAGCATTATTGGTTCTTCGCATGTATTTATGCGTCATTATATACCATATCACAAAAACGGGAAATGGAAAAGAATATTATTATGCGCCACATGTCACGGACAACTTTCCAAGAAGGACGCTTGCGTTTTTGCCATTCATGCATACAACATAGCACATCAAAATTGGAAATGCAATAAAAAAACCAAAATTTAGTATTTTTAGAGGAGTTGCACAAAGAAAACGGGGGATTTATTGGGACCGATGTTGTGTATAATCACCAGTAGTCCTTGCCTGCCCTGGCACTTTTTCACAAAAATTACGTTGGGGATTGACAACAGGCAGAAACGCTGATAGTCTGAAAACACAAGTAAATCGCAAGCAAAACACAAAAACGCAACATCGTGTCGGACTTGCATACATAAGGCGGGCATAGCAAAATGAAATTACAAGCAGCATTGGATTTTGATTACCGAAGCACAAATCGTGGTCAGACAGAGGAACTAACTATTTTTTGGACAGAGCTGGCCCAGGCGCTGGCGGGGGAGGCCCGAGAGAGCCTTGATATCATCGAGGTGGGCACGCCCTTTGTCATGGAATATGGCTTGGCGCCGGTAAGAAAACTGAAGCAGGCATTTCCGGAAAAGCTGATCCTGGCCGATCTGAAAATCGCAGACGCAGGGTATTATGAGGCCGCAGCCGCCTTCAAAAGCGGGGCCGATATTGCCACGGTGCTGGCGGTAACAGACGATGCGACGATCCGCAACGCCATGACGGCAGCCAGAGAGTATGGCCGCAGCATCATGGTGGATATGCTGGCAGTGCCGGATCTGCCGACACGGCTCATGCAGGTAGACGCCCTGGGTGTTGACTACATTTGTCTGCATACCAGCAAGGATCTGCAGCGATTGGATCAGGACATGTCCAAGTCCTTTGAGGTGCTGCGCAGCTATGTGAAAAACGCTAAGCTTGCCATCGCCGGAGGGATCAACCGGACTACGATTGAAAAATTTGCCGCCATTTGCCCGGATGTGATCATCGTTGGCGAAGGAATCACCGGGGCAGAAAATTATGGCGAAGCGGCCGCATTTTTCAAGGCAGCTATGGACGCAGTGGAAAGGGGTGAGCGCTGATGCCGGTTCCTATTACATCCGTGATCGAAGAATTGCGCCGCACGCTGACCGCCGTTTCTTATGAGCAGCAGGAGCAGCTGGCAGCTGAGATACAGAAGGCCAACCGCATTTTTGTCGCAGGAGCCGGCCGAAGCGGCATGATGGCACGGTGCTTTGCCATGCGGCTTATGCACATGGGCATAACAGCCTATATGGTTGGCGAGGTAGTCACCCCCAGCATCGCAGCAGGTGACCTGCTGGTGATCGCCAGCGGTTCCGGCGAAACAGCCTCTCTGGTTAGTATGGCAAAAAAAGCGATGGGCATGACCGCCGACGAAGTGGAAGAGTATATCAACCAG
>OGXI01001493.1_pt1 | contig 19356 bp, 13 predicted proteins | sample 1576221 | NCBI WGS metagenome assembly OGXI01 (sample SAMEA3541523, study PRJEB24748) | human gut metagenome | biome: human gut; feature: human-associated habitat; material: faeces | place: China | collected 2012
AGTGGCTGGTATTTTTCAAAAATGAAACCCACAATCATCCCACAGAAATTGAACCGTTTGGTGGTGCTGCAACCTGTCTAGGAGGAGCAATCCGTGATCCGTTATCCGGTCGTGGCTACGTTTATCAGGCAATGCGTATTACCGGAGCAGCAGATCCGACTGTACCGGTAGCAGATACCTTAAAGGGTAAGCTTCCCCAGAAGAAGCTCGTCCGTGGTGCAGCGAGCGGTTATTCCTCCTATGGTAACCAGATTGGTCTGGCTACCGGTTATGTAAAAGAATTATATCATCCGGATTATGTGGCAAAAAGAATGGAAATCGGTGCCGTTATGGGAGCCGCTCCACGTAAGAATGTGATCCGTGAAAATTCTGATCCGGGCGATATCATCATTCTGTTAGGTGGAAGAACCGGACGTGATGGCTGTGGCGGTGCAACAGGATCCTCCAAGGTACATACCGAAAGCTCCATTGAAACCTGTGGAGCAGAGGTACAGAAGGGTAATGCACCAACCGAAAGAAAGATTCAGAGATTATTCCGCCGCGGAGAAGTCAGCAGACTGATTAAGAAGTGTAACGATTTTGGTGCCGGCGGTGTTTCCGTGGCAATCGGAGAGCTTGCCGATGGACTTACCGTAGACCTTGATAAGGTTCCGAAGAAATATGCGGGACTGGATGGAACAGAACTTGCCATTTCCGAGTCCCAGGAGCGTATGGCAGTGGTTGTGGATCCGAAGGATGTGGATCAGTTCCTTGCTTATGCGGCAGAGGAAAACCTCGAAGCTGTTCCGGTAGCAGTAGTTACCGAGGATCCGAGACTCATATTAAAATGGCGTGGAAAGGAAATCGTAAATTTAAAGAGAGCCTTCCTTGATACCAACGGTGCCCATCAGGAAACTAGTGTAGAAGTGGATATCCCTTCCGAAGAAAATAATTATTTTAAGAAGATTGCAATTCCGGCTGTAGAAGAAGCCTTAGAGAAAGAGGATGTGAAGGACGCTTACCTGAAGACCCTGAATGATCTGAATGTCTGCTCCCAGAAGGGACTTGTGGAAATGTTCGATTCCTCTATTGGTGCAGGCTCCGTGCTGATGCCTTATGGTGGTAAATATCAGTTGACCGAAACCCAGAGCATGGTTGCGAAGCTTCCGGTATTAAAAGGAAAGACGGATACCGTAACCATGATGAGCTATGGATTTGATCCGTACTTATCCTCCTGGAGCCCGTATCATGGAGCTGTTTATGCAGTGACGGAATCTCTTGCGAAAATTGTAGCAGGCGGTGGTGATTTCCATAAGGTACGCTTTACCTTCCAGGAATACTTCCGTAGAATGACCTCCGATCCGGAACGCTGGAGCCAGCCTTTTGCAGCATTGCTTGGCGCATACGATGCACAGCTTGGATTCGGACTTCCGTCCATTGGCGGTAAAGACAGTATGTCCGGTACGTTCAATGAAATTGATGTACCGCCAACCCTTGTTTCCTTTGCAGTCGATGTAGCGGAAGGAAAGCATATGATAACACCGGAGCTTAAGGAAGCAGGAGATAAACTGGTTCAGTTCTGGTTTGACCGTGACGAATATGATATTCCCATTTATGATCATGCCATGAGGACCTTCGCTTTTATTTCCCGGTTGATCTGGGATGGTAAGGTAAAAGCCGCTTATGTGCTGGATGCCAGGGGTCTTGCCGCAGGCGTTTCCAAGATGGCATTTGGTAATCAGTCAGGTGTGGCATTTGCAGATAGCCTGAAGGAGAGAGAGCTGTTTGAAAACAGTCTGGGTGATCTGGTGATTGAAATGAATGCCGAAGATGCAGAGAAGTTAAAGGAGCTTTGCGACAGCCAGGAAGAGACTGAGGATCTGAATTTCCGTATTGTGGCAACGGTGACAAAAGAGCCTGTATTTACCTATGGCGATATGAAGATTACCATGGCAGAAGCACTGGATGCATGGGAATCAAAGCTTGAAAAGGTATTTCCGACCAGGGCATACAAGGGAAAAGAAGAAGTGGAATCCCCGATTTATCGTGCAGATTCTGTTTATGTATGTAAGAATAAGGTGGCTCGTCCTACCGTATTTATTCCGGTATTCCCCGGAACGAACTGTGAATATGACAGCGCGAAGGCATTTAAGCGTGCCGGTGCGGACGTTATTACCAGAGTGTTTAAAAACCAGTCCGCACAGGACATCCGTGATTCGGTAGAGGCTTATGAAAAGGATATTGCAAAAGCACAGATCATTATGTTCCCCGGTGGTTTCTCCGCAGGTGATGAACCAGATGGAAGTGCGAAGTTCTTTGCAACCGCATTCCGGAATGAGAAGATGAAGGAAGCCGTCCAGAAGCTTCTTAATGAAAGAGACGGTCTGGCACTTGGTATCTGTAACGGATTCCAGGCACTCATTAAATTAGGTCTGGTTCCTTATGGAGAGATCTGCGGACAGACGGCAGATTCTCCGACACTGACCTTTAATACCATTAACCGTCATATCTCCAGAATGGCGTATATGAAGGTCGTTTCCAACAAGTCACCCTGGTTGCAGGAAGCAGAACTCGGAGCAACCTATTGCTGTCCGGCTTCCCATGGAGAAGGACGTTTCGTAGCACCGAAGGAATGGATTGACAGGCTGTTTGCAAACGGTCAGGTTGCAACCCAGTACTGTGATCCCGATGGAAGGGTTTCCATGGATGAAGAGTGGAACATCAATGGCTCCTATGCATCCATTGAAGGCATTACCTCTCCGGATGGCAGATGCTTTGGTAAGATGGTTCATGCAGAGCGCCGTGATAAGGGCGTTGCAGTGAATATTTACGGCGAACAGGATATGATGATTTTTGAATCCGGAGTTGCTTATTTTAAGTAGGATCAGGCTCCTCATTTGAAGCAAAACTTCAAATGAGCCTGTGAATCGTTACCTGAACGAGGTTCTTGAGAATAGTAACAGAGGCATATAGTAACAGTTCAGCCAGGTTCATTCCTAAGCTGCCGGATTGTACAGATTGGCTGACAAATATACGTGCTTTCCTGAAGTGGCTTTTAGTACTACATATGATTGAATATATTACCATATTGTAGTATAATGGAGAAAAATGGATAAGAGAGGTTAATAACATGAGTGATTATGTATTAAGCTGCTGTTCTACGGCGGATTTATCAAAAGAGCATATGGAACAGAGAGACATCCGTTACATCTGTTTTCACTATGAACTGGATGGAAAGCAATATGCAGATGACCTGGGACAGTCCATGAATTTCGAAGACTTTTATAAAGCCATGGAAAATGGAGCAGATACCAGAACTTCTCAGGTAAATGCGGAAGAATATGAACAGTATTTTGAAACTATTTTAAAGGAAGGAAAGGATATCATTCATCTTACCCTATCCTCCGGAATTTCCGGAAGCGTGAACTCTGCGATGGTTGCAAAGCAGAATCTTGAAGAGAAGTATCCGGATCGTAAGCTTTATATAGTAGACTCTTTGGGAGCTTCTTCCGGTTATGGTCTGATTATGGATACTTTGGCCGATATGAGAGATGCAGGGAAGAATATTGATGAGCTTCATGAGTGGGCAGAGGCCAATAAGTTAAGAATGCATCACTGGTTTTTCTCTACCGATTTAACCTTCTATATCAAGGGGGGCCGTGTTACCAAGACAGCAGGCTTCATTGGTGGATTGCTGAATATCTGTCCATTACTGAATATGGATAATTTGGGAAGACTGATTCCCAGATACAAGATCCGTACGAAGAAAAAGGTTATTCAGGCAATTGTAGATAAGATGATCGAGAACGCAGAGGGAGGCACTGCTTACGATGGTAAGTGCTATATTTCCCAGTCCGCATGCTATGAGGATGCAAGAGCAGTTGCAGATCTCGTGGAAAAGAACTTCCCGAACTTAAAAGAACCGGTACAGATCAACTGGATCGGAACGACCATCGGAAGCCATACAGGCCCTGGCACGGTAGCATTATTCTTCTGGGGCAGGGAACGCGTGGATTGAGAACAGAATTATGCATAGAGCATAGAGAAGAAACGCATTAACAGGCAGTATTAAAAAGTAATAAGAAATAAAGAAAAGCAGAAATTGGAAGCGAAAGTTTCCGGTTTCTGCTTTTCCTGAGTCATGTAGAGCACTTAGAGAAGACGATCCGAAGGAGAAGTCTGAGCTTAGTGCTCTTTCTTCTGGCCGTGATGCAGATCTGCAATTGTATCCTTCCGGGTTATCTTTCCATACAGCCAGATGTAAACCCACAGAAGAATGGGCAGAACAATTGTGGCCACGATACAGGATGCAAACAACTGGTCAGAGCCTTCAAAATCAAGCAGCGACACAACTAAAGTGGCAACATAAAGCAGTACAAGTAAGATCACACAGATCAGTGCGGCAATTCGTTTTCCTTTTTGTTTCATGATGGACTCCTTTGTGGTTTTATGATAGACTTAACGCATAGATAGGAATGCATTTGCTATTTATATGAAATGGAACTATTCAGCACCCATTCGCCAAATCGCTGCTATGCAGCCTGCCTTTTGCTCATGTGGTTACTTCGCCATATAAATCCTGTCAAATATGACCTGGAATGCAGGCATTCCGTTCATATTTTGCCAGACCTTGCATGGCTCTGAATAGTTACATTATATCATAAATATGCAGATAAGAGAATATAAACAGCGTAGGAGATGCAGATGAAAACAAAATTATTAAATGGTACATGGAATTTAAAGATTCTGGGAAAGGATGCAGGTCTTACCGGAGAAGCGGGGCTGCCGGCAGAGGTTCCGGGATCGGTTTATGCGACCCTTCTTACCGAAGGGAAAATCGAGGATCCATATTATCGTGACAATGAATTAAAGACGCTTCCCATTATGGATAATGATTTCTGTTATACGACCCGGTTTGAGGTGGAGCCTGAGTGGTTTTCCATGGATGGACTGTTCTTAAGGTTTGATGGAATTGATACGCTTGCGGATATTTATGTAAACCGGCAATTGCTTGGCAGTGCTTATAACATGCACCGCAGCTGGGAGTATGATCTTCTGGATGGAGACCTTTTAAAGGAGGGAACGAATGAATTACAGGTTATTCTTCACTCTCCGACACAATATATTAAAGAAGAGAATGCAAAGGTGTATACCGGTGGTTCGCATGAGGCAATGGAGGGATTTCCTCATCTTCGTAAGGCACACTGCATGTTCGGCTGGGACTGGGGGCCGCGTGTTCCGGATGCGGGAATTTACCGTGAGGTATCGTTAGTCGGTGTGGAAAAGAGCCGTATTGAATCGGTTTACATAACACAAATCCATGAAGAAGGTTCTGTAACACTGGATTTTGACATTGCCGTAGAGACCTTTACCGATCAGCCGGAGGGAACCCTTGCCATTCAGGTAACTTCTCCCGATGGAAAAACGTATACGTATGAGGAACGCGGCGAAGGAGCAGAAGAACAGTTCCGCATCGCCATCACGGATCCGAAGCTCTGGTGGCCGCATGGCTATGGAGATCAACCACTTTATCAGGTAGAGGTAAGCCTGCTTTCCGGGGATGGGAAGGTACTGGATTCATGGAAACGCAGAATCGGTCTGCGTACGATTACAGTAAATACGGATCAAGATGAATGGGGTAATTGCTTTGCCCACGAAGTAAACGGTGTGAAGATTTTTGCCATGGGTGCGGATTATATTCCGGAGGACAATCTGTTATCCAGAGTGACGAAGGAGAGAACCGGGAAGCTGTTAAGGGATGCGGTATGGGCGAACCACAACTGTATCCGCGTCTGGGGCGGCGGTTATTATCCGGAGGACTTCTTCTTTGATCTGTGTGATGAACTGGGACTGCTTGTATGGCAGGATTTCATGTATGCCTGTGCATCGTATGAACTGGATGACGAATTTGAGCGCAATATCATTGCAGAGACCATTGAGAATGTCCGCAGAATCCGTCATCATGCGTGTCTTGCCCTGTGGTGTGGTAACAATGAGATGGAAACCCAGACACTGGATGGCACCTGGCTTACAACAGCAAAACAGAAAGCAGACTATACGAAGATTTATGAATATATTATACCGAAGATCTGTAAGGCAGAGGATCCCGCGACCTTTTACTGGCCGTCTTCTCCGTCCTCAGGCGGAAGCTATGATAATCCGTGGGATGAGGCAAGAGGAGATGCCCATTACTGGGACGTATGGCATGGAGAGAAGCCGTTTACCGATTACAGAAAGTACCATTTCCGTTATCTTTCCGAGTTCGGCTTCCAGTCCTTCCCGAGCCTTAAGACGGTGGAGAGCTTTACCCTTCCGGAAGAGCGGAATATTTTCTCCAGAGTGATGGAAATGCATCAGAGAAATACGGCTGCAAATGGTAAGATCCTGAAATACCTTTCTGCAACGTATCTTTACCCGAAGGATTTTGCCCATCTGTTATATGCATCCCAGCTTTTACAGGCGGATGCGATCCGTTATGGCGTGGAGCATTTCCGTAGATATCGTGGAAGATGCATGGGAGCTGTCGTATGGCAGTTAAATGATATCTGGCCGGTAGCATCCTGGGCAAGCATTGATTACTATGGCAGATGGAAAGCTCTTCACTATGCAGAACGTAAGATGTTTGCACCGGTAATGATTTCCTGTGAGGAGACCGGCGAACTGAGTGAACGTCCATATTGTATTGCAGAGCCAAAGCCGATTGAGAAGAGTGGTACCCTTCATGTAGCAAATGAAACCTTTGAAGCGGTTACCGGTATTGTGAGATGGTCGCTGCGGGATTCAGAAAGTAAGGTACTTGAAAGCGGAGAAGAGACCGTGACGGTACCGGCATTGGATGGCGTATGGCTTGAAAAGAAGGACTTCAGCTCTTATGATGAAAGAGAAATCCACATGACCTACAGCTTTATTGTGGATGGAAAGGCGGTATCTGAAAACACCTGTCTGTTCACGGCACCGAAGCATTATTACTTCAAGAACCCGCATCTTAGCCTAAAACAGGAGGGCAGCAGGATCACCGTAACAGCCGATGCTTATGCAAAGAATGTAGAGCTGTATGACGAGAGTGGGGATGTCCGTTTCTCTGATAATTATTTTGATATGGATGCCGGTGAATATACGGTAGAGATCATCGAAGGCACTCCTGAAAACCTGAAATGCAGAAGTGTATTTGATATTGCATAAGGGAAAAGGCACCATTTCTTTTCCCCGGTAATAACATAAGAGTAAATCAAAAGGGAGATTGGTATGTCTGAATTGATTGTATTGCTGGTTCCACTGCTTGGCACGACGCTCGGCGCAGCAATGGTATTCCTGATGCGCAACGAGATGAATGCCCGGCTGGAAAAAGCGTTGCTTGGATTTGCGGCAGGAGTGATGATTGCCGCATCTGTCTGGTCACTCTTAATTCCGTCCATTGATATGGCAGCGGAACAGGGAGTGATCCCGTGGGTTCCTGCACTGGTTGGATTCTTGCTTGGAATCGTATTTTTACTGCTGATTGATACACTGACTCCTCACCTGCATCTTGCAAGTGACAAGCCGGAAGGGGTGAAAAGCGGATTCTCGAAAACAACCATGATGCTGCTTGCCGTCACGATTCATAATATTCCGGAGGGAATGGCGGTAGGTGTGGCCTTTGCAGGAGCCGTGATGGGTAATACCGGAATCACGATGGCAGGGGCGCTTGCACTCGCGGTTGGTATTGCTATTCAGAATTTCCCGGAGGGAGCCATTATTTCCATGCCTTTAAGAGGAGAAGGCATGAGCAGGACGAAGGCCTTCGTCTGTGGTGTGTTATCCGGGATTGTAGAACCCATTGGCGCACTCCTTACCATTTGGTTAACCTCAAGTATCCGTCCCGCGCTTCCGTATTTTCTGTCTTTTGCGGCAGGAGCCATGATTTATGTTGTGGTCGAGGAGCTGATTCCGGAATCGCAGAATGGGGAACACACCAATATTGGAACCATTGGTGTGGCGGTTGGATTTGCGCTGATGATGGTACTGGATGTGGCATTAGGTTGAATGGTTAAAGAAATTTTAATTCGAAGGCAGGCTCTCCTTGACATTATTGAGAAAAAAGTTATAATAACGGTTAGATAAAGCTAACAAAGTAAGGCACATATCTTGTGTGTGCCTTACTTAAAAATCCGGTGTTAGCAAGAACTAACATCGGATAATCACTGCTAACTAAAACCGACAAACTAAAAGAGGAACTTATCCATAGAAACAGAGATAAGCCGGAACTCAATAGAGGAAAGGTGACAAATGAATACAGTATATGAACATGAAACAGGGAACAGATCCTATAACAGGCAGGGAACAGATCATACGGAAGAAAGGTTTCAGAATAACAACATGCAGAAGGAAATGATTGTCCGGCAGATGCGGGAGCGGGGATGCCGGATCACCAAGGCAAGACTGACTTTGCTGGATGTGATTTTAGGGCAGGACTGCAGCAGCTGCAAGGAGATCTATTATATCGCGTCCCAGATGATTCCGGGGATCGGGATTGCAACGGTCTATCGGATGATGAATCTGTTAGAAGAGATCGGAGCCATTAACCGCAGTAATTCCTATAAGATTTCCTATTGTGAGCATTGCAGCGAGAATGGCATGGATATGGATTATCATGATATTATTGAATGCATTGCAAGCGCATTGGACGCCAAGGACAGCTATACCGCCGGTCACTCCCAGAGGGTGAGCAATATGGCACATGATATTTGTCAATTGATCGGATTGTCAAAGGAGGATACCGAGAGGATCCATATTGCGGCGCATCTTCACGACATTGGAAAGATCGGGATACCGGACAGTGTTTTAAAAAAGCCGGAAAAGCTCAACGATGAGGAATGGGAGCAGATGAAACAGCATCCACAGATCGGAGCCAATATTTTGAGTAAATCCCACCGGTTAGTGGAGCTTAAAGAAATTGTACTGCATCATCATGAGCGGTACGATGGAAAGGGCTATCCATCTGGGCTTAAGGCAGAAGAGATTCCGGTCGGAGCACGGATTATAGCGATCTGTGATTCCATCGATGCCATGACCAGTACGAGGCATTACCGCAATGCGATGACACTTTCCCAGTGCTATGTGGAAATCGAGCGGAATCTGGGGAAGATGTATGATCCCATTATTGGAATGTATGTATTGGAGCATTGGGAGGAGATTACGAGACACATTGCGGAACAATAAGGAGGACATTCGTCAGACTTGGAATTGAGGATGGTATTTATAGAGAGCACCTGTCATATCAACCGATGTGACAGGCGTTTTTGCTGCCGGATAAGATATATGAGAAAAGGAACCGAGGCCCATGGAAGATATTCCCTGCGGTTGACTTCCAATAGAAAATACGGTATTTTTTGAAGTGCGCTTATGGAAAGCGGGCAGAACTTTCGTGAGAGATCTATGGTGTGGTCATGAATCATAGAATCTGAAGACATTTCAGTATATTATGGGAGATTTTATCATGCAGCTGCATACATTACATACAAGTGAAAAGGGACCGGTGATTCTCTGGGGGATGTATGAATTCCGGGAAAGGGAGCTTCTGAATACTTATGAGACGATAGAGCATCTGATCGGGGATTGCGATTACACGTTGCTTGCTTTTGAAGTGATGGATTGGAACAGGGAGTTTTCTCCGTGGAAAAGTAAGGAAGTGGATGCATCCTTTGGAGGAGAAGCACCCCATACTCTTGAAGTTCTTCAAAACGAGTACCTGCCACAGATCAGAGAGCAATACGGAAAAGAACGCAGCATCTATCTGATGGGCTATTCACTGGCTGGCTTATTTGCACTGTGGGCAATGTGCGAGACGGATGTGTTTGCAGGGGCAGGGAGTTGTTCCGGATCGCTGTGGTATCCGCAGTTCGTACCCTATCTAACAGAGCATTTGAATGAAATTTCCGGTAAGAGGATCTATATTAGTCTTGGAGGGAAAGAAGCGAATACGAAAGACCAACTTATGTCAACCATTGCAGACCGCACCAGAGAAACAGTAGAAGTGCTAAAGAAATGCTGTGAGGTGAAATATGAACTGAATCCCGGAGGACATTTTGCAGATCCGGGAAAGCGGCTGGCTAAGGCTGTGCGGTTTATAACAGGAGAGACAACATGAGCAGGACAGGTGCAAAGATTCTGTTAACAACGGTTTTTATCGCAAGAGGAACGTCCTTTCTTTTTTCTAAAATATTGATGGAATCCATGTCACCGATGAGCATTCTGGCGATCCGGTTTATTCTGGCATTTCTGGTTCTGGCGGTGATTTTCTTTAAAAAGCTGAAGGAATGCGGTAAGGAGAGCTTAAAGGGCGGGCTGATCTTAGGCGTTCTGTATACGGTCTGCATGATTTTTGAAATGTATGGACTGAGACAGATTGATTCCGGAGTCAGTGCCTTGATTGAAAATATGGCGATTGTTATGGTGCCGGTTTATGCGGCGGTGCTGACGAAAGCTTTGCCACAGAAGAAAACCATGCTTTGTGCGGTACTGGCAGTGATCGGTGTGGGCTTCCTGTCTCTTACACAAAGCAGTAACCCGGGAGGCGGAATTGGCATTGCGTTAATGATCTGTGCGGCGCTTACCTATGCAGCATGCATTATGGCAACGGAACGTGTGACACAGAATGCGGATCCGGTTACGGTTGGTATGCTGCAGCTTGGCGTGATGGGGGTACTGTGCCTGATCGCATCGCTGTTTACCGGAAGCTTTGGTGTGCCACAGACCGGAAAGCAGTGGCTGATGCTGCTGTTTCTTGTATTGCTGTGCAGCTGCTTTGGATTTACGTTTCAACCGGTCGGACAGAAATATCTTCCGGCAGAAACTGCAGCAGTATTTACGGTGGTGAATCCTCTGACTGCCAGTGTGATGGGGGTTGTCCTTGCAGGAGAGGATATGACGGTGTTGAAATTGATTGGGTATGTTCTGATTCTGACAGCGCTTGTGATTTATAATGGTTCAGGGACAGCGAAGAAACGGCGGCTCTGAAATTGTTATTTCAAAACCGCCGTGAAGCTTTTAGCATAAAGGCTTTTCTGCCTCTAATCTCTAATTATGCGACGCTTCTATCAGAGCTATCGAATTCAACAGGCAGTGTCTGTTAAATTGTCGTGGTTGCATTATTGTGTGGCTGTTGACGATTTCAGATCCGGACAAATGCAGTTTTTATGAAAAAGAAGAGCCCTGATTTCATCATCTTAATGATAATGAAAAAGCAGGACCCTTCTTTTATTATTAACTCGTTACTCATATAATTTCACAGACTTCAAAAATACTTCATCTCTGGCAGCCGTGATGCGGAGCTGTACCTGAGAAATCCTTTCGGAGGTATCAGCCGTAAGCGGTGTCTGATGGGCAGGTGCTGGGGGCAGACGCGCTCGCACTGGCCGCAGCGGATGCAGTCCGAGGCGCGGGAACCGGGCCCGGTGTGGACATCCTCATAGTAGTAGTCCGCGTTCCAGTCGTGGTGGGTGTGCTTCGTGTTCATGATGGCAAACAGGTCTGGGATGGAGATATGCTTCGGGCAGCCTTCGGTGCAGTAGCGGCAGGACGTGCAGGGGATCAGGTCCTTTTTATGGAAGATCTCCTGCACCCGGTTCACGGCGGCCAGCTCGGCATCGTTCAGCGGCGTAAAGTCCTTCATGTAGCTCAGGTTGTCCTGCATCTGCTCCATGCTGCTCATGCCGGACAGCACCATCAGCATACCGGGGAAGCCCGCGGCAAACCGGATGGCATAGCTGGCGGGGCTGCCGCCGTGCAGGGCGTCCAGCACGGCTTTTGCGTCGTCGGGCAGGTTGACAAGGCTGCCGCCCTTGACCGGCTCCATGACCAGCACGGGCTTGCCATGCCTGCGGCAGACCTCATAGCACTTGCGGCTCTGGACGGCCACGTCGTCATAGTCCAGATAATTGAACTGGATCTGCACGACCTCGATGGCCGGATAGTCGGTCAGAATCTGCTCCAGCACGGCGGCGCGGTCATGGAACGAGATGCCCACATGGCGGACCTTGCCCTCGGCCTTGAGGGCGAAGGCCGTCTCATAGGCGCGGCAGTCCCTGTAGTGCTGGTAGTTTGTCGTGCTCTGGGAGTGCATTAAATAAAAGTCAAAGTAGTCCACGCCGCAGGCTGCAAGCTGGCTCTCAAAGAACGGGCGGATGTCCTCTTCCTTTTTAAAATAGGACCCGCTCAGCTTGTCGGTCAGGACATAGTCCTCCCGCGGGTAGCGGCTGGTCAGGCACTCCTTCAGGGCCAGCTCGCTCTTGCCCTGAAGGTAGCCGTGGGCCGTGTCAAAATAATTGAAGCCCTGCTCCAAAAAGCAGTCCACCATCTGTTTTGTCTGCTCCATATCGACGTCCTCGCCGATCATGGGCAGGCGCATACAGCCGAAGCCGAAATTCTTCTTGATCTTTTCCATTTATAAATGCTCCTTTCGCAAGGTTTTCCTTTCACGGATCTCTCCGGGGGAGGTTTTTCTCTTGGCCCCCTCTGCGAGGGGGCTCCGCCCGCAGGCGGTGGGGGAGAGAACCTTGCGGCAATCCGAAGCATTTCGGGCTATTGCAAGGTTCTCTCCCTCCGCCCCTTCGGGGCACCTCCCTCGCAGAGGGAGGCATGAATCTTTACGCCAGCTCAAACATCCCGTGATACAGCTGGTAATACTCGCCCTTTTTGGCCAGCAGCTCGTCGTGGGTGCCGCGCTCGATGATATGGCCATGCTCCAGCACGATGATGGCGTCCGCGTTGCGCACCGTGGAAAGCCGGTGCGCGATGACAAACACCGTGCGGCCCTCCATCAGGCCGTCCATGCCCTTCTGGATCAGCGCCTCGGTGCGGGTGTCGATGCTCGACGTGGCCTCGTCCAGAATCAGCACCGGCGGGTCGGCGACGGCGGCGCGGGCGATGGCCAGCAGCTGGCGCTGTCCCTGGCTCAGGTTTGCGCCGTCGCTCGTCACCATCGTGTTGTAGCCCTGCGGCAGGCGGCGGATGAAGGAGTCGGCGTTCGCAATTTTGGCCGCCTTTTCAATTTCCGCCTGCGTCGCGTCCAGCTTGCCGAAGCGGATGTTGTCCGCCACCGTGCCGGTGAACAGGTGGGTGTCCTGCAAGACAACGCCCAGCGAGCGGCGCAGGTCGTTTTTCTTGATGAGCCGCACATCCATGCCGTCGTAGGTGATGGACCCGCCCGACACCTCATAAAAGCGGTTGATGAGGTTGGTAATCGTGGTCTTGCCCGCGCCCGTGGAGCCGACAAAGGCAATTTTTTGCCCCGGCTTGGCGTAGAGCGAGAGGTTCTGCAGAATCATCCGGTCCGGCGTATAGCCAAAGCTGACGTCGTGGAACCGCACGTCGCCGTGCAGCGGCTCGAGCGGGACGTCGGGGCGGCGGCGGTCACACCAGGCCCAGCGGCCCGTGCTCCCGGCGCACTCGGTCAGCGTACCATCGCTGTTTTCCCGCACGCTGACCAGCTCCACCGTGCCCTCGTCGATCTCCGGCTTTTCCTCCATGACCGTGAAGATACGCTCCGCGCCCGCCAGCGCCGCCAGCAGGAAGTTGCCCTGCTGGGTCAGCTGGTTGATGGGCAGCGTCGTCTGGCGCACAAAGACCAGATAGCTGGCCAGGCTGCCAAGGTCGGACCAGCCCCACATGACCATGAGGCCGCCGACCACCGCAATGACCGCGTAGTTCAGGTAGCCGATGCTGACGACGGCGGGAATCATCGTGGCGGCGTAGCTCTGCGCGCCGGTGCCTGCCTCGCGCAGCTTCTCATTGCGGGCGGCAAAGGCGGCCATGTCGGCCTGCTGGTGGTTGAACACCTTGACGACCTTCTGCCCGGCGATCATCTCCTCCATGTAGGCGTCCAGCTCACCGAGGCTGGCCTGCTGGCGCGCATAAAAGGCGCGGCTGCGCTGTGTCGAGTAGTTGATATACCAGAACATAGCAATATAGCCAACGACCACCAGCAGCGAGAGCCGCCAGTTGAGGATGAACAGCAAAAGCAGCGTGCCTGCGACCTGAATAAAGGTCTGGATGACCACCGCAAAGCTGTTGTTCAGCGCGTCCGAGATCGTGTCCACGTCGTTCGTGAACAGGCTCATCAGATCGCCCTTGCGGTTCGTGTCAAAGTAGTGCAGCGGCAGCGTCTGCAGATGTGCGAACAGGTCGCGGCGGATGTCCTGCAAAATCTTCTGCGCGGCACGGACCATGAGCTGGGTGTAGCCCAAGGTAGACAGTGCGCCGACGATGTAGATGCCCGCGGTCAGCGCCACGACGCCGGCCAGATAGGCGGCGCTGCCGTTTTCCAGCACGCCGTTGACGATGGGGCGGATCATGTAGGTGCCCAGCAGCGCGGCCAGCGCACTGACCGCCGCCAGCAGGCCGACGACGCCGAGCATGATTTTGTGGCGGCCCAGATAGTCCATGAAGCGGCGCAGCGTGTGCCGCAGGTCCTGCGGGCGCTTACCGCCGAATGGCTTCGCCATCTGCGTCGCCCCCTTTCATCTGGGAATGGTAAATTTCCTGATAGATCGTATCTTTTGCCAGCAGCTCGTCATGCGTGCCCACGGCATGCAGCCGCCCGTCGTCCAGAATGACGATGAGGTCGGCGCTCTGCACCGACGTGATGCGCTGGGCAATGATGAGCTTGGTCACGCTGCCCAGTCCGGCCAGCGCATGGCGGATGCCCGACTCCGTCGCCGTGTCCACGGCGCTGGTGGAGTCGTCAAAAATCAGCACCTTCGGGTGCTTGAGCAGCGTCCGCGCGATGCAGAGGCGCTGCTTCTGCCCGCCCGAGACGTTGCACCCGCCCTGGCCCAGGTCGGTGTCAAGGCCGTCGGGCATCCGGGACAAAAATTCGTCCGCATGGGCGGCGCGGCAGGCGGCCCAGAGGTCGTCGTCCGTCGCGTCGGAATCGCCCCATTTCAGGTTGTCGCGGATCGTGCCGGAGAACAGCAGGTTCTTTTGCAGCACGATGCCGACGGCGTCCCGCAGGGCGTTCACGTCGTAGCCGCGGACGTCGCGCCCGCCGACCCGGACCGTGCCCTCGGTGGCGTCGTACAGGCGCGGAATCAGCTGGACGAGCGTCGTTTTGGCCGCGCCCGTACCGCCGATGATGCCCACCGTCGCACCTGCCGGAATGTGGAGCGTGATGTCGGAGAGGGCATTTTTCTCCGCTTTGGCGTTGTATTTGAAGCTGACGTGGTCAAAATCGATTTGGCCGTCGGGGATGGTGTCCACCGGTGCGGAGGCGTTTGCAAGGTCGGGCGTCTCGGTCAGGACCTCACGGATGCGGCGGGCGCTGGCCAGCGAGCGGGACATCTGCAGAAAGACGCCGGAGAACATCATGACCGAGTTGAGCACCTGCAAAACATAGCTCAAAAACGCCGTCAGCTGGCCGACGGACATCGTGCCGACGAGGATATAATTGCCGCCGAACCAAAGGATGCAGACGATGGCCGTATACATGACGGTCTGGAACGCAGGCAGGTTGAGGACGGCATAGCGGAAGGTTTTCGTCGAAGCATCGCTCAATTCCGTGTTGACGGTGTCGAACTGGGTGTTCTCGTAGCCGCCGCGGACGAACGCCTTGATGGCGCGGATGGCGGTCAGGGACTCTTGGATGCGGCCATTCAGGTGATCCACGGCGCTCTGCTGGTGGCCATAGAGCGGACCGACCTTTGTGACGATCCAGGCGAGAACGGCGGCCAGGATCGGCGTTGTGACGAGGAATACAATCGTCAGCCGCGGGCTGAGCACGCAGGCCATCGCCAGCCCCATGCAGAGCATGACCGGGCTGCGCACCAGCGGACGCAGACCGGCGTTGACGGCGTTGAGCATGACCGTGACATCGGTGGTCATGCGGGTGACGAGGGACGCATCGGAGAAGCGGTCAAGGTTGGCGAAGTCGAATTTCTGCACGGCGGCATACTCCGCCATGCGCAGCTCCGCCGCGAACCCGTTTGCGAACCGCGCCGCGTACCGCGCATACAGCAGCCCCGTGATAAGCGCAAGCACCGCGCACAAAATCATCAGCCCGCCCTGCCGGAAGATGACGGCCATGTTATGGGTGGGCATTTTCTTTATCACGCCCCGCACGTCCGGCTTCCTGGTAGAGAGCTTCCATGGAACTCGGCAGTCCATAATGAATCGTGTACCAGATATTCGGTTTATCGATTCCCATGCCAAATGCTTTTGTCGCTACCATCCAAGTGAATTTGTTATCTTTATATTCTCGTTGTATCAGCGTCTTTTTTTCTTCCAACGATTTGTCACCGGAATATCCTTTTGGAGCACTGCCCGCATACCATTCTACCCGGGATTTAAATTCCCGCTCAAGCTTCCCGCTCAGCTGGTAGCATCCCTCTCTCCCATTGACATAAGGTGTAAAGATCAATCCACATCGAGAATCACCTTGCTTCGGAGTAAATACATCATCCATTCGTTTATAATTATTAAGTCGATCGATCAGATCATAATATTTTCCATTCTTACTACTTTTTATAACGTCAAATGTCAGCTCATCTCTCGTATACGAACCACAGGTAATGATATCTTTTCGGTCTTTGATACCAAACTCAATCTGAATATTTTTCAAAGTGTTGACAGATGCAGTCGCAGTGAGACCCAAAAGTACCGCTGTCGGACAATACTTTCGAATTGTCTTTACCAGATTCAAATATGATGTCCGAAAGCTATGCCCCCATTCTGACAAACAATGAGCTTCATCGATTATTGCATATCCGATATTTATACCATGTTTTTTATTCAATAAATCAAGTTCTTTTCTGAATTCTGCCGATTGAAATCTCTCAGGAGAAACGAAAAGCAACTGATAATTGCCCGAGACAAAATTTTGCTGTATTTCTCCTCTCTCTGTCCCGGTTAAATCTGAAGTGATCATATTCTCCCTGATCATGCCCTTGTTTCTTAAATTATCTATCTGGTCAGACATCAACGCCTTTATCGGGACAATACAAATACTTATACAGGGCTGTAACAAAGCACTGATCTGAAAACACGCAGACTTCCCGCTGCCTGTAGGCAACAATCCAATTGTATCCCGCAAACAAAGTGCATTTGCAATAATTTCCGCCTGTCCCTCTCTGAAATTATCGAAACCATATATATTTTTTAATATGAATATTAATTCTTTTGGATGCCGGACGCGGCGCAGTTTTCCTCGCCGGAACCTGCAAATCTCTTTGGCGAAATATATCATATTTGATAAGATCCGACTGCGAAATCTGAAAGTAATTTTTATTTTGAAAAAAAGCATTTCGAACATATATGATATTTTTTTCCTCTAAATAAGTATCATCCCACGTTTTAAATATACTAAAATCTATTCGGATGAACTCCGTATATTTTTTATTCCTTAAGTCATCTACGACATGCTGAATTTCGATTTCCGGTTCTTCAAATTTTATATTTCTCATACCGAACAGATTGGCAAGCCACAAAAAAATATCTTTTATTGCTATTTCCTCAAAGCCGGTTGCATCCCTCGATTTTATCGCAAAGCGCCATTTGGGATCCGTTATTTTAAGCTTTCCGCTCTTCAAAAGCTCCAATATCAAAATTTGAAAGCGAAAAACTCCTGTCAGAAGTACCATATCTCTAACTGCTGCATTTTTCGTTTTAAAGTATTCTTCATCACTCAGCCAAAATCGCTGATCCATTTCAGACAGATAATACGCTATTTCATTTAAAGCCTTCTGATATTGTTCATTTTGTCTATCTAAATCAGACACTTTAATCCGAACTGTATGAATGTTATTTTTCTGCAGATAGTGATTTCTTTCATAATCTTTAGCTCTCTGTATTTTCTCAGAATGCTGACTACCGTCGATTTCAATTACCAATTTCGCCAGATCACAGTAAAAATCCACCTGCTGACTGCGAAAATTCATCGCTTCTCCAGAAATAATATCTTCAATAAAAGCCTCAGGTAGTATTAGATTTTGAACGCACGGATATTTGTTGCCTATTTGGTTCAAACACTGATAAAAAAATGTTTCCGCCGGAAATTTATTATTATCAAGATCTCCACGAATTGTACGATTCCAACGAGGTTTATTTACCGACAAAAAAGATAGTTTTCTATTTGGCTTTAGTGCTTGATCGGTAATTTTCAATTTTTTTGCTAAATATATTGATAATGATGAAGGCTTTCCTCTTGCGATGATATTTTCCAATACACAGAAAGTTCCGTAATACCGATCAAAACCTTTCTCATTTTGCGGTAAATTTTGTATAACAAAATTATAATCTGCTTTTGTGTAATTTCCTCGAAATGCCTGTATTTTTTCATATTTCGTCTTCATGAAAGTAATTTTCCCCTGCTTTTGTTATATTTTATCATATACCTAACATTAGAATCAGTTAGCACATTCTGAATATATAACGCACCATGATGAATAATATTTTAACCGCAAAGATACTGACAATCTTTTATAAATTCTCTAACCTTGGATATCGATTTTGTATGTAACATTTTCTTAGTGTCATCCACCACACCACAATCAAGAATACGGTCATTTTGAGGATTTACTTCGACATCGAAAAATATAACTGACATCGGCTACAAGTCCCTTCAAAATTCATCAACAAACATGCCAATTATTAAAGAATATTTTACCAAAATTCATGAAACAATGACAGATATTTTAATCATTTACCGATAAATCTATATAAGATAACAATATATATAGAAAAACAATTCAAATATAAAAGCTTTCCGGCACCAGGGCTAATTTATTTATGGATTCATGTGCGCGGACAAGAGCATCATATACCGCTAAAACAACATCTGCTTCCCAAGTCTCGAGATCTTTTTCATCGATGACACCTTTACTTTCTTTCAGAATTTTCGCAAGCTGCTTTTCATCCACGACGGCAATCACTGCCTGCACAACAGCATTGTTCTGTGCTTTATTCAGATTTAAAATCAAACTGTCGATCGAACCTTTGAGCTGTACTTCAAAAACATAGATCGTTTTTCCCATATTTCCAATTTTAGCTTCCCATATCGCATCGAAAACAGCGCCCGCAGTAATATGAACCTCGGTGCGACTTTCAAATCCTAAAAACTCTCCAATTACAACGAGTTTTTCTTTCATCTCTTCGTGCAGGAATTTTGATTCTTTTGCAGTAATCGGCTTTGTCGAAACAATTTTCTGCTGTTTTATCTCCCCATCTTTTCTTTCGGCCAAAGGAAGTACTTCCTCCCATAGAAAGTAGTCTACCGTTAATAAATCCGCATCTTCCAAACCGATATCAGTCAAGGCTCTTGAAATTTGTTTAGCGATAGAAAAGACTTCGACATATTTTTTACCCGTATACTGATAATTATATTTCGATATGTCAGAAATATACAAATCA
>OGXI01001501.1_pt1 | contig 19271 bp, 10 predicted proteins | sample 1576221 | NCBI WGS metagenome assembly OGXI01 (sample SAMEA3541523, study PRJEB24748) | human gut metagenome | biome: human gut; feature: human-associated habitat; material: faeces | place: China | collected 2012
CAGGTCAAGCCGATCGTCACCCGGCTCACCGACAAGCAATTCGGCGAGATGATCACCGGCTCCAAGCGCGGGTACAAGGAACAATCCGGCCGCGTGCTGGAGAAGATCGTCGGCGAAATGCACGCACGCATCCAGTCGCGCAAGGCCAAGGAGGTCACGCGCCGCAAGAACGCGCTCGAATCCGCCTCGATGCCGGCCAAACTCTCCGACTGCCAGCCGGGCAATGACGACGTGGCCGAACTGTTCATCGTCGAGGGTGATTCCGCACTCGGTACCGCCAAGGCCGCCCGCAACGCCGGTTTCCAAGCGCTGCTGCCGATTCGAGGCAAGATTCTGAACGTGCAGAAGGCGTCGATCACGCAGATGCTCTCCAACAAGGAGTGCGCGGCCATCATCCAGGTGGTGGGCGCCGGCTCCGGCCAGAGCTTCGACATCGAACAGTCGCGCTACCACAAGATCATCATGATGACCGATGCCGATGTGGATGGCGCGCACATCCGTATCCTGCTGCTGACGCTGTTCTACCGGTACATGCGGCCGCTTATCGAACACGGCTACGTGTATGCCGCCGTGCCGCCGCTGCACCGCATCGCGTTGACAGGCTCGCACAAGGGCGAATATATCTACACGTATTCCGATGACGAGCTGGCCGGCAAACTGGCCGACCTCGACAAGAAGCACATCGGATACAACGACGACATCCAGCGATACAAGGGTCTGGGCGAGATGGACGCCGACCAGTTGGCGGACACCACCATGGACCCGCGCACGCGTATGCTGCGCCGCATCCGCATGGAGGACGCCGCCCAGGCATCCGAGATCTTCAGCCTGCTGATGGGCGACGACGTGCCGCCGCGCAAGCAGTTCATCGTCGACAACGCCGACGATTTCGACCGCTCCAAGATCGATACCTGACCGTCCTATCTCAAGCTCCCTCTGATGAGGGGGTGTCAGCGAAGCTGACTGGGGGAGAGGCCTCGGGTAGTAGCGGGCTACTCGTATTTCCCTCCCCTCAGTCCGTCTTTGGCGGACAGCTATTTCGTCAGAGGGTGCTGCGGTATATCATCAGGATTTCATCGAGTGCACCGCCGCCGATTATCTCAAGGACAACTACGACATCATCGGCTTTGACCCGCGCGGCGTAGCCGATTCCACGCCGGTGTACTGCGGGCAAGACTCCAAACTGTGATGTTTGCGTGTTGCTGAAGCGCTATTCGATAGACTGATGACATCGTTATCACAACCGGTGCCGTACTGTGAATGGGAGATGGGACATGGCCAGTCTGTTGCTTGCCGTCATCTATGTGGCGTTTATCAGTCTGGGATTGCCGGATTCGCTACTCGGATCCGCATGGCCCACCATGAGCCAGGATCTGAACGTGCCGGTGGCGTGGGCCGGCGGCATCTCCGCGGTGATTTCCATGTTCACGATCGTCTCGGCGCTGCTTTCGGACCGAATGACATTGAAATTCGGGGCAGGCAAGGTCACCGCCGTTTCGGTGGCGTTGACTGCGGCGGCCTTGGCCGGTTTCTCCGTTACCTCGAATTACTGGGTGCTGTTGGCCATCGCCATACCATACGGCCTTGGCGCGGGCGGAGTGGATGCGGCGCTCAATAACTACGTAGCCATTCACTACGAAAGCCGGCATATGAGCTGGCTGCACTGCATGTGGGGCGTCGGCGCATCGGTCGGCCCCTACATCATGGGCTATGCGCTCTCTCAAGGCCAAGGTTGGCCGTGGGGCTATCGGTACATCGCGATCCTGCAGGTGATGCTGACCGTCATCCTGGTGCTGAGCCTGCCGCTGTGGAAGAAACGTGGCGCAATTGCGGTCGGCGAATCGACCGATGACACCGCATCATCTGACGGCAATGCCGAGAGATTTGGCACTGCTGAAGGGGTGTCTGTTGCTGAACGCAAACCGCTCGGCGTGGCCGGCGTGCTCGCCATTCGCGGTGCCAAGGAAATCCTCGTGATGTTCTTCTGCTACTGCGCCGTCGAATCCACGGCGGGTCTGTGGGCCTCCAGCTATATGGTGATGCACAGCGGCATCGACAAGATCACCGCCGCCAGCTGGGCCAGCCTATTCTACGTAGGCATCACCGTGGGTCGTGCGCTTTCCGGCTTTCTGACCATGCGATTCAAGGACCCGGTCATGATTCGCCTCGGCCAAGTGCTGGTGTTCGCCGGCATCCTCACCATGTTCGTGCCATTGCCTCACCACCTTGGCGTGGTCGTTGGGCTGGTGGTCATCGGCTTCGGGTGCGCGCCGATTTATCCGTGCGTCATCCACTCGACGCCGGCCTACTTCGGCGAAGACAAATCGCAGGCCATCGTCGGCGTGCAGATGGCCTGCGCCTATGTGGGCTCACTGCTCATGCCGCCACTGTTCGGCATCATCGCGCAATATGTGACAATCAGTCTCTACCCGTGGTATTTGCTGGTGCTCTTGGTGCTGATGGTGGCCATGCACGAGCGTCTTCGCAAGTTGCGCGGCTGATCATATGCGCATTTGGGCCCGTCGCCTACTATGCTTGGAGCCCATGGTGATAAGTGGAGAAGAACATGAACAGATGCCCGAGCCCGTACGGGAGCGATTGAGAGCGCTGAAGGATGCGCCGGGCTCGGTAATCGTGGTCGGCTCGATGAACGCCGATTACACCGTAACCACTAAACGACTACCCAAGCCAGGTGAAACCGTCAATGGTGGTGCCATGAAAGTGCTGCCGGGCGGCAAGGGCGCGAATCAGGCATCTGCCGCCGCTCGTCTCGGTGTCAATGTCCAGTTGCTGGGCGCGGTGGGCGAGGACTCCAACGCGGACTTCCTATTAAGCAAGCTGGATGAGGCCGGCGTCGACACCGCCGATATCCTGCATGTCGAAGGCCCCAGCGGCGCCACGGTAATCACCGTGAGCGCTGAGGGCGAGAACACCATCGTCTATTCGCCGGGTTCCAATGCCAAGGCAAGTGCCGGCTATGTGCAATCACATCGCACGACCATCGCCGAATGCGCGGTATTGGGACTGTGTCTGGAGAGCCCGATTGCCACCGTTATCGTCGCCGCGCAGACCGCGCATGACGCTGGCGTGACCGTGCTGCTCAACGACTCGCCATTTATGGACGAGCTGCCTCACGAACTGGTGGAAGCCACGGATATTCTGCTGGTCAACCAGCATGAAGTGGCTCAACTGCTGGGCCTGCCGGATGATGACGTGGAATCACTCGACTGGTATGAGGTCGCCGAACGATTCACCGATTACGGATTCGACCGGGCGATAGTGACGCTTGGTGCGTCGGGGTCGGTGGTGATCGAGAACGGACGTTGGCATCGCGTATCCGCCGCGCAAGTCAATGCGGTGGACACCACCGGTTGCGGCGACTCGTTCATGGGAACTGTGCTGGCTGGCTTGGCCGCTGGCCATACGCTGCTGCAATCCGCGCAAATCGGCTCCTATGTCTCCGCCTATGCGGCCACCAAGCTTGGTGCCCAAAGCGCCTACGGCACCGCCGAAGAAGTCATCGCCTACTTCAGCTGACCTATAATCGTACATATGTACGAAACCCTGAGCCTGTTTTCCGAACCCACCAAGGTGTGGTTCGAGCATGCCTTCGGTCAGCCGACCGAGGCACAGGCTCAGGCATGGCCGGCAATCCATTCCGGTCGTAATGTCTTGGTCATCGCACCTACCGGCTCCGGCAAAACATTGGCTGCGTTTCTCTCGGCCATTGACCGGCTGATGACCGTGCCACGCACGCGGCGTGCCGGTGTGCGTGTGCTGTATATCTCGCCGTTAAAGGCGCTCGCGGCCGATGTGGCCAAGAACCTAGAACAGCCTTTGGAGGGCATTGCCGCACAATGCGAGGCGCAAGGGCTGCCCGTGCCGAAGATCGCGGTCGCCACTCGTTCAGGCGACACCACCGCACAGGAGCGGCGGCGCATAGCCTCCCATCCACCGGATATCCTCGTTACCACGCCAGAATCGTTGTATTTGTTGCTCACTTCGAAGGCAGGGCGGATTCTCGGCACTGTCGATACGGTGATCGTCGATGAGATTCATGCAGTGGCGGGCACCAAGCGCGGCGCACATTTGGCGGTAAGTCTGGAACGGCTGGAGAACCTTGTCACAGAATCGCGCAAGCGAGATGCAATCGATGCAGATGCTGATGAGGGCGGTGATGCCGCCGTCGATGCTGGCCGTGGCGATCGTCATATGCAGCGCATTGGTCTATCCGCTACGGTGAATCCGCCTGAAAAGGCGGCGCGATTCCTGGGCGGCGGGCAACCGGTTACCATCGTGAATCCCGGTGGGCGGCCTGCAATGGATTTGCGCATGATTGAGCCGTTGGAAAACATGCGTGATTTGCAGTCCGTGAATGCCAAGCAGCGTGTCGGTGGCGTGGATGCTGAACGGTCCGCTCCGCATATCAGTGGTGTCACGCCGGCCATGCAGCGACTTGCTGAACGCAGGGGCATTGTGCCGGTGGATGATAGAGATGTTTCTTCCACTTCTGGGGACGATTCTGATGCGAGTGATGCGTTCGATTCCTCCGCGTTGGTTGGAGCGGCGGGCGACCGTACCTCCGGTTCCATTTGGCCCGTGGTGGAACGCAGTATTTTGGATGAGATTCTCGCGCACCGCACTACATTGGTGTTCGTTAATTCGCGTGGTGTGGCTGAGAAACTCACTGCGCGCTTGAACGATCTGTATGCGCAGACCCGGCATGGCACCAATCCCGACACTGTGCGGGATCTGGGCTCTCCGGAAGGCCGCGAAGGGTTCTCCACGCATTACGATGCTGTGGTCGGCTCCACCACCATGCTTGTCGGCTCACATGAGGGCGATGATGTCATCGCCATGGCTCATCATGGGTCGGTTTCCAAAGACCGTCGCAAAATGATTGAGGAACGGCTTAAACGTGGTGAATTGCGTTGCGTGGTGGCCACCTCCAGTTTGGAGCTCGGCATTGATATGGGCTCGGTCGACTTGGTGATTCAAGTCGATACGCCGTTGTCGGTCTCCTCCGGATTGCAGCGTGTAGGCCGTGCCGATCATCAGGTCGGTGGCGTCTCTCACGCATTGTTCTACCCGCTCACCCGTCAGCAGATTGTCACTGGGGCCGCAAGTCTGGAAGCCATGATTGCCGGCGATATAGAACCATTGGCCGTGCCGCGCAATCCGCTCGATATTCTTGCCCAGCAGACCGTGGCCGCTGCCGCGATGCACGATTTGAACGCTGATGACTGGTATGCCACAGTGCGTCGTGCTGCGCCGTTTGCCGAACTGCCACGTGACATGTTCGATGCGGTAATCGGCATGATGTCCGGCGAATACAACAGCGAGGAATTCTCGGCCTTCCGGCCGCGACTGGTATGGAATCGGGATAATGGCCTGATTTCCGCCCGTCCCGGTTCGCAGAAAGTGGCCGTTACCTCTGGCGGTACGATTCCCGATCGAGGGCTGTACACCGTGGTCCTGCCTGAGGCGGACGCCGGCAAAGGCCAGCGTCGCGTCGGCGAGTTGGATGAGGAGATGGTCTACGAATCGCGCGTGGGCGATGTCATTACGCTCGGCACCTCCACATGGCAGATTCAGGAAATCACCCGTGATCGTGTGGTCGTGACTCCGGCTCCGGGCCGCACCGCCCGCCTGCCGTTCTGGCACGGTGAAGGCGCTGGCCGTGACTACGGTTTCAGCCGTACCATAGCCCGCTTCACCCGAGAAATCGCCGCCGGATTAGACGTGAAGCGGACTGAGGGGAGGTCTGCCGCAGAAGGTCCAGCTGTCCCAACCTTCATCCCAACAATCCTCACCCGTCTCCACCACGATGGCCTAGATGCCAACGCCATCACCAACTTGGCCCGCCTACTCTCCGAGCAACAAGCCGCCACTGGTGCAGTCCCCAGCGACCAAACCCTTATCGTGGAGCGCACACGCGATGAAGACGGCGGATGGCGCATCGTGCTGTTAAGCCCCTTCGGCCGCCGCGTTCACGAACCGTGGTCCATGGCCATCAGCCGCAGACTGCGCCAACGCTACGGTTTCGACGGGCAGGTATATGCCGCCGATGACGGTATCGTCATTCAGCTACCGGACGGTGACGGACATATTCCTGCTCAAGACCTGTTCCTTTTCGACCCAGAAGACCTCAAAGCAGATGTAGAGCGTCAAGTGGGCGAGTCCGTGCTATTTGCCGCACGATTCCGCGAATGCGCCGCCCGATCACTGTTCATGCCGCGATCCGACCCGGGCCGTCGCGTGCCCCTATGGCAGCAGCGACTGCGCGCCGCACAGCTCCTGCAATCCGCACGTATGGCCAAGAACTTTCCGCTGCTGCTGGAAACCGCGCGCGAATGTTTGCAAGACGTATACGACATGCCCGCCCTGAACGAGGTGATGACCGGATTGCAAGCCGGCACCATTACCGTGAAGGACGTGGAAACCGAGTCGCCATCGCCTTTCGCCGAGAACATTCTCTTTGGCTTCGTCGGCGTGGTGATGTACCAGTATGACCAACCTCAGGCCGAGCGTAGCGCGCAACTGCTGTCTCTCGATCCGCACGTGCTCGAACGCTTGCTCGGCACCACCGATATGGCACAAGTGCTCAACCCGGACGTGATTCGCGAAGTCGAACAGGAACTGGGGGAGCACACTTTCTGGAATGAGCTTGCCGACGATGATGTGACTGGTCGCGTGACCCGTTACGCCAAAACCCATGGTCCTTTCACCGCCGATCAGCTCATAGCCGATCTACACCTCGATGCTACGGATGCCGTGCACACTCTGGATGTGCTGGCTGCCAAAGGCGAGTTGCTGCAAGGCCACTTTGTAGATGATGACGAGCAAGGCCAACAGTGGCTCCATAAGGACGTATTCCGCCGTATTCGGTCTCGCTCATTGGCCAAGGCGCGTAAAGCAGTCAAGCCAGTAGAATCAGAGGCGTTCCAGATGTTTCTTATCGACCGACAAGGTATCGGGCCGGTCGGCGGCGAACGATATGAAGGTGCTGACGGGCTCATGCGCGTTATCGAGCAGCTGGAGGGCATATCACTGCCCACTGCACTCTGGGAGTCGGCAGTATTCCCCGCACGAGTACGAGACTACCAACCTGCATTGCTGGATGAGTTGCTGACCAGCGGCGATGTGGTCTGGGTCGGCTCAAAAACCGGGGGAACCAGTGCGATGGACCCCGGTGAGGTTGCTTTCTATCCGGCGGATTCAATATTGTTCAGCGGTGTGGAACATGGTACGACATCGAACGCCTCAGACGCCACCATGCCGGAAGCGATTCTGACCGCACTGGACTCAGGGGGAGCGTTCCATGCCCGTCAACTGATGGATGCCGCCAAACGTGCGTGGAATGAGACCGCGGAGCCGGACATCAATCCAAACACCGGCGAAATCATTCCGCAAGAGTGGAGCGAACAGCAGTTCAAGGATGCCTTGTGGAGCTTGGTCTGGCAAGGTAAGGTCACCAATTCCAGCTTCGCGCCGGTGCGTGCATTAACCGCAGGCGCAGCAAGCCCGCGTAAATCCACTACATCACGTCGTCGTGGGCGTGTCGCTCCGATTCGCCGAGCCACTACGGATATGACGTTAGGAGGTTTGTGGTCCGCCGTAATCGGGCAAGCTGAAGCCGAAGACACCGACCAGACCGAACGGGCACTCGCACTGGTCGAGACGTTGCTGGACAGGTATGGCGTCATCGCGCAGCCGGTGATTGACAAGGAAAATATCCCGGGTGGCTACTCAGCGTTGTATCCGGTATTGAATCGCATGGAGGAGCATGGTCGACTGGTACGAGGCATGTTCGTCCGTGGTTTCGGCGCGGCCCAATTTGCCGAGCGCGACACCGTGGATGCGTTGCGTCATCCGTCAGAGCATCGTGGCCAGTCCGTGGTGGCATTGAGTGTGCTCGACCCCGCAAATCTCAGTGGCTCCGCCATCGCGTGGCCGGACGCGCCTGCCGGTGCGGGTAAACCGGCACGCCGTATCGGAGCCACGGTCGTGCTCAATGCGCAAGGCGCGCTACTATACGCGGCCGCCAAAGCCAAGCACCTGACAGCGTTCGATCAATCGGTCGGCCATGAAGCCGCTGTCAATGATTCCGACGAACAAATGCGCAAGGCCGCCACAGAACTGGCCTACGCCCTCAAACGCAATGGCACCGGCTCCGTGACATTCAGCGACATCAATGGCGAACCCCTCAACGCCCGTCACCCCTTCGCCCGCATCCTCCACCAGTCCGGCTTCACCCCCGTTCCCCAAGGCATGCGGCTGTACTGATTGAGCCCAGCTATCGAATGCGGTAGTTGGAGCCTCGTTGGGTCATGATGAGGCCGGCGCGGGTGAGCTTCTTATCCAGTGTGTAGAGGGCGTTCTTGAGTAAGCCCTGTTGCTCGAAGAATGGGCCGCCGATAAGTTTGACCAACTCGCTGGTGTTGACGAACTGGCCATCAGCCTTGACCAGCGCTTCAAGCAAACTGTATTCCAGACGGGACAGTGAGATTGCGCTGTGAGTGGATGCGTAGTAGGCCTTGTGATTCGTGGTGTCCAACGTGAGATTGCCACGAATGATCATGGCGGGGGAGTCGGTGGCAAGCGAGCCGACGTATGAGAGCAGTTCGCCATCGGAGAATGGTTTGCTCAGCGCGGCATCTGGGCGTCGTACGTTAGCTTGTGCGCTAGAGGCAGCATTGTCCGAGCGTTGTTCGGCTTCGGCATCTGAGTTGTTTGCGCGTGAATTCGCGCTGAAGGAGCTGTAGGGCGTCTCTTCGATAGGGGCGTACTCGTCAGGCAGCGCTCGCCAGCGGCTGCCTTCACCAATGGTTTTGCTGAGTGGCGTCGAAGTCAGCAGCAGAATCTTGACGGAGGCACGGGCATTGCGTAGGGATTCGATGAGCTGCTCGGTGGAAATGCCGAGCAGGGATTCATCAAGAATCACTGCGTCAAATGACTCCTTGGCGACAGCGGCGAGCGCGATACTACCGGTGCTTGCCAAAGACACCTCATGACGACCGGCAAGCAGGGCACCATGAATGGCGTGGGCCAACGGTTCATTGGATACGGCAACCAGTAGTCTCATCGCCACCTCCTTAATGCTTAGTGTAGGCCGGGTTTAGGGTCTCTTCTCTATTGTTTGGCTCACTATCGTTCGCTCCTCGCCTACAAACACCCCACTGGGGTGTTTGCTTTACGGCTCGGCCCATCAGAGGGAGCTTAATTGAGGTTACGCAATGAAGGCGATGGGGGAGGCGAGGTCTACTCCGGAACCGTCTCGGCGCATATCGGGCTTGGGAAGCTCGACCGGAGAGCCTGCGGATGTAGAGGCGTGCAACGGGTAGAGGCCCACCCAGGCAAAAATCAGCGTGTTCTGGCCCTTCAGGAATCGCTGGGAACGCACGCCGCCGGTAGCGCGACCCTTGGTGGGGTACATTTCCAGCGGAGTGACCTTCGCCGCGCCGTTTTCGGTGCCGGGCAGTGCATCGGAATCGCCGGCCACGGTGAGCACCACTGCACCGGATCCGGAAGTCAAGCCGTTCTCGCCCTCTTCATAGGTCCATGCCACCTTGCCGGCGGGAACCACGTTGAAGGCCGCCACACGGGCGCCCTCGGCCAGCTTGATGCCGGCCATACCGCCCGCAGTACGACCCTGCGGGCGCACGTTCTTCGCCTCAAAGGTCAGTAGCGAGGAATCGGAGGAGATGAACACCAGACGGTCGTCATCCTCGGCCACGGCGGCGAATACCACTTCGTCGCCATCTTTCAGATCAATGACGGGCCAAGAATCCATGGTGGTGGGTGCCTCACGATTCCAACGCTTGATGACACCGTTACGGGTACCGATAGCCAGCGACGGCAACGGCTTGGCCTCGGCGGCCCCGCCATCCTCGCTCTCGTCCTTGGCACTGGTCTTGCCGGACGTCGGCTGCTCCATGGCAATCGCCGTAATCACACGCTCACCGCGAATCGGATCGGTGGATTCGGTCATGCCGATCAGTTCGTCGGCCTGAACTCCTCCCTTCAGCGACAATGTGGCGGTAGCGGGCAAGGCAGGCAAATCAACCACATGCGCGAGCACCAGGCGGCCGGCCGACGTGACCAGCCCATACGTAGCGCGCGTGGAAGTCTCGAAGATTGTGGTGATCTGATCGTCTCTCAAACGCTCATCGGAAGTGGATCGTGCATTGAACACGTCCATCGCGCTTGGCGTGGTACGGGCAATCAAACCGGTAGCGCTCATCATCACCACGCACGGCTCGTCCTCGATCTTCAAGGCTCCGGTCAGCGTGGACTGTTCGCCGGTCTTCTTGGCCGCAGCTGCGGCTGCGGCCACATCGGCTTCGGCGGAGGAGATCGTAGTGGCGGCCTTCACCGCTTCGAGCGCGGACTTGGACACGCCCGAAGCCCCGGCACCCTGCGCCACGACCGGCGTCAACGTGCCATCCGGGTCGGCATCCAGCAGCACGGTACGGCGCGGCGAGCCCCACTTGGCGACCGCTTCGTCCATCTCGTCGGTGACCACCTGGTCGAGCGCCTCGGCGGAGGCCAGGATCCGGGTCAGCTCCTCGATACGCTTCTTCAGATCATCGCGTTCGGCCTCAAGCTCGATACGGTTCATCTTGGTCAGTCGGCGCAGACGCAGGTCGAGGATGTACTGAGCCTGGACCTCGTCCAAATCGAAAACGACCATCAAACGGCTCTTCGCGGCATCCGCATCATCCGAGGTGCGGATTACCTGAATCACCTCGTCGATGTCCAACATGGCCAGCAGCAGGCCCTCGACCAGGTGCAGGCGCTCCAGCGCCTTCTTCTTGCGATATTCACTGCGGCGGCGAATCACCACACGGCGGTGGTCCACCCACACCTGAAGCATCTCCTTCAGACCCATCGTGTGCGGGCGGCCCTCCACCAACGCCACGTTGTTCATGGCGAAGTTGTCTTGCAACGGTGTGTGCTTGAACAACTGCACCAGAACCGCATGCGGGTCGAAACCAGTCTTGATCTCGATGACGATACGCGTGCCGTTATGACGATCGGTCAGATCGAACGCGCCGGAAATCCCCTCCAGCTTGCGGTTCTTCACACCGTCGGAAATACGTTCGATTACCTTCTCCGGGCCCACCATGTACGGCAGCTCGGTGACCACGATGGCCTGCTTGCGGGCCGTGACATGCTCGATATGCGTGGCGGCGCGCGTGGTGAGCGTACCACGGCCAGTGGCATAGGCCTCACGGATTCCGTCGCGGCCGATGATCGTGCCGCCGGTGGGCCAGTCGGGGCCGGGCACGTAACGCATCAGCTGTTCCAGGGTGGCGTCCGAATGCGCCATGAGGAACTTGGCGGCGTTTACCACCTCGCCCAGATTGTGGGTGGCCAGGTTCGTGGCCATGCCCACGGCGATGCCCGAGCCGCCGTTGACCAGCAGATTCGGGATGGCGGCCGGCAGCACGGTCGGTTCCTTGAGCTTGTTGTCATAGTTCGGCGTGAAGTCGACGGTGTCCTCATCGATATCCGCGTTCATGCCGAGAGCGGCCGGGCCAAGCCTGGCCTCGGTGTAACGGGAGGCCGCAGGGCCGTCATCCAGCGAGCCGAAGTTGCCGTGGCCGTCTACCAGCGGCAGACGCATCGCGAACGGCTGTGCCAAACGCACCATGGCCTCGTAGATCGCGGAATCACCGTGCGGGTGGAGCTTGCCCATCACCTCGCCCACCACGCGGGCGGACTTCATATACGGGCGGTCGGGAGTCAGATTCATCTCGCCCATCTGGTAGACGATGCGGCGCTGCACCGGCTTCAAGCCATCGCGCGCATCGGGCAGTGCGCGTGCGTAAATCACCGAATACGCATACTCGAGGAAGGACTTGCTCATCTCCTCGTTCAGCGGCGTCTCGACGATATGCTCCTTGACCGTGCGCGGATCATAGGTTTGCGCGGACGGTTTGCGGTGTGATGCCATGAAACTCCCTTTCGAACGCCCCCATATTAGCGGGAGGGCGCGAAACAGTGCGCAGAGAACGGTTCTCGATAACAACTGTGCGCTGGTTTCGGTGCGCCAATCGCACATGTTTGCCGATAAAACGGCGTGATTCCAGTGTTTCAGTCGATGTGCGTTTGTTTGATTATGTGCGTTGGAGCGCACAGTTGTTATTGAGAACCGTTCTCTGCGCACTGAGCCAAGGGGAGGGGTGCTACTTGAATGGGCAACTATGAGTGTTGAGACGCCGGATATGGACGAGTTGCTGCGGCTGGTGCCCACAGTGGGCTATGGGGACGACGCCCCGGCCGATCGGCGTGGGGGAGCACTGCACCTGTCCGCCGTGCTGCCCGCCTTGTCCGCCGCCATCGGACATCCGACCCCCACCAAGGTCCACGCCGATCCCAAGGCCTGCCAGCGCGCATTGGGGCTGCCCGATGCCGAATCGGCCATCGTGGTGCTCGTGGACGGCCTGGGCTACTGGAACCTCGCCATGCGCCTCGGCCACGCGCCCTATCTGCGTTCGCTGATGAACGAAAGCGCCAATCAGCGTCCCATCGCTACCTGCGCTCCAAGCACCACTGTGGCGGCCATGGCCGCATTCGGTACCGGAACCTGCCCGGGACTGACCGCAATGGCGGGCTATACGCAGCTCGAACCCGCCAGCCATAAGCTCATCCAACTCATCCAGTTCAAAGACGCGCTGGCACCCAAACCAGCCAATCCGCACATTCCTGTGCCGCCCATGGTCGATCCGCTCGACCTGCAGCGCGAGGAGACGGTGTTCGAGAAACTTGCGGCTCAAGAGGTGCGCGTCACGAGCTCGGGGTTGCCCAAGTTCTCCAAATCGCCATTGACCGAAGCCGCATTGCGAGGCACCGACTATCAAAGCAACGTCACCCCACGCGATCGTGTGCTGGCCGCCGCACGCGCCTCCCGCACCCCCGGCCTGACCTACCTGTACATCCGTGACGCCGACAAAGTCGGCCACAATTACGGGTGGGATTCCGAACACTGGGTGGCCGCATTCGAACATATCGACGCCCAGCTCGCGCTCCTGAAACGCAGCGCACCCAAAGGCACACTGATCGTCATCGTAGCCGACCACGGCATGGTGCAAACCGACATGGACCAGCGGATTGACATCGCCGTTGAACCGCAGCTCACCCGAGGCGTGTCACTGGTCGGGGGGGAGCCGCGCTCGCTGATGCTGTATGCCGAGCCGGATGAACGACCTGAGGATATAGCTTGCCGGTGGCGCGATTGTCTGCAAGACCGAGCCTTGGTGCGGACCAAGGATGAGGCCATCGCGGACGGATTGTTTGGACCGGTCTGCGAGCGAGTCCGGCCAATGCTCGGCGATGTGGTCGTGCAGGCAGCGGGAGCCGTGACCCTCGTCGATTCGCGTATGCAAGGAGACAAGGCCACCCACCTGCCGAGCGTGCATGGCTCCCAAACAGCATTGGAAATGGATATTCCCTGCCTGATCGATATGGCCTGATTCGGAAATTCAGTCTCCGAACAGAATCTCGTCCCAGCTTGGTACGGCCGAACGTCCTGATTTACGCTTGGCCGGTTTGGCTGGTGCCTCATGTTCGGTGGCGGCGGATTCGGCCGCCCGCTCCTGCTCGGTGGCTACTAGCTGTGCATTGGGGCCACTCCGTATGGTCTTGTCCGAAACATTGTCAGAGCCCTGCTCTGGTGCCGTGGCAGGCGATTGCTGTAATCCTGCGGCAGATGGCGAAACAGATCCGGCGGTCTGCGAAGAGACCGGACTGGGGGCCGTAGTGCCATGAGCCTGGGTCGTGGCCGGTGAGATGGACGTGGATAGATCCACTGGGGGCATGGAACCTGTGGAAGTGACAGAGGGCCGGATTGCGGCAGGCCGTGCGGCCGGAATCGAAGGCGTAGGAGCCGCCCAAGCAGACACGGCGCGCTCGATACGCGCGGAGCGTACGGAGTCGCCGGGCAGTTCGGGAATCGTCGGCTTGAGTTTGGAATCCGTGGCTGATTCCGGATTCTGTTCGCCGAGCAGTTTTCGAGCGGCATTGTTCAGGCTCATCACGGAATTGTCGTGCATATTCCACGTCCATTCGGCATGGATCTCACGGCCCGCGGAAGTGAATATCGCCACGATGCGCCAAGGCTCAAGTCCACGTCGGGTGGATTTCCAGGTCACTGATTCCATGCCGATTCCCGCAGAGGCCAGCGTGCGTTCCACCAGTTCGCTGATGGTGCGCACCCTGCTGTCTTTGGGTGCCGCCACGGCAAGGAACTGTTCGATGGCATACTGTTTCTCGGTCTCCACAGCCATGGAGAAACGACGTACCAGCATTTCGCTCAGATGATATTTCTCCGCGACACGGGCCGGATCGGCACCGGCGCGAATCAGCGACTGTATCTGGGAAATCGGCAAAGTGGACTGCTGATGCGGCTGGGGAGCCTGTCGCATCTCGCTTCTGACCTGCTTGGCCTCAAGAATCGCCCGTTCGAGCGTGTCGTCCACGCTCACAGCCATTTCCCTGCCGCCAAGGGAGAATACGAGGTCCCCCGTCTTGCTCACGCGCACGAAACGGGCTTTTTCAAGCCGATCATCTGGCATATTCGCACCACTTTCCGTCGCAAAGACATTACTTCTTTTAAGTATGCCCCACGTGTCGAACTTTACGAGTATTTCAAATCGTGTATCCTATGGGCGAGTACGGCGCTGACCGTGCTATATATATCGACTTACGAACCAAAGACGACGAAAGGACCATGATGGCTCAGGATTATGATTCCCCCCGCAACAAGGATGAGGACGAGGAATCGCTGCAGGCGCTGGGGAAGTCCTCGCAGAACGCCTCGAGCGACATCGACGACGATGAGAACGCCATCGCCGAAGACTACGAACTGCCGGGCGCCGATTTGAGCAACGAGGATTCCTCGGTGACCGTCATCCCCATGCAGGGTGACGAGTTCATCTGCTCGCAGTGCTTCCTGGTCAAGCATCGCAGCCAGCTCGCCTACACGGACGAGGATGGCCAGCCGGTGTGTGAGGAGTGCGCCGCCTGATGGCGTTCGACGAGACCTACAACGAGCCCGAATCCACCGAGGTCCTGGTCAAGAGCCTCGACCCCGAACATCCGGCCCAGCTGCACTATGCCCACGCGGGCGATGCCGGTGCCGACCTCATCACCACCGTCGATGTGACGCTGAAGCCTTTTGAACGGGCACTGGTTCCCACCGGCGTGGCCATCGCCCTACCTGCGGGCTACGTGGCGTTGGTGCATCCGCGTTCCGGGCTGGCCGCCAAGCAGGGCGTCACCGTGCTCAACGCGCCTGGCACCGTTGATGCCGGCTACCGTGGCGAGATCAAGGTGCCTCTGATCAACCTCGATCCGAAGCACACCGCCGTCTTCCATCCGGGCGATCGCATCGCTCAATTGGTGATTCAGCGGTATGTTGAGGCTCGGTTCATCCCGGCCGAGACACTGCCCGGATCCGATCGCGCCGAACGCGGGTTCGGTTCGACGGGAGTGGCGTCCTGACCGGATTAGGCCGGTTGAATGACTAAGGTGATGACGGCAACAACGGTTGTGGAACCAATGATGGCGAACAGGTGAATGCACAAGGCTCCGGTTCGCGGCTACAATGAACTTCATGACGAGGGAGGTGACTGGCATGGCAGAGATTGATGGCGAGCAGTACGCCGCCCGTAAGTTGGGTTGTGAGATCAGTGCCGATCCGCTCAATCCGCTGGATCCAATCAAGAAGGTGTGCAAGTCCCATCACCCCGATGAGGATTTGTCCATTCTTGACCGTGCCTACCGGCGTGCCGTCATCCAGCACTCCGCCCAGCGCCGCAAGTCTGGCGAGCCGTACATCATCCACCCGCTGGCCGTTTCCCAGATTCTCGCGGATCTGGGCATGGGCCCGATCGTGGTGGCAGCCGGCCTGTTGCACGACACGGTGGAAGACACCGACTATACGTTGGATCAATGCCGCGCCGAATTCGGCGACACCGTGGCCGGTCTGGTCGATGGCGTTACCAAGCTGAGTCAGCTTGAAGTGGGTGATTCCGCCCAAGCCGAAACCATTCGCAAACTCGTGGTGGCCATGAGCCGCGACGTGCGTACCTTGGTGGTCAAGCTCGCCGACCGCGTACACAACGCTCGCACCTGGCGCTATGTGAAGACCACGTCCGCCCAGAAGAAGGCGCGTGAAACCCTTGACGTGTACGCACCTTTGGCCAACCGACTCGGTATGAACGCCATCAAGACGGAGCTCGAGGAACTGAGCTTCAAGGTGCTCTACCCGAAGATCTACAACGAGATCGTGGTGCTGGTGGCTCGCCGAGCCGGCCAGCGCGATGTGTACCTGAAGCAGATTCTGGCGGAGATCAACGAGGATCTCGACGAGCAGAACATCAAGGCATACGTCACCGGACGCCCGAAGGATTACTTCTCCATCTACCAGAAGATGATCGTGCGCGGCCATGATTTCGCGAACATCTACGATTTGGTCGGTGTGCGCATCATCGTCGACACCATTCAGGACTGCTATGCGGCGCTTGGTGCCGTGCATGCGCGGTGGAACCCGGTTCCCGGCCGATTCAAGGACTACATCGCCATGCCGAAGCTCAACATGTACCAGTCGCTGCACACCACGGTGGTGGGCCCCGGTGGCAAGCCGGTCGAAATCCAGATTCGCACTTGGGACATGCACCGCCGCGCCGAATTCGGCATCGCCGCGCACTGGAAATACAAGGAAAACGGCCAGGCCGGCCGCGCCCTGAGCTCGCCGGACAAGTCCGATCGAAAGCGTGATGAAAACAATCAGGAGCTTTCCGAGGTCGATAACCTCAAATGGATTCAGCAGCTCGCCGACTGGACCAGCGAAACCCCTGATTCCAACGAATTCTTGGGCTCGCTCAAGGAAGACCTTGGCTCGTCCGAAGTCTACGTGTTCACGCCGAAAGGCAAAATCGTATCCCTGCCCGCTCACGCCACGCCGGTCGACTTCGCGTACGCCGTGCACACCGAAGTGGGCCACCGTACGATGGGCGCGCGCGTCAACGGTCGTTTGGTGCCGCTCGACACCACGCTCGATAATGGCGATACCGTCGAAATTCTGACGTCCAAATCCGATACAGCCGGCCCGTCACGCGATTGGCTGAGCTTCGTCAAGAGCCCGAAGGCCCGCAACAAGATTCGTCAGTGGTTCTCCAAGGAGCGTCGTACTGAAGCCATCGAGGAGGGCCGCGACGAGCTGACCCGCGCGATGCGCAAGCGCAATCTGCCGGTCAACACATTGCTTACGCCCGAAGCACTGGTGGGTGTGGCCGACGACCTTAACTTCCCGAACGCGGACGCCGTGTTCGCCGCCATTGGTGACGGACAGGTCTCCACGCAGAACGTCATCTCGCATCTGGTCAAGGATGCGGGTGCCGACGAGGTCGATGAGGAAGTCGAGCAGGAAGTCCTGCCGCTGAAGCCCATGGAACGCAAGGCCTCCAGCAGCTCCACCGGCGTGTCCGTCAAGGGCGTGGGCGATGTGTGGATCAAGCTGGCCCGTTGCTGCATGCCGGTGCCCGGTGACAATATCATCGGCTTCATCACCCGTAATCAGGGCGTATCCGTGCACCGCACCGACTGCCAGAACATGATCGATCTGAAAAACAAGCAGCCTGAGCGTGTGGTCGAAGTCGAATGGACCAGCACCAAGGGCCTGTTCATGGTCAAGATTCAGGTCGAGGCGCTGGATCGACGAAACCTGCTTTCGGACGTGACACGTGTGCTTTCCGACCATGGCGTGAACATCATTTCCGGTACGATCGCCACCGGTTCCGATCGCGTGGCCACCAGCCAGTTCAGCTTCGAAATGGCCGATCCGCAGCATCTCAACTCGTTGCTGGCAGCCGTGCGCAAGATTGATGGCGTGTTCGACGTGTACCGCATCACTGGTGCCAAGGAATCCGCCGAACCTCGACTGCGCAAGATGAAGTAGGCCGTTACCTTACTCTGGCTCCCTCTCAGAGAGGGGAGCCAAGAACACGAAAAGGTCCTGACTGGAATACCTCCACCGGCCAGAAGGCCAAGGGCCTGACCATGGCGGATCCTGCCAACAAGTTCCATGTGGCGTCGCCCAGCAATGGCGACCTGTGGGTCATGTACGTCCACCCCGGCGATATCGTGAAGGCCGGCGAAGAGCTGTTCAACGTGTCCATCATGAAGCAGGAAAAGGCTGTGCTGGCTCCTGTGGATGGCGTCGTGAAGCGCGTGCTGAAGACGGCCGACTTCAAGGAAAACAAGCAGATGGTATCCGTGCGTGAAGGCGAGCTGCTCGTCGAACTGGGCCCCGTGCCGCGTATTTGCAGCAATGAAGCCTGCGCACAACCTATCCCCATGGACAATGTCTCCTTCTGTCCTTACTGCGGATCCCGCGTGATCTAGCCGTGTGGCGCATTTGCGCCGCATTGTGGACAGGATGTGCCTGCTAGGGTATGATGATTGCAATCAAAAGCTTTCTTTCCTGGTATAACGGAGGAAGTCATGGCCAAAACGGCTGCCACTAAGAAAGAGGAATCCCCGGAAGCTATCCGCAAAAAGTTGGTGCTGACCGGCGCCGACATCGTGGCGATCGGCGAAGAAGCCGAGCTGCTTGTGGGTGGCAAGAACTACAACACGGCCCTCATCAGCCAGATCGAAGGTATCCAGGCGCCTTATTTCCGCGCCATCTCTTCGCTCGCCTTCCACAGGGTGCTGGATGAGACCAAGGTTACCGGGCGTATCGTTCGCGCGGTCGTCGACCGCGAGTACGGCCGTATCGACTGGAATGATCCCGAAATCAACCAGGACCCCGACTTCCTGCAGAAGTTCGTCCGCCAGCTCGGCAAGCAGATCCATGACGCTGCCGCTGCGGAAGGGGACCAGTCCCACACCAAACTGCGCACCTTCATCAATACCATCGTGGAAGGCTTTGCTACTTCTCCCGAAGGTATCGACCAGCTGCGCAAACGCTCTGTTATGGTGCAGGCCGCCATCCTGTCCGTGGATCTTCCCCAGGACGTGGATGAGGCCGTGCGCGGTGCCTACCTCTCCATCTGCAACGAGAACGGCGACGACATGACCCCCGTGGCCGTGCGTTCCTCGGCTGCCGGTGAAGACTCCCGCAAGAAAGCCTTTGCCGGTCTGCAGGACACCTACCTCAACATGGTGGGCCCGGCCAAGGTCGTGGAAGCCTACCATTGGGACTGTGCTTCCGCGTACAACCTGCGCTCCATGACCTATCGCCGCGAGGCCATCCTCGATGC